>OGZL01001074.1_pt1 | contig 21648 bp, 16 predicted proteins | sample 1576761 | NCBI WGS metagenome assembly OGZL01 (sample SAMEA3541595, study PRJEB24748) | human gut metagenome | biome: human gut; feature: human-associated habitat; material: faeces | place: China | collected 2012
TATGCGTTCAACAAATCGCATGCTGCCGCATATATAATAATTTTCATGATATTATATCCACGAACAATATTGATTCGTATGTTCAAAAGCGGCCTGAAGTTGATTACATTTTTTCACTTTATAACAGGTTGCCATTTAGAAACTCAGAAATATTTGTCTCAAGTCTGGCTGAATACTACAATATTGCCTATTTAGGCGCACGTCCCAATATAAGATCTATCGCTGAAGACAAGCATATTGCTAAAATGCAAGCAAAACATGTGGGATTAAATACACCTAACTGGTGCACTTATAATGTAAATCAAATTATAAACAGTATCCCATTTGACGGACCATATTTTGTAAAACCACGTTATGGTGCGTCGTCTATGAATATTGATTCTACCTGTTTTTGTGATAATTTGCATGATGTCCAAAATAAAGCCATACAGTTTTATGATAAAAATATTGATATTATTGTTGAACAATTTATCGAAGGAACATCTATTACGGTTCCTATTTTGAACAATTTCGGAGAAACTAAGGTTCTTCCATTTGTTATTGAAAATTCTAATTTAAACTACAATGTCATTACGTATAAACAAAAAAGGAAAATTACTAGTGGATTAACTCGAACGGTTAATACTGATCGCTCTATGCAAAATCAAATAGAAAAAATTTCAACAGCATTTTTCGAGTCAATCCAACCGCTTGATTATACACGAATAGATTATATTATTGATTCAAATGGGGAGCCATATTTTATAGAATTTAATGTATGTTGCAATTTAGGTAAGCATGCGGCTATAAATATGGCTGCCCAAAATATAGGAATAACTTACTCAGAGCTCATCAATAATATCTTATATTCAAGTTTATATAGACAAAACCTCATCGATAGTTTCTTGGGACAAAAGCTGTAAAGGATTAATATACCAATATTCCAAGTAACACGGACAATAACATTTCGTAAAATCTTCTGTGATATAGCATTGATTTGCTTCGAGTCGATTTTGATAAAATTGTATTTTCGTATACGTTAAATTTTTATTATATCTATCTGGATATTGTTTGCATTTTTCCAGAATATTTGTGCTTAATTTATTATTCGCATAATACACAAGTGCCTTATTTATATAATATTTTTGTTTTACACGTTCTATGGATATTTCCTCAACATCATCTTCAATTGCATCTATGATGTTGAGGGCTTCCGAGAATTTACTTTCATATACCAATGAACATGCTTCGTTAATTTTGATAAATATGTTAGGCATCAATGAATGTGAGTATGCATGTGCCATATTTAATAATTTGTGACAATAATCAAAATTACGGTCTAATAATTCTGCAATTGCCCAATCATTATAAAAAATATGCATGTTATTATTTCCAAATTTCTGTATTTTATTTTCTAACTCCCTGAATTTTGGACTTTGCGATACATTCCGATCAAGTATCATTTTACGGGTAACAAGGTTGCACATTGTTGTAATACTACCAAACTCATCTTTAAAGTTTTCGAAGATTTTTAAAGCGTCTTTAAAAGGGGTTAAATCATCCCAGAATGCAGCTCCACAATTTCTGAAAAAATAACCTGCATTTTTATCAGCGCTAGTATCTTTTAAATTATTTTTTTCTATTTTGTAAAGTTTTCTTGCTTTATCCAACTGTTCGGTATGAATGTAATTACTTATAAGAAAAGCTTTCAGTACATAGTTATTCGGATCCTCTGCTAAGCAGGTCAATATCTTTTTTTCAGCTTTTTTATGCTTTCTACACCTATTTAGTAATACTGCAAAAAGCTCTTCCCACTCTAGTTTTAATTTTTCCTGCTTTTTCAATTCTTTCATTTCTCTTTTTGCATCGGTATATAATCTGAGATATGTATAGGCTATTATCTGTAATTTTTTATTATCTTTGATATAACTAATCAATTTAGCTTCAAATGGTAAATCAATTCTCATTTTATATACAAGTATTCGTTCAAGCCAATCTTGGCTATTCAGGTTTAAATCATTTGCTAATTCATAACAAATTTCTGCTTTACTGATTGATTCTGAATTTTCTTTAGAGTAATATTTCAAAATAAGATCTTTATAGTAAAATATATCAGCTTGTGAACATTTGATATTGTCATCTCTCAATGCGCTGGTACATAAATATAAAATTGATTCTTGCTGCTTTATAACTCCATATTCAATTAATTTCTTCAAGGCCTCAGTAATATCTGTCTCTATATGCAAAGTATTGGTATCAAAAGAAATTATTTTTTCCAGCTCTGTAATTTCAATTCCATTAGTAAGTATGTTCAATATCGATATGATTTCGTTATCAAGTTCTGAAATAGTTAAATTTTTATCTGCCTCTTTAATATAAAATAATATTTTATGAATATTATAATCTTTATCAATCAAGAGAGCCTCTGCCTCTTCTTTGGAAATCTCATGTTTAAATTGCTTAGACAACTCCACAATGGTATATGAATTAGGATGACCAAAAGTCAATTCTTCATATGCACTCATTTTCAGCTTCAGTTTTCTTATATTGTCTGTAAATGATGTATATGCAATAATTAAAAAAACATTTTTAATTTGAGAAAGTTTATGGATAAAATCAAAATCAGATTCATTAAGGAACTGAGCTTTATCTATAAGAATTCCTACTTTTTCATTTCTTGAAATTTCTCTGAAGCATTCTATTATTGACGTACTAAGGATTTCAAAGTTTGAATTCAAATAATTAATTCCTCTTTTACCTTCATTTATTGTTGCTAAAACCTCCCCAATAAATGGAATGTTTTGGGAAGCCAAAGCTGATAGGAATGATTTATCGTATTCTCCATATTCTTTATTGGCGTAAGATATTATATTTTTAATTTCTCCCGGTTTCATTAGTTTAATTAATTTCTCCATTAAACTTTCAATAGAGCGATCTTCATATATTATATGATATGTTTTGTGTTTACCTAATTGTTCGTTCAAAAATGCTGAGAATCCAGAACTTCCCTTAACATTTATAAACATTACATTTTTATCATTATCTATATATTTTTCTATTATTTCTTTCTCATTTTTTCTATTTATATACATGTTAGCTTATCCTTTATGTGCTAAATATTTGAGCCGCTTTATGAATGATAATATAGAATTATCCTCTATTTCTAGACTATCAATTTAATTGGAGATTTTACTCATCCCCAACCACAATATACTCGTTTTTCTATATATTGTCAATTAAAAACACTCTTTTTAACCAGATAAGAAGCTTGTCCGTCAAGGCAAAAACAACTACTCCTACCATGCACCAAAAAGGATCTATGCGACATACGCATAGATCCAACTGTTTCGTATCTGCAACTGGCTACTATTTTTACAAACCCTGTAGCTTTACGTCACAGCCTTTCGACTGCTTTACCCATATATTCAGATGTTTGTAATTCTATTTTGATAGCAGCACAATCAAGCCAATCCAGCACTTCCACCTTCTCCAGGTTTTCGTCAGAATGCTCTATCTCTCTTAAATATCTGTATGCAAGTTCTATATGATCGTCTACGAAAATCTGCTCTCCATTTTTCAGCCGCCTTGAAGAATCACCAAAGGCGACTCTTACGCTTTTATAACCTCCACTTATAAGGTAGGACTCACCTTTAGTAATATTTTTATTTTTCCGTAACATCTATAAACTCATCAGAGCCTGTATCCTCCCACTGCTTTTTGCCGCTGCTGACCACTTTTTTAGTTTCAAGTACATATGCATATATGTCAACCATATGCCCTTCATCGTATGAAACAGTTTCATCTGCAGACGCATCCACCTTATACCGTACATATATGCAGCATTTGCCATTGGGTGATTTTCCATTATAGACAATGTAATCAATCATACCTGTATTTTCATTCAGCACACATCTGGACGAACGCTCCGAGGCACCATATGTGACGTCGAATTCTGTGCGATTGTCATCGTTATACAAATCGTATACCGCCTTATATCCAGCTGTTATGCTGACGTCATCAGGCATTTCTTCAGAGTTATTCCCTGGTATTTCGCCACCTGTTGTTTCTGTATCCGTTCTCGCTGTTTCAGTGGTTGTGGCAGCTGCCTGTTTTCGAATCGTTGTAAGCCTTTTTCTTTCTACACCGCCATCAAAATACATGGTAACAAGTTCATCGTATTGTTCGTTTCCGGATAATACAACTTCCACTCTGTCGGAACACCATGTCACATCCCAACTGTACTCATCAAATCTGGCTCCGTCATTGGCTATTTCAAATTCTGCTCTTGCCACCTTGCTATTTGCCATTTCCAGTATCAGCCTTCCCGGCGCACCGCCAAATGGCCAGTACGGCTCTCCAACCGAATACATCGACAATATGTATTGTTTATCAGGAGAACTTGTTTTATCAACGAGTTTCTCTTTATATCTGGTTGTGTATCTTAAACAGACAAACGGAATAAACACAATCAGCGCCAATACACCAAGTGTAATTGCCACTATTTTTATTGTCTTCTCCATATATCTTTATTTTTCTTCAATCTCCTCATAATACTTATTGAACACCAACCATGCAAAATTTTCATTGTTGATATTCCTGCATCTCCATCATCAACTCATGGCACATCACCAGTCGATCACATCAAAAAACTCTTCTATATTACTGCTCTTTATATTGATATTATCCATATCCACCACAGTATCTTTTACCACTATTTCAAAGTTCTTCTTCTTTATCTCATATCTGTTATATAGCAGCTTATCTTTTCCGGTAAGTGAAGACAGCATATTTACATATGATAACTCCCCACTATTGAGATAATTGTAAATATCTTTATTTCCCTTGAAAGCGGCAATACTTTTTGTACCAAATGATGACTGAATAAACTTATGAACATCCTGTCCTTTATACGCAGGACTGTGCAGGCAAGCCACATATTCAAAATTAGGATTGTCCATTATAATGAAATGTGGAGTGTTGCCTTTTTTATTTTGAATCATGCAATATTCAAGCAGCTTATTGAACCCATCCAGCTCGCCCTGTATAGTAGTAAGCCTATCCGCATCCACAATAATAAACTTTGCCAGATAGTTACTTTGCGACTCTGTTCTTATTTTCTGCAAGAAATTTGCATAGCCCCCACCATGCATATTAATTGGTTTCAAAACCAGTTCAACGCCCTGATTTCTTCTCATCTTATCTATATAATTGTATTCTGTATCTCCTTCACAAAATATTGCAAATCTTTTCTGTAGGATTCGCTTTTTTCTACTCAAACGCTGTACCTCCCAAAATCCCCTTCATGTAAAACTCATATATTTTTGTGTTTTCGTATCTAACTTCAGGAAAATCCGCAAGAGAATAAAGCTCTGAAACAAGATTCTCCCTGTTCTTTGTAATAAAATATATCTGTTCTTTCATATATGTCTTCAAGTTCAAATGAAGTACATTATGCGTTGAAAAGATAAATTGTCCTTTATGCTCCATTCCATTTATATATGCAATTACACGTTCTGATAAGATTGGATTAAGCACCCTATCCATCTCATCTGCAAATACAACCTTATCTGCATATACAACCCGAAAGATCTGCACTGCCCATGCAAAAAATTCACGAACACCAGTAGAATCATGAGAAAGCTCTCGTTTAAATGTCTGTCCATTTGCATTTGAACGAATTATCATCGTTTTTGAATACGGTTTCTCTTCATCTACCTCTATCCCACATATGCTATAATCCACCATTCTGAAAATTTCCACATATCTTGGATCTTTGAGAATTTCAATATCCGACTCCTGTCTTATTATGTTTTCTACCTGTTCAGAAGGCAAAGTTCCCGGATATAATACATCTGCCATCCAGTCAACAGTCTCAGCCGCATCTGCATTCCCCAACAACGCAAGCTTGCTTACAAATAAGCCATAACTATTGTTGCTGTTCTCCAGTACAGTTGCGATTTCCTTTGCTTTTCCTCTTTTCTGTATATATTTCGAGTCTGAATCCCGCTTAATTTCAAATACCTCACTTGCAGCTCTTTTTCTGAGCTGACTCCTTAGGAGTTTTTCACTATATATTCCCAAACTGTCCACTACTACTTCATATTCATAAACAAAATGATTTCTAGCTACAAACACGATATTAAATCTCTGTTTTGGTATTTTCTCATTTACCAATGTATCAGTATTTATATAGGCATTTACAGACTGCACTTTCAAGTTAGTATCAAACAACGATTTCAAATACTTTAAGCTGTTTATAAAATTAGATTTTCCACCTGCATTTTCACCGACAATTACAGCAGTCTTTAAAAGATCATATCCAATCAGAGTTGTTGTATAATTATCAGGAAAACGTTTCTTTACTTTTCCCCCAGGGGCTTCCATGGAAAACTCACTCTCTGCATTAAAGGAGCAGAAATTATCAAACGTATATCTTATAATCATATTTTTCACCACCTTTTATCACTAATTATATGCACAAAATTGCCATTGTAAACCATTTTTTTGTTTTACTTTTTTATATTTTCCCTAATGAATCTGCATATCATAATCATCCACACAAATAATATGAAAACAAAAATACCACTTCGCAATCTATACCTCTTCAGCTTCTGGCTGCACCTGTAATAGGATTTCTCCAGAACATCCTTGTCAGAATACAACTTTCTCTCATTTATGGACTTAAGCTCATCGCAGGTATCCCTCCAGAAATCAAAATCTGACCACTTTGACGGCAGATTTATGTCCGGTAAAATATCCAGATAATCTATAACATAGTAAAAGCTGTTGCCATAACCATGATGACAGGCTACATCATCTGCATATTCACTCCTATAATTCTCATCCGATACGTCGAGCACTATGCCATTTATAGTTTTACTGTCAACAAACTCCCAGTCACCTCCACGTTCCTGCCCTGCCTGAACGATTATATAACTTTCCTCAGAGTCAACGATAGAACGGACAACATAAGTTTTTTCAAACACTTTTATAATAGAGCCAACGGTGCGACTGCTTCCAAACAGCGTATATGAAAGCTCCCCGCTTATTATGCATCCATCTGTATCATCTCTTTGCAGAGCCCCGGTTACCCCTAAAATATCCTCTTACAGTAAAATCAACAACAACTATATCAGATTGGACTTTTTTATATACACTGTCCCCGGCAACTGTCTCCTCTGGGAAAATTCTATATGTTCCCTTTACATAGTCCTCGTCCTTCATTCTGGTGTACACAGTCTGCCCTGTGGTGACAAATGCATAGTTTCTGTCGCCATCATACCTAATACTTATATTTATTACATTCATGACATTCCATATAAACAACCACACCAATACAATACCGAAAACTATGCCGATCACAGCGCTCTTATAAAACCTTCTATTTTTCACGTACAGTATCACCGGCTTCCACTCTCTTATCTGAGCTTACAATAATCTTATCATCACTGGTCAAAGGGCTCTTCTTCAAACCTACGTCATAATTATTTGTATACCCGACTGTCACATATACCTTCGCAGCAACATATTCCGTCCCAAGAAGGTTTTCCTTCGGTCTCTCGACAAGCACATATGACCCAGACACATCAGCACGTATTGCGGCCACAGGAACCACAGAGCTGTAACTCTCAGACTGATGTGAAATCTCTGCCAGCACGCTGTCACCCACTTCAAATATATCTCCTGGAATAACTGCCTCCACTATATATCCCTGTCCACTATCAGCATCACTGTATATCGCAGATATTTCCGTATTCACACCGCTGCCGTCCTGCTGAACCATAACCTTGTCCCCTTTTTCTATATACCTTTTCTGTTCCTCTGTCACAGATATTTTAATAGTGTATTTATCTGCTTTCTCCGTGACCACAAAAGCCGCACTCTCCTCAGTTTTATTTCCTACATCGACTCTGGACTCCGATATGATTCCGTCAAGCTCCGAATAAACAATTCCATCATCATCCATAAGTTTTTCCAGAGATTGGAGCTGTTCATCTACCACTGCAATTTTGTCATCCATAACATCCATCTCTTCTCCCCATGTATACCAGTATTGCTCCTTCAGGCTTTTCTGCTCAAGCTTCTTCTCAAGATACACAGATCTGGCCATGTTCACATCCACCCTCATAAGCGGATCTCCCCGGTTAATCTTTTCCCCTGCACTGACAAATATCTCCTGCGTCGGGAGTCCGGGATAGATATACACCGGCGTCTTCTTATCCCCATCTATAACCACATCCTGTAAAACCTTCATAGACACCGTCCCCGACACTGCATACTCCGTTTCAACCCTCGGGGTAAGAGCACTGCTCGCAAACCTCGACACAAATGTGCCGACAATAACCACCGCCATAAAGATCATAACGGCCTTTATACCGCAGTCTGTCCATCGCTTTCCTGCAAATCGTCTCATAATACTTCTCCTGTTTTCTCCTACAATCTGCCTTTATCAATCTTCGGCAGAACCTATTGATATTCCATCAGCCAGAATTCCCCTACCGACATAGAACACGATCAGTGACGGAATACAACTGAACAGTGCAAATGCAAACGCTCTTCCCGCACTTCCCTCCGTCACATTTGGCAGATAAACAGACAATGGCCACAGGTACTTGTCCTTGAGAAACACGACCGGCTGCTCCACAACATTCCAGTATTCGAGAAATCCCAATATCACTGCAGCTATGATTCCTCTCTTTGCTATGGGTATGGCCATGTGTAAAAATATAGTGAAACTGCCCGCACCATCCAGCCGTGCCGCCTCTACCACTGAATCCGGGATCTGCTCAAATGCGCTATACATAATAAATATCGGAAAGGTTGAGAACATCAACGGCAGAATAATCGCCCAATGCGTATTTATCATGTTTAGCCTATTTAACACAATGTACTGCGACAGCATTGTCACCTGAAATGGAAGTATCATGCAGAACATATACAGACCAAATATCAGATTTGCCCATCTGCTGCCGCTCCGCGACAACCCCCACGCTGCTGGCACAGCGAACACAAGCTGTCCGGCTATCACCACCCCGACTATCTTCACGGAATTCCAGAAAAGTACATAGTATTCCGGAGTGTCAAATAACAGTTCTACAATATTTTTAAATGTCGGATATAGCGGGATCATATGCCACACAACATGTCTCGCACCACTATCTGCCCCCTGAAACAACAACTGATCCAGCTCCATCTCACCCATAAATGTTCCACTTAACAGAATCAATAAAGGGATTACCGCCAGCGCCGCTCCCATTATGACCAGTATCTTCAATAACAAATGTATCCCCTCTGCTACATACCTCATTTGATTCCACGTCCTCTCAGTAAAATCTTTCTTTTATATTTAACTGATATCTCATGCCAATCAGTGAGACATACCAAACGAATTATAAGTATGATTCCGAAAAATACCACGGCTGTCATAACTGCCCCCGCCGTAAGCCTGCTGATTTCCAGCTTCTCAAACCAGTTGTTAAACACATGCTGTATCTGATATATGCTCATGTCCGGATAGCTGCCTGCCATCAAATATTGCTCCCTAAATATCTTAAGGGAATTCACCACAGACAACATGGCAACTATGAAAAATGACCTTTTCATATTTGGAAGCGTGATCCTGAATAGCTGGGTATATCTTCCCGCTCCATCAACTCTGGCAGCATCGTACACAGTCTCCGGTATCGCCGACAACCCAGACATCCATATAAGCATATTGTACCCTGTGTTCTTAAATATAAATGTGCCCACAAACAGCCAGAAGACCGCCTTTCCCGAAAGAAGATCAGCAAACAATAGCCTCCAGACCACCGCAAGTGAATTTGATGGTATAACAAGCGGCACGAGAAATGCAAACCTGACTGCGCTGCTTTTCATTCCATATACCTCTACCGCAGCTATCAACGAGATTACCATGAGAAGTGGAACACTCACCAGCTCAAACTGCAGGGAGTTGCCTGCTGCTAGTCTGAATGCCGTATTTTCCCATACCGCTTTGTAATTTTGCAGTCCTGAAAAGCCACCATGCCCCACACTCTGAAATGACGATATAAATACATCCATCAGCGGAATAACAACAAAGATCATAACCCCCAAAAAACCCGGAATCACAAATCCGACTGTTCCTTTTGTCCTTCTGCTAACTAATTTATTCACTCAAATACACCCCTAAAAGTTTATCTATGGAATTAACTGTGCTGTCCAGACTATCCCCATTTTCAAGATAGTCTCCAACGTTATCCCTTATCACACTGCGCACCCTCGCATCAGTATTCGACGGAGTATCAAGCTCTCTCAATTTATCTATATAGTCCTCAAGATACTCATCCTTACGCCAATACGACCAATCCATGTAATCATTTCCCCCCAGGGTGATCTTTCCTCCCGGAGTTCCCATGGACTGTGCCTCTCTGTTCCATTCCCGCACGCCCTCCATATTGACCGGATTTCCACATTCAACGCCGTAATATATTTTCTGTACATCCGTACTGAACAGATCCTTCATAAAACTTATAGCCTGATCTAAACTCTTTGATCTGGAATTTATCGCAACAACCGTGTTTGGCACAAACACCTTTCCTCCACCATTTCCCCATATTTCATATGCGTAATCCGTATTTTCGCCGCTCTCACCTGTTCCGACCTCATAGTCCTCTTTTATACTGTAAAAACGCCAGGATTCTCCCATCGTCTTCATGTTCACAAATGCTGTTTTTCTTCCAGACCAGGCGCTGTTGAACAGCGGGCTCATATACTCACTGTTTATAGCTTTTTTTATCTGATCACTGTAGGTGCCCCACGTTGCACTCCACTCATCAATCTGATCCTGAGTCGTCCTTTCCATCTCCGTGTCATACAAAAGCTTTAAGTCCTCTAGAAATTTTCTGAGCATCTCTTCGTCATAATTTCCATTGCTATCCACAATCTCCGATGCGTATCCTGAATACAATATATCAAAATAACACTCCCAATTATAGAATGACAGGTCATTTCCATATTTTGGTCTGTCTTGACTGCTTATATATGCTGCAAGCGACTGTACATCCATCATGTTCTTTACCTCTTTTTCCGGCCCGATAATTGCAGTAAACGTCTCCATGGATGGAATTGCGTATATCGAACCATCCTCTTTCCTGTATGTGTTGAGAACATTTTCCAGACAGTCTGAATTTTCCTCCAGTATATCGTCATACACCTGTGACAATTCCAAGAGCACTCCGGTATCCTCATAGCTTCCCACATTCAATCCGTCCATTATGATAACATCAGGTCCCTCACCAGCGAGAAGCTGTGTATTGAGCGCTCTTATTGCATCGCTCTCAGATATTCCATTATCATCATCTATTCCCCATGTATACTTCACCGTCATGTCAGAATGGTATTCCTCGTACCATGAGATGAGAGTTTCATAGCTCTCTGCATAATATAACGAATATAGTGTAACTTCATTATCACCCATCTCTTCTTTGTCTTCTGCTGAAGCATAACCTGAATCATATGAATACACCACCACATACTTTCTTCCACTCTTGCCACCAGCTATCGCAACAAATGTATCACCGCCTTCAACCACATAGTCGTACTCAATATCTGAATCCCTGAACGTAGCAAGTCTAATTCCCAGCCTATCCTTCAGCTTATACTCATATAAACCTGTGCTCAGCATAAGATACAGTGAGTCCGAATCTTCGTCATATTTCATGATATTTCTGCAGCTCACCGCATCCATCCCCTTTTCGTTGAAGGTCTCGTCCAGGTCGTCCGCCATACTCTTATCAAATGCTGTGATGTTTTCAGTCTCACTTCCATCGGATATGTCATATGACAGAAGGCTCCTCTCTGTCAAAACCATAATCCTGTCGCTCGCCACACATATATCTGTGTAATTCATATTTTTGATGACAAATCTCTCTTCACCATCCATTGAAAAACACCTTATATCACCGCCCGGGCAGCCCGAGATATAGCCGGATCCGTCAGCAAGCACTCTGATAGCTGTCACATTTCCCTCAAATTCATCAGATAGCTGTCTGACCTCTCCATTCCCTGTTATGACGGCTATCCTGCTCTCCATGTCTCCATCTCCCAAGACACTGCTCAAAGCTATATATATACTTCCATCCCCATCAACATATGCCGCTGATATCTTCTCGTCCACTGACATCACGAAAGCTGAGTCAAGCTTTTCCTCCTGTACCTCACCATTAGGTGACGTGAATGTCAGCTTTACAGCCTCGCCGTCAGAATTTTCTCCTATACACACATAACCGTCCTGTGTCTTTCCTATTCCATACACCTCCGCCACATTCAATTGTGTCATCTGATATTCAGACAGTTCCTTCACCACCTCTTCATCTCCTGATGTTCCAGCGCAGCCACAGCATATTATCATGACAGCGGCAAGCAGTAAAAATATATTTATACGCCCCATGATTACCTCCTTTTCCCCAGTTAGCACTTCCTCTATTCACATATTTTCATGTACAAATTGTAGCATCTACAGACTCTCAGATTATCTAAAAACCATCTAAATTGCGTATACCGCTTTCAAACGCTCCCCAAATGAATTACTATAAAGTAAGAATGAAATGAACTACATTCCAGATTACAATAACGAAAAGGGGATATGTATGAACCTGCTGCTTGTGGAGGACGACCTCAATCTTGGGAAAATACTGAAAAGACAAATGGAAGATCACGGAATATCTGTGACGCTGTGTACAACTGGAAAGCAGAGCACAGAGCTCATATATTCCGGGGTGGATATCGACATCCTGGTGCTTGACTGGATGCTCCCTGACATGTCCGGTCTGGACATTCTCAATCAGTTATACTTTGACAGGATATCGATACCCGTGATTATGCTCACAGCCCTTGGGACACTCGAGAACAAAACTGCAGCATTTTCCCACGGTGCCGACGATTATATTGTCAAGCCTTTTGAATTTGATGAGCTGTTGGCTCGTATAAACGCACTTTACCGAAGAACCCAACAGATTGGTACATTTGACTATTCATATGGTGATGTCACTTATATGCTCGACAGCCGGACACTTCAATGTGGTACCCAGTCGGTGCGGCTCACCAACAGAGAATCCCAGCTATTTGAATTATTGCTGAGATCTGCTGGTAAGCTGGTAAGTCAAGACGAGATCATCGAAGCCATATGGGGACTGACCTCAAATGTGGGAAATGGGAATATACTGAATTACATTTATTTTCTGAGAAACAGATTAAAAACCATCCATAGCAGTCTTGTGATAAAGGTCGTATACGGCAGTGGCTACATGCTAGTCTGCAGAAAGGAGGACACATCTATATGATAGAACAGCTCAAAAGAAAACTTTCCATATTTCTCTCCTCCGTCATAGCAATTATTCTGACTGCCATGTCCATTCTTCTGCTCCACACTGTGATAAAGGAGTACACAAACAGCACGTACATATCGTACACAAGGGATGTAAACCTTTTATTCTCATATCTTGAACAGGTGAGCATCATAGACATGCCTATCCTCAATGAATATAGTGAGAAAAATCTTAATATAGACGTGCTGCGAAACAACAACACAATCGTCTCCACGAACAGCTTTGCAGAGAGCGCGTCAATTTTTGAAGCTGCATCTCCTTACAATCAGCCGATGTACTGGAAAGATTATTACAATGCGATAAATCAGGGCGAAAACAACAGGAGATTTTATATTGTCAGATATGATCATACCGACTACTGGAACAGCTACAGCATCATAAATATAGGTGGAAATTTCTATACCATACACACCATATTCAACAACGCTACGCTGTCTGCATACAAAGCAAAAATGATGATTTTATTTCTGATCATTACTACCATAGCAATAATACTTCTGTCCATATTCTCATGCATTTTTACAGGCAGGATACTTATCCCTGTAAATGTGGCTTATAAGAAACAGGATATGTTCATAGCTGTAGCATCCCATGAACTGAAGACTCCTGTAACCGTCATAAAATCATGTCTCAACGGACTGTCTGGCAGTAATCCTGACAAGACTGACAATGATTATATTTTGACAGCCCAGAGGGAATGTGACAGAATGACCGATATGGTGAACAATCTCCTGACATTTGCTGATATAAAGAAGTCAGGCAGGGATAACTTCGATGACATTCACCCGGAAGATATAATAATAGAATTATACGATCGCTTTGAATCAATTGCCATGCAAAAAAGTCTTGACCTGGCAGTATCCATACCTGACAATCCCCTTTCACCTGTCTACATGGACAGGGATAGAATGCTTCAATGCCTATCTATTCTGGTGGACAATGCCATATCATGCACCGCCGATGGACAGATAGCAATATCTGTATCCGCGGATGTTTCAAATCTATACTATACAGTATCAGATACAGGTTCTGGAATAAGCGATGAAGATAAGCCGCACATTTTCGAAACCTTCTATTCCAGACGCAACGACCATAAAAATCACTTTGGACTCGGTCTCAGCATCGCCAGGAGCATAGCAGAGCTCCACGGTGCTGACATAACAGTCAGTGACAATATTCCGCACGGAAGTATATTTACTATAACATTTAAGCTGTAAGTTACTTATTTCTACAAGCGGTGTAAGGCTTAATTTTGCAAATCGTTTTTACTTTCTGCCAGCCTGCGTATTTGCAACTATATAGCTGTAATACACTGTATCAAGCATCTCCCTGTCGTTGAAGTCATCGCCAAAGCTTTTTCCATTTCAGACTTATACATTTCTATCGTGTTGTCCAGAATTTTCATCATCTCCTCACAAACCAATAGACTAATCTATCTTTCCAAACCAATCCAGCACTTCCACCTTCTCCAGGTTTTCGTCAGAATGCTCTATCTCCCTTGAATATCTGTATGCCAGTTCTATGAGGTCATCCATGGAAATCTGCTCTCCATTTTTCAGCCATCTGGCCATGAGCAGCATATAAAGCTCAACAGCATGTCCTACGCAGGCCTCCACTTTGCCGATGATGTTGTCGTCGTACACGGCTCCCAGAAGATATATCGAGATGAAGTATACTACGATCTGCTCTAGCACAATCTCCATAGAAGGCAGTATTTCACCGACAGATGCATCGCAGAAATCAGAGTTCAGATCGCGCATGCCTTGATCATCAGCATTTACATTCTCTTCTGAAGCATTGCTGTCCGCAGCCCGCTCATCTGCCATATCCTGACACGCAGAATGCCTGCGCCACCATGCCTCAAACCTTCTCCTGTTCTCCGCAAATGTTTCCGCGCCATCGCTGAACAGAAGACTCTGTGACTCTATGAGCACATCCTCCCAGTCGTCGTACAAAAGCTCCAGCTCACCCCGAAGAAAGCCAAACTGTCTCTGTAACAGGACATATTCATCATCTGAAAAGACCTCATTATTGATCTCCGTATTAGAATGCTCCGGGCAAGATTCTAATTTCCTGCAAATCTCCGGCTTATCCTGCTCTCCGCAGTCATCCCACATGACAAGGTCGCCCTCATCATAATGTCTCTGAGCCGACGCACCGATCTGAAGCACCCGCTCTATTCTGCTCCGGATGTCCACACTTCTGTCCTGAATGACATTCAGTATCGCCTCCCGGATATCCTCCAGATTGGAATACAGGAAATAATCAAAGTCATCGAACACTTCGTCCTCATCGTCTTCCTCGGTCACAAATGTCACCTTGTCCGTAATATTCATCAGTATCCGTGCCACCTCCGGACATGAAAGAGAAAGTGATATCTCCCGCACATTCTCGAATTCCTCCGTATGCCTCGGATATTCCCTGCATGTAGTGCAGAGGCTGTCCTTGCCCATATGTATATACATATCACACAGCATGTCATCCCGCAGAAATGCACACTTTCCACTTCTGCCATGTCTGAAAACGCCCTCTTTCCAGTTTACTTTCCGGTGAAGTTCCGGTCTGTAATCTCCATCATACTCCTGATACCTTTCAAGAGAATCGTCATCTATCACTATCTGCCATTTGCCGCAGCATGTGTCCGGGCATTTGTCCGCTATACAATTAAATTTCTTATAATAATCCGGGTATGTGTAAATCATATGTACTCCTTTATATATAATCATGCCATTATTCCATTCATCGGCTCTGCAGCACGATCACGAACTTGTTACCGTCCTTTTGGGGAATAACACTTAACATTCCGCCCTGCTTTTCTATGATCTCCCTTGACAGATAAAGACCTATTCCAACACCATCCTTGTCACCGGAATTTCTGCCACGGTAAAACCTCTCAAATATATGTGTACGCTCATCCTCTCCTATTGGTTCATTCTCATCTATCACACTGATTTCAACCGTGAGCCCTAGTTTTCTGACCGACAGGACTATCTCACTTCCAGTTTTTCCGTATTTTATCGCATTATCCAAAAGATTGAAACACGCTTCCGCAGTCCATCTTCTGTCATGCTGTATATCACATTTCACCTGTTCATCATATCTGATAGTTATATCGGCGTTTTTCGCACTCACATATACATCTTTCACTGCCTGCAGCACAGTGTCATTTATACTCTGGCTTTTCACATCGAGATTGATAAGTCCGCTTTCCAGTCTGGATACCTTTATCATACTCTCCGAGAGAAATGACAAGCGCTCCACCGCCAGCTCAAGGACTTGCAAGTACTGAGTACGCTCATCATCACTTATATCCGGATTTTTCAGAAAATCCGTGTACATCCTCAGGTTCGATATTGGCGTCTTCAGTTGATGGGAAAGATCCGATACCAGCCCCTTAATCTTCTCATGCTCCAGCCTCTCTCTGGAATTCTGAAGCTTCAGCGCATCGATTATCTTGTCAACCTTGCTCTGCAGCCTTGATACCAGCGAGTCATCATTTTCCGGAAATACCTGCTGCCGTTTCAGCTCAGAGAGATTGTCCAGAAGATCCGACATAGCTGCCACGACCTCCGAAATAAAGTCATCATCCGCCTTCTGCAGCAACTTTATGACAACAAACATAACTACACCACACGCCAGTGCACCTATGGCCGCAAGTATTTTTCCTGAACATACATACTCAAATACTGCTAAAAACACAAACAAAAGAAGTGAGCATACATACAGCATCCTCACTCTCTTCGTATATTTACCATAGTTTTCAATATATTTATCCATATTATCTCTGTTATCTACCCCTGCCTATGTCTCGCCAAATGTATATCCGATTCCAAACACCGTGATCACGTACTCCGGATTGCCGGCATCCTTTTCTATCTTCTGACGAAGTCTTCTGATATGCACATTCAGCGTGTTCTCATCCACATAATTTTCATTGTCATCCCAAATCTTCTGTATGATCATATCCCTTGTGAGAACGCGCCCCTTATTTTTTATCAGCAGTTCCAGTATCCTGTATTCCGTAACGGACAGCTTTATCGGTTCATCCGATATGTACACCTGCATCCGTTCAAAGTCAACACTCATATCCCCATAATGAAAACGTTCATGCTTTACCCCATCCAGTGCATTTTCACTTCTTCGAAGGACTGCCTCTATCCGCTGATACAGAAGTTCCACGGAAAACGGCTTCGCTATATAGTCATCGCAGCCAGCCCGGAACCCCTCTATCATATCAGCCTCCGTATCTCTTGCCGTGAGGAAGATGATCGGGACCTTTGTGCTTTTTCTCAGTTCTCTGCAGTAGTCAAGGCCACTTCCATCGGGAAGGTTTCTGTCAAGCAATATCAGATCGAAGCCATGTTCCAGACAGCCATCCGCCTCCTTGCATGAGTACGCAGTTTCAACTTCGTATCCCCTCTTTTCAAGGAATAGCTTCACACCTCCACATATGATCACATCATCCTCCACGACCAAAATACGTTTCATACTTTCTCCTATCAATTACATGCTGATTCCATATCATTTTCATGACTCCCGGTCTGCCCAATATCTATGATGCTTCTCTCAGCCGGCTTGTCACCGTATCTTTTGTCACAAGTCTGAACACCATCGCCGGAACCACAATGCATATAGCAAACAGCACAACAACGACTCCGGCAACAAGTGCATACGGATAATGAAATACTGCATAATCGGCTATATTCACACTTAGCCGGCCAGCTCCATACATCATAAGGCTTCCAAGTGTCACAATAAGTACTGTTGTTATAATACCATAAAACATGCCCTCGTACATAAGCATATTACGTATCTGCCTCTTTGTCATTCCAACGCTCTCAAGCACTGCCAATTCCAGTTTTCTCGTATATACACCAGTGATCATGACATTGATATAATTCACCACTCCGATAAGTATCAATATGATCGACATTCCACCGCCTATCACCTCAAGCGACAGCATAGATTTCTTGAATTCTGAGCCCTCCACCGACTTGATATCACTCCCGGCTATGACTGGATTTTCCTTTACGATGCGCTGTACATATGGTGTCACTTCTGATTCTTTTCCTTTCTCCGCATCCGCAATGATGCATGAGATCGCCGCATCCGGAAACAGATCATCCATCACCGCATCACTCACAAATATCGCCTCCGGAGCTCCACCAAGTGTCCAATAATACCCAGCGGTGATTGCTGACTGCTCTGCTCTCATCATGGCTGCGCCAACTGTGATCTGTCTCTTCCTGCCCGTCTGGTCATTTACAAGTGTCAGAGTCTTATCCGTCATCCGCTCCGACGCTGATATGGAATCTACATAACCTATCAGACATACCTCTCCTTTTTCAAATGCCTCTATATCTATCTTCTGTCTGGCAGTTTTGTTGTAAAGCTTTATCATATCAGAATTGACCGATATCAGCGGTGACCCATACTGTGCCTCACTGTTGGTCGTCGTCTCATAAAATGTCGTAAGAGATTCAGGGTCATCCTCGCCCTCAATAAACGGTGCATAAAGTTCAGCGTCAAATGGCAGTCTTACATCTGCACTTCTGTTCGCCTCTACAGTATCCATACCCGGAATGCTCCGCATCTGATCCACGATGTCCGCCATGGTCGCCTGAGGTTTAGAGTTATCTGATTCTTCGCCGCCATATAGCACATAATCATTGTGAAGATAATGCTCTATATAACTGTCCGCATCCATGCATGATATAAATGTATTCACACACAGAAATGTAACTGAGCCCATGAATATCGATGCAAACACAAGTATACTTCTCTTTTTTTCACGAAACACATTCCTCCATGCCATCTTCCAGGGCCTTCCTCCACTGGTGGACTTATATCTTGTTCCTGATATATTTCCAGTATATTTCATTGCATCGATTGCAGATATCTTCCCGGCATATTTTGCCGGTTTCCTTGCACTTATAAATACAGTTGCAAATGCAAATACCACGGAGAATACATATATTCCCGGATTGAAACTGACCGCCGATGAAAGTGCAGCTTCCCTGTCTATCGACAGCATGTTCATAGCAAGAGGAACAACGCCAAACGACACCGCCGTTCCAAGGAGTACACCTATCGGAATTCCTATACAAGCCAGATATAGTGCCTGTTTTTTCACTATCTTCTGTATCTGGGACATCGTGGCTCCGATGGTCTTGAGCATTCCATAGAAGCTTATATCCTTTGTAACAGATATATACATTACATTATATATAAGAAGATATCCACTAAGGAGTATCATAAGAGCTATAATGCCTATACTTATAGCTATAAAAACACGGTTTGAACCATTTTCAGACTGAACATCATATTTCACGTCAAACTTCTGGTCCTGCCTCAAAGTAACATTCTTCTCAAGTTCATCTTGGAGTTTATCACCCTTGCCCTCCTTTGCGGAGATACTGACACGTCCATCCTTCTGCATATCTATCCCCTGGGAATCCACATATTTCTTTGACACCAGGCATACGCTGCTCTTGGCAAATCCTGTGTACCAGCCTGAGAGCACAAAATTTTTTCTCTCACCATCCATCACAAACGTAACATTCTGACCTACCTTTGGCGACGTGATACCCATATTGTCAAGTATCTGCTTTGTGAGCATTATCTCATTCTCATCCTTCGGATAACTGCCATTTATATCGGTTATGGCAGGTTTCAGATTCTCATTAAATTCTGTATCATCATCATACTGAAGCAGATAACTGTACTTGCCTGATCCCGTGCTTACTGTCTGTGCATCGATCTGTATTCCCGCTGCAAGAAGTGACGGACAGGCCTTTATATCATTTATCTGACCTTCAGATGGACGCTCCATATATATAGAAGATCTTGTTCCCTGAAGTCTGAGCTGCATCTGGTTAAGATTTTTAGCTATTGAAAATCCCAATGTAAATACGGCCGTGAACATAAATGTTGTGAGAACGATCGCCAGAATAACAATTACATTTCGCACTTTGTTCTGCTTTAACATGCGGTGATATATCCTGCTCACCGCCGCCTGATTATTGTTTCTAAGCATCCTTCTCACCCCCATCTGGTACTCCTGCTGAGAAGATCCTGCCATCTTCGATCCGTATCATCTGGTCTGCCATGGTTGCTATCTCTTCATTATGAGTGATCATCACTATCGTCTGTGCAAATTCTTTACCAGTCAGCTTTAACAATGCAATGACATCCATACTGGTCTTGCTGTCCAGATTGCCTGTCGGCTCATCAGCCAATATGATAGAAGGTTTTGCTGCCAGCGCTCTGGCTATCGCAACCCTCTGCTGCTGGCCTCCTGACAGCTGGTTCGGCATGGAAAGTTTCTTTTCCGACAAGCCGAGCACATCCATAATTTTATCTACATACGCAGTGTCTATCTTCGTTCCATCCAGCTCGATCGGAAGCACTATATTCTCATACACATTTAATATTGGCACCAGATTGTAATTCTGGAAAACAAATCCTATCTTTCGTCTTCTGAATATCGTAAGTGCCTCATCGTCCATTTCAAAAATAGCTTTGCCGTCCAGTATAACATCTCCTGATGTTGGCCTGTCGAGACCTCCTAAGAGATTTAGAAGTGTTGACTTTCCGCTTCCCGAACTGCCTATGATAGATACAAATTTTCCCTCTTCAATATCAAGTGACACATCTGTAAGCGCATGCACGACATTGTCTCCTGTTACGTATGTCTTTGTAAGATTATGGGTTGATAATATATTCATGATACCTCTTCCTTTTCATTTTCTTGTCTGTTCTATCTGATGATTTTATTCTAACATCCACATCTTACAATCTTATTACGTTTAATATTAAGATTTAGTGGTCACTGCTTACATTATCAATAAAAGGCCCAGCCACTGTTAATAAGAGACTGAGCCTTTGATTTCTATCCGTTATTTATGTCTGTTTCTATACTTCGCCTACAAGTTGGCTGCCAGCACCTGCTCCATAACCTGGAGCACTCCACGCTCCTCATTGGATGGGGCGCGGAACCTTGCAAACTTCTCCATGCCAGGCTGCGCATTTGCCACGATATAGCTGTAGTATACCGTCTTCAGCATCTCCGCATCGTTGAAGTTGTCTCCGAATGCCATCATCTCACTGGTATCGATACCAAGAAGTTCTCCGATCTTTCTCATGGCCATTCCCTTATTGATACCTTTATTCATGATGTCGATCCATTCTCTTCCGCCCACAGTGACTGAGAAGTTATCTCCAAAACGTGGCGTATAGATCTCTTTGTACTTCACAGCGGCATCCTTATCCGGAGCAAATATCGTAAACTTATTGGCCTCGA
>OGZL01001097.1_pt1 | contig 21391 bp, 19 predicted proteins | sample 1576761 | NCBI WGS metagenome assembly OGZL01 (sample SAMEA3541595, study PRJEB24748) | human gut metagenome | biome: human gut; feature: human-associated habitat; material: faeces | place: China | collected 2012
GCTGGTTATCAGCACATCGGGACTCCACTGAAAGATGCGGTTGATACATTTTAACTTGTCTCCATCGATGTCGGGGAAGATCGTCGTAATACTTTTATCCGTCAGATTGTATTGGTATAAAGTTTCTTCTCCTCCAAACAGGAAATTGTCACCTATTTGAAGATAAGACCAAGCGTTAAATGGCTTCCCGTTATATTTCAATGGCTGAAACTGATTTTCTGCTTTATTGTAGATGGCAATTCCTTTATTGGTAGAAACGTATAAATCGCCTAAACGATCCTCTGTAATAAAACGAATGAAATTGTCGGGCAATGAGTTGGGCTGCTCCCGGTCATGAAAATAACTTTTCAGTTCAGATTGGTCATAACTATTTAATCCCCATTTGGTACCTATCCATATGACTCCTTGATGATCTCTGTAAATGCACTGCACTCTTGATTGTGACAATCCCTGTTCCAAAGAAATTTGTCTGAAGTAGTAGTCTTGTTGTTCAGCCTTGGTAGAAAGAACAAAGAATAATATCCAGATTAGAAAAGAATACCTCTTTAGTACGTGTGCTTTTGACATAGTTATGTTCTTTTGATAGAGCAAATATAAAAGAAGTTATGAAACTGTACAATAGATTTCATCTTCTTTTGTCCACAAAGCTCATTAGATAGCTAGAAAGGATATTCAGAATGATCCTTTTGAACAGTAGCGGACTAATTATGGATGTTATTTGATCTCTATTTCCATGCTTTGCGCCTATATTTGCACAGTTAACACTAAATACGAAACGTATTAAACCTTAAAAAAAAGACTATTTACTATGGATACATCCTAAAACTGTAGAATGAAGAGGCGGAGTAATGTTGGGAACATTTTAAATGCCTTGACTTGTATCTAAAATTCCTAAAAATCTAATATCATTATATTCTAACTAAATGAAAAGTATATGGATAATCTAAGAAAAACGCTTGGCTGCTTGCTACTATTTCTTTTTGCAGCAGTTACATCTACTTATGCACAGGTTGCAAAGCAGTATTCGGGTACGGTTACGGATGCCGACAGCAATGAACCTGTCATCGGTGTCAACGTAACTCTTAAAGATGCACAAACTGGTACCGGAACGGATATTTCCGGAAAGTTCTCGATTAGTGCTCCTGTTGGGTCTACACTATTGTTTTCTTATATCGGATACGTGACTAAAGAGGTTAAACTGGGAACGAATACCAGTTTGAAGATTACAATGCAGGAGGATCAGAACCAATTGAGTGAGGTAGTGGTCATCGGATATGGTGTAGTGAAAAAATCAGATATAACCGGTGCTGTGGCTTCTGTTTCTTCCAAACAATTTAAGGATCAGCCGGTAAAGCGGGTGGAAGATATTCTGCAAGGACGTACTGCAGGTGTGGCAGTGACGAGCGTAAATGGTTTACCTGGTGGTACAGTTAAAGTTCGTGTTCGTGGTACCACTTCTCTTAATACCAGCAATGACCCCCTGTATGTCATTGATGGTATTATGTCTGGTGGACTGGATGTAAATCCAGCTGACATTCAATCTATTGAAGTTCTGAAAGATGCTTCGGCAACAGCTATTTATGGCTCACGCGGCGCTAATGGTGTGGTGTTGGTAACTACTAAAAAAGGGGTGGAAGGTAAAGTGCAGATTTATGCAGATGTGGCTATAGGCGTATCGAACATCCTTAAAAAATATGACTTACTGAATGCTTATGAATATGCGACTGCATTGAAGGAGTATAATGGTATCTCATTTGCAGATGATGAGATGGAAGCCTATAAGAATGGTTCCAAAGGCATTGACTGGCAGAATTTGATGTTGCAGACCGGTATTAGTCAGGACTATAAATTAGGTATTTCGGGTGGAACGGCTAAAAATAAGTATCTTATTTCAGCCAATGTATTGAATATGACAGCCATGACCATCACGACCAAGTATCAACGTGCACAGTTGCGGATAAATTTGGATAATGAACTCACCAAGTGGTTGACACTTTCTACCAAAATTAATGCTTCACGTACTCACAGTCACAATGGGGGCATTGACATTATGAACTTTCTGAACTATTCTCCTACGATGGAAATGAAAGATCCGGTGACGGGCGTTTATAATATGGACCCTTATAATTCAGTAAACGGAAACCCTTATGGTGCCCGTGTGGCAAATTATGGCGATTCATATGTGTATGCTTTGAATACTAATATGGATTTGACTTTCAAAATAATGAAAGGGTTGACATTGTCTGTACAGGGTGCTGCTAATTACTCTCATGTTCCGAGTTACTCTTTCACCTCGTCGTTAGCAAAACCCGGACAAATTAGTGGTATGGAAAATGCGCAAAGGGGAGCTGGTCAGAACCGGCTGAGAGGAGACGTGTTACCGTTTCGACCCGTTTAAACCTGATTTGGATAATGCCAACGGAGGGAATTGATATCATGTAATGATTGAGATGCCCTTGCATCTCTTTTTACTTCGGACAGCTGGTAGGATCTTCACTCAGGTGAGGATCCTTTTTTTACATTTGAAAGGAGACTCAAGTTATGAAACAGACAACAAACACAAAAAAACTGGCACTTGCAGGTGTTCTCACCGCTCTTGCCATCGTTGGAAGCTTTTTAAGCTTTCCTGTAGCCGGAAGTAAATGTGCACCGGTTCAACATATGGTAAATATCTTTGCAGCCGTACTTCTTGGTCCCGGCTGGGGCGTTGGAATTGCATTCTGTGCAAGCCTTCTACGCAACATCCTTGGAATCGGAAGTCTGATGGCTTTCCCGGGTAGTATGATCGGAGCTCTCTGCTGTGGACTTGTTTACAAGAAATGTAAGAATTTAAGCCTTACTTGTCTTGCAGAGGCACTTGGAACAGGTATTCTCGGAGGAATTGCTGCTTATCCGGTTGCTTTATTCCTTATGGGAGCCGCACCGGCAGGATTATTTATCTATGTGATCCCATTCCTGATTTCAACAGTAGCCGGAAGTATCCTGGCATTCCTGCTGATTTCAGTATTCCAGAAAAGTGGAGTAATGGCACAGCTTTTTCCGACTTCATAAGTTGTTCTATGCGATACATTGGGGACACCACCTTGTACCGCACAAGAAAATGCAGAATCAATCTGTAATCACCGGAGTTTTCCGTTAATGACTTTCTTATCTTACAGTCATTAATACATCTCCGTTGAAGGCGTCAGCATAATCTTATATCAGCTGGGAGTCAATCCCCCAGCTGATATAGCCTCCGGCAGGATTGCAGAGGTGCGCAGTAGAAGTATGTCATGCAATTGCATGACGCGCACCTCGCAGCAAGAATGCCGAGGCATTCTTGAATTATTCGCTGGTAGTGTAGCTAAACAGTTACGTTCCTTTCCGCATCTATTCATATGCATGGAACCGTAGCTTTTCTTGTGTACGCTGTCCGTGTTTTGCTGACGTCAAAAATTATATAATTCACGTATACGAATGGAGGCAAAACAACATGAGAAACTACACAACCCAGATGGATGCAGCTCGTAAGGGGATTCTCACCCCGGAAATCAAAACAGTAGCTGAAAAAGAACATATGGAAACTGACAAACTGATGAAGCTTGTCGCTGAAGGAAAAGTTGCGATCTGTGCGAACAAAAACCACAAAGCACTGAACCCGGAAGGTGTCGGAAGCATGCTCCGCACAAAGATCAATGTCAATCTCGGAGTTTCCCGTGACTGCAAAGATTATAATATTGAGATGCAGAAAGTAATGAGCGCAGTAGAACTCGGTGCGGAAGCGATCATGGATCTTTCCAGCCATGGAGATACACAGCCATTCCGTCGTAAACTGACTTCTGAATGTCCTGCTATGATCGGTACAGTTCCTGTATACGACAGTGTCATTCATTATCAGAGAGATCTTGCTACTCTGACTGCACAGGATTTCCTTGATGTTATCCGTATGCATGCAGAAGACGGTGTTGATTTCGTTACACTTCACTGTGGAATCACAAGAAAAACAATTGAACAGATCAAAAAGCATAAACGTAAAATGAACATCGTAAGCCGTGGAGGAAGCCTTGTATTTGCATGGATGAGTATGACAGGAGAAGAAAATCCATTCTATGAATACTATGATGAAATCCTTAATATCTGCGAAGAATATGACGTGACAATCTCACTTGGTGATGCATGCCGTCCAGGATGTCTGGCTGACGCTACAGATGTATGCCAGATTGAGGAGCTTGTACGTCTCGGTGAACTGACAAAACGTGCCTGGGATCATAATGTTCAGGTTATGGTAGAAGGACCTGGACATGTACCGCTTGATCAGGTTGCAGCTAACATGAAAGTGCAGCAAACAATCTGTATGGGCGCTCCTTTCTATGTACTTGGACCTATCGTTACAGATATCGCTCCTGGATATGACCATATCACTTCCGCAATCGGTGGAGCTGTTGCAGCAATGAACGGTGCTTCCTTCCTCTGCTATGTAACACCGGCTGAGCATCTTGCTCTTCCTAATGTTGAAGATACAAAACAGGGAATCATTGCTTCTAAGATTGCAGCTCATGCTGCTGATATTGCCAAAGGAATTCCTGGAGCAAGAGATATCGATGATAAGATGGCAGATGCCCGCCGTGTTCTTGACTGGGATGCACAGTTTGAATGTGCTCTGGATCCAGAAACTGCAAAAGCAATCCGCGACAGCAGAAAACCGGAGGATGACCACAGCGATACTTGTAGTATGTGTGGAAAATTCTGTGCAGTAAGAAGCATGAATAAAGCACTGGCCGGGGAGTATATTGATATTCTGTAAGTGTCCAGAATACGCATCGCATTTTGGGAGATTAATTCCAAACAGTTATAAATTAAGGGAAAGCGGTTAAAGTCGCTTTCCCTTTTGTATTTACGCGAGCAACGAGCCAAAGTCCGAATTTACGATGATGAGGCTACATTTCTGCAACCGGAGCACTTTAATAATTCACATCTATCTAACTCGTCACAACTCATTTATTTGTCATCACTATACACCTCTCAACAATGCACTATTGCATTTCTTTTATAATTTTTCCAATAAACTCCACACTTTCCTCTAACTCTTCTGCAATCTGATCTGGTGTTTTTTTCTTCTGTAACTTTCTTTGAATTAATTCCTTTAACAATTCATCTCTTCCATGTTGAACTCCATCATCATACATTTCCTGTATTGCCTTACACATATCAATCATCTCCTCCTTATGTTCCGCTTCACCTGGTATTTGTTTCATGTTTAGAAAAGCTTTCATTGCCTGACTCGTTTCATAGTCAACGTTCTGAAAGAACTTTTTATTCTCGTTAATGTAATCCGTTAATTCTTCCTTACTGTCCCTATATCTTAGCATAGTTAGTATCACTTGTAAATCATCCGAAAATTTTTCAACATCTTCCAATCGTTCTGCATCTACAAGATTGATTTTATAGTTCGGAAGATATTTCTCCAAAATTTCGTTCTCTTCTTTCGTACTCTCCAACTGAAACATATCATACAGATCAACAGGTCCATCCCACGGCTCTGAACCATAGTAAAAGACTAATGAAATAATCGGTATCAATCGATCCTTTTTTCGAAATTGCGACAGATATTCTCCTGCGGTAAGATGCTCCAACGGCTGTCCTGCTTTTTTGTTCTGTTTTCGTCGGTCATTAAAGTTTTTCCAATTATTCCGAATTTGTGTTTCGTAATCCATTCCATCATAAAGCATCACCTTGTGCGGCATCGCATAATGAATTTTATCCTGTGATTCATTCGCAAGAAGCACAAGCGTAGCCTGATTCCGCCATTTCATAATAATATCGCGGTATTTTTTCATGTTCTTTGTTTTCCCGGCCCGATTTTTTACGCTGACAGATGAAACGGGATTTACTTCTTCCAAATCCTCCGGCAATATCACCTGTCTTCCACCATAAATCACACCATTAAATAAATTTGCAAATCTTTTCTTCTCGCTTAACCAGATATTCACATTAACATCTGCTTTTCCCATAGACTCTTCCTCCTGGTTTTTATTCTTTTGTTATTTTGTAACTCATCAAAATGGAATCTCCCGCTGATACAGCCTTGAAAATGAGATAAAGTTATCCTTTCGATAACACATTCAGACAAATGAAATATAGAAAATATATGTCTGAGATTTTGATGTGAATTAACTATAACAAAATCATTCGAAGGTGTCAATTAAAAAACAGTTACAACATTTTAAAAAAAGCTATCGATTACAACACAGTTCATCTTAATTGTTGTAATCAATAGCTTTTTATATTTCCATATTATGATGTAACCGGATTGCTTCATTGCTATGCAATTCCCGCAATCCTTGAATCATTTTATTCCGGATTCACAATCTTCCCGGCAACTGCACATGCCGCTGCTGTTCTCGGACTTGCAAGATAAATCTCTACCTTAGATGTTCCCATACGTCCAAGGAAGTTTCTGTTATTCGTTGCTACAACTCGTTCTCCATCAGAAAGGATTCCTCCTGTTCTTCCGCAACACAATCCGCACCCCGGATGTGTAATAATCGCACCTGCTTCTGCCAGAATATCCAGTGTTCCGTCTGCCAGTGCCTGTCTGTAGATCTTGCGGCTTGCCGGTGTAACGATCAACTTCACAAAGTCTGCAACTTTCTTCCCTTTGAGTACTTCTGCTGCAGCTCTAAGGTCTTCCAGACGACCGTTTGTACAGGATCCGATAAATACCTGGTCAATCTCTGTTCCTTCCAGTTCACTAACATTTCTGATCTTATCAACCTGGGACGGACATGCCATAACCGGAACGAAATCCTCTGCCTTATATGTCATAGTTTTCATATAGACAGCATCTTCATCTCCAACAAGGCTTTTCTGGTAGTCGTTGAGTTCAATCTCACAATATTCTGCCGTCTTCTCATCCGGTGTGAAAAGAGCACATTTTGCTCCTGCCTCGATTGCCATGTTTGCCATTGTCATACGGCTTGCAACTGACATATTCTCAATCGTGCTTCCCGAGAATTCCAGTGCTCTGTAAGTTGCTCCGTCCGCACGGAGATCTCCGATCAGTCGGAGAATGATATCCTTGGACATTACATTTTCCGGAAGTTCTCCGTCAATCACAACTTTGATTGTCTCCGGAACTTTGATCCACATTGTACCGGTTCCGAGAATACTTGCCATTTCTGTATAACCGATTCCGGATGAAAATGCGCCGACACAACCATAAGTTGTCGTATGGCTGTCTGTTCCGAATGCGATATCTCCAGGTTTCACATATCCGGCTTCTGTCATCAACTGGTGACAGATTCCGTCGCTTCTATGTACGTGAGTCAGTCCATATTTTTCTACAAATTCATCTCCTTTGTGGAAATGTCTTGTGTCATCCTGCTGGCTTGCCGGAACCAGGTGGTCATAAATCAAAACCACTTTATCCGGATCGTGAAGCTTTGTAAATCCCATCTCTTCAAATTTATCTGCTACAAAAGGAATGAAAATATCATGGATCATGCATCTGTCAACATTGACTGTCACGATATCTCCCGGCTTTACTGCCTTTCCTGTATTATGTCTGATAATCTTTTCAATAATCGTCTCGCCCATCATGCTCTCCTTTCTGCTCAATCCTCAAGTCCATTCAGCTTGCGCATAGCTTTTACAAGTCCGCCTGCCTGAATGATGCTCATCAGATTCTCCGGCAGAGAAGCGATCGGATATTCTTTGCCATTATAGTCTACATGCTGATTCATCACGACATCAATTGTGTCGCCTTCTTTCATATCATCATACAGATCCGGCTGCTCGATCAAAAGCAGACCATTGTTGATTGAATTGCGGAAAAAGATTCTTGCAAATGATTTTGCGATCACACACTGGATTCCAAGTGCTTTGATGATCTCCGGTGCCTGCTCTCTGGAAGATCCACATCCAAAGTTCTTTCCTGCAACGATGATATCACCTTTCTGGATCTGTCCTGCCAACTCCGGACGAAGCGGACTGAATCCATACTGTTTCATATCGTCAATTGTTTTCAGTGCAAGATACTCTGTCGGGATGATGATATCAGTATCGATATCATCTCCGAGTACCCACACCTTTCCTGTAAATTTATCCATAGTTCACCTCAAAATATATAAGTTCTTCTCTGTGTAAATTATCTCTTGTTCCCATCACCTTACAGATCAGATGCAAGTGCAATCTCACCCTTAATTGCTGATGCTGTAACTGTTGCTGCGGATCCAAGATATACTTTTGAACTTGGGTGTCCTGCACGACCCTTGAAATTACGTGTTCCTGTACTGATCAGAACTTCATTTTCACCGATAACTCCCTGGCAGCTTCCCCAGCAGACGCTGCAATTCGGATTCATTACAATTGCACCTGCCTCCATGAAAATGTCAAGAAGTCCTTCCTTAAGAGCCTGGCGGTAAATTGTCTGGCTTGCCGGAACAACAAGGAAACGGACCTTATCTGCAACTTTCTTTCCTTTAATAACTTCTGCTCCGACACGAAGATCTTCAATACGTCCATTATTACAGGAACCTAAAAACGCTTCATCAATCTTAATTCCACGCACTTCCTTTGCCGGACTTAAATTATCTACAAAATCAGGTTTTGCCACGACCGGTTCCACTTTAGAAAGATCGATTGTATACTCTCTGATATAATGCGCATCCGGATCACTGTGAAATACAGCTTTCGGCTCACGGCCATGCTCTTTCAGGTATTCCATTGCTTTTTCATCTGCCTCGAAGATACCCGTCTTGGCTCCGGCTTCTACTGCCATGTTGCAAAGTGCGATACGATCACTGATGCTCAGTGTCTTTGCTCCTTCTCCTGTGAACTCCATCACCTGATAGTTACATCCGTTCGCACCAACCTGGCCGATAATCGTCAGGATCAGGTCTCTTGCATAAACACCTTCCGGAAGTTCTCCAATCAGATTGAATTTCACTGATTCTGGAACGAGTACCCAGGACTGTCCTGTCACCATTCCATAAAGGAAGTCTGTACATCCGACACCTGTACCGAACGCTCCGAGTGCTCCGTAGGAACAAGTATGGCTGTCAGCTCCGAAGATCAGTTCTCCCGGACGGACATAGTTCTCCATCATAACCTGATGGCAGACACCCTTTCCTTCCCAGAAGTCAATCCCGTTCTCTTTTGCAAAATCTCTCATTTTCTTCTGAGATGCCGCTGTCTTCGGACTGTCTGATGGCACATTATGATCCACAATGAATACCAGTTTCTTCGGATCTGCAATACGAGGATTCTTTAATTTGTTATTATACATATCCACAGTAAGATGCGTCGTTCCATCATTACTCATCATTCTGTCCAATGTTACTGTATGGATATCTCCCGGTTTTACGCTGTCCACACCGGCTGCAGCAGCGATGATCTTCTCTGCGATTGTCATTCCCATAGTTCTAGTCCTCCTTATTCAGTGAAGCGATCAGTCCACCCTGATTCAGAATATTCTGCATATACTCCGGCAGCTTTGTACAGGAATAAGTCTTTCCATTCGCCTCAGCTGTTCCGTCAGACATGCGAAGTTCCATTGTATCACCTGTCTTCACCTCATCCGGAAGCTCCTTACAGACAATGACCGGAAGTCCGATATTGATTGCATTTCTATAGAAGATTCTTGCAAATGATTTCGCAATGACAGCCTGTACTCCAAGTGCTTTGAGCACACCCGGTGCCTGCTCCCTGGAGGATCCACAACCAAAATTTTCTCCTCCGACTACGAAATCTCCCGGTTTTACTTTTTTCGCAAAATCCGGATCCAATGATTCAAATGTATGGCTCTTCATCTCATCTAAGTTCGGCAGAAGCAGATACTGGGATGCGATGATCTGATCTGTATCAAGATCATTATGAAATTTAAAAATTGTACCTTTTTCCATAATAATAATGTCCTTTCTGTTGTCCTGTGGATAAATTGTATCAATTTAACGTGATGAAGTCCATGAACTATTTTAACAAATCTTCATCTTATTTTGCATTGATTTTCTATATCATACTTCCACTTCGAATGGCAGAAGATCTAAAATATCTTTCTGCACATCGATTCCAGGATATACTTCTATCAATTTCAACCCCTTCGGTGTCAGGCGAAATACACAGCGTTCAGTCACATAAAGTACTTTCTGTCCATTTGCGATCGCACGTCTGGCAGAAAAACTGATACTCTTGACTCGATCTACAAATTTCGAAATAGAACCTTCCTTCTCAATTTCAACAATCCCCTTCTTCTGTGAAACTTCCAGTCCTTTTGCTGTAAAGCTGAAACAGAATACAACGGTTGGTGTCTTAGCTGTGATATTCGCAAATCCTCCGATTCCGGCAAACGCTCCCGGTCCACGGTGTGCATTCACATTTCCTTCTTTATCCACTTCAAGCGCGCCCATAAAGCAGACATCGAGACCACCATTATCATAAAGGTCAAACTGGTTTGCCATATCATAGACAGATGCCGCACCGATCATTGCTCCAAATGCTTCTCCTGAAACCGGAAATCCTCCGATTCCTCCGGACTCAACCGTCAATGTCACCATATCAAGCATTCCACTCTTTCTTGCAAAACGAGAAACCATCTCCGGAATGCCGATTCCAATATTTACAATATCATCTACACGTAATTCCTTCGATGCACGTTTTCCGATGATATTTGCCACCGTACTGTTCTTTGACTGTTTCACTGAGACAGAATCTAAACGCTCACTCCATGTGTTCCACTCTTCATATGGAATCTCAAAGCTTCCAGTCAGTGCTGTATAGGCTTCATTTCTTGCTTCCGGTTCTGCTACAACGATCGCATCTACCAGACATCCCGGAATAATTGCATTTCTCGGTCGTGACGGGGTGTCCACCAGGCGGTCTACCTGTACGATCACCTTGCCGCGATTCGCTTTTACTGCCTGGCAAATAGACAGCGCATCACCGGACATAAACATATCGTCAAAAGTAATATTTCCCTTTCGGTCTGCTGCTGTTCCTTTAATCAGTGCAATATTAATTTTCGGTAATTTATAATAGAGAAATTCCTCTCCATCCACTTCCACATGCCTGACCAGTGAATCATCAATTGAGATTCTGTTAATTCCAGGCCCTTCTTTTCTTGGATCTACAAATATATCCAAGCCAACCTTTGAAAGTGCACCCGGGAGACCTCCGGCCTGTGCACGGATTGCATGTGAAATGCATCCAAGCGGAAGATTGTATGCCTCAAACCGGTCTTCTAAAACCAGTTTCTTTGTACTGAGCATTGCTCCAAAATGCCCGCAAATAAGCTTGTCCACAGCACCCTCTCTGATGTATCCTTCTGCATTATGTTCATCATCCCAAACACCAAAACCGGCACTGGAAATCATTGTCAGATGTGTTGGGGACTGCATCTTCTGGTATCTTCTGTAAATTGCTTCGTGAAGTTCAATTGGATTCTCTATTCCGACAAATGAATTCACACAGATACAGTCTCCGTCCCGAATCAGCCGGATTGCTTCATCGGCAGTCATTATTTCATACATGGCGTGTTTTCTCCTAGTCCTCTAAAATATCTTTGGAATACATTATACACCATCTTCGGAAATCAATCATTACAAATCATACAATTATTTTCCATTTGTCTCATTATTTCAACCGCCTGGTCACTTAATTCCATGTAAAATCATTAAGAGTGCAAAAAACGAGACAAACCTGTTCACACTATTTGCAGGAGGGATTAGAACTATGCCAAAACGAACACCTACTACCGGAGAGAAGAATCTGATCGGCAAAAGGCTCATTGAACTTCGTCGGCAACGCCATATGTCACAGAGACTTTTAGCTTACAAACTCCAATTGCGCGGATATGATATGGACAAAAATGTAATTACAAGAATAGAAACCAACAAACGTTACGTTACAGACATAGAATTGAAAGCTCTAACTGAGATCTTCGACGTTTCTTATGAATATCTCATTGAGGGAAAAGACATCCTTGAACCTTAACGGATGATAGAAACGGAGGTGAAACTATGGCAAATATTCAACTTGCGGATAATCTACGGCGTTTGAGAAAGCAATATAACTACACACAGGCTCAGATCGGCAAAAAGCTGCATATCACCCATCAGGCTTATTCAAATTATGAAACCGGTGTACGTGAACCAAACCTTCAACTTCTTGCTGAACTATCCTGGATCTATCACACCTCTGTCGACTCGCTTATCACTCAGTACTGCAATGCAAAGAATCCATCATCAGTTGAAGTAAAAAACTATTTCTGTATTAAAATTGAAAATAGTGAAAACGACATTCTTCTTACAAAAAATGAAGTGAATTTACTTTTGAAATACCGTTCTGCTGGAGAAGCTGAACGTAAACTTGCACATGAAGCTTTAGATTTTACTGAACGTTGATTTCTATTTCAAAAAGAACTGAACCCATTGACATTAATTATCTGGGTTCAGTTCTTTTTTATCTCTACTTTCTTCTACGCTGATATTGCATTTCCTGTATACAGCTGATAATACTTACCTTTCTCTTCAATCAACTGGTCGTGTGTACCTCTCTCGATAATCCTTCCCTGTTCAAGTACCATGATACAGTCAGAATTACGAACTGTTGACAAACGGTGTGCGATCACAAAGGTAGTACGCCCATGCATCAGCCGGTCCATACTTTCCTGGATAATACGCTCTGTGCGGGTATCGATTGAACTTGTTGCCTCATCCAGAATCAATACCGGTGGATCTGCTACTGCCGCACGGGCAATCGCAAGAAGCTGTCGCTGTCCCTGACTTAAGTTTGCTCCATCTCCGGTGATCACCGTGTCATATCCTTCCGGAAGTCTGCGGATAAATCCATCTGCATTTGCCAGCTTTGCCGCTGCAATGATTTCTTCATCCGTTGCATCCAGCTTTCCAAAACGAATATTATCTTTCACTGTACCAGTAAACAAATGTGTATCCTGCAATACGATTCCAAGAGAATGTCGAAGATCTGCCTTCTTGATCTTGTTAATATTAATTCCGTCATAGCGGATCTTACCATCCTGAATATCGTAGAAACGATTGATCAGATTTGTAATTGTCGTCTTACCGGCTCCTGTTGAACCTACGAAAGCAATCTTCTGCCCCGGTTCTGCATATAACTTCACATCATGAAGGACGATTTTGTCATCATTGTATCCGAAATCCACTCCGTCAAATACAACATTCCCTTTTAACTCAACATAATCAACAGAACCATCTGCCTGATGTGTATGTTTCCATGCCCAGCGGCCAGTACGTTTCTCACTTTCTGTCAGTTTTCCATTCTCTTCTTTCGCATTAACTAATGTAACATAACCTTCATCCACTTCCACTTTTTCATCCAGAAGTGTAAAGATACGCTCCGCACCTGCGAGTGCCATAACAATCGCATTCAGCTGCTGGCTCACCTGGTTGATCGGCATACTGAAGCTTTTATTAAATGTAAGAAAACTTGCCAGACCGCCCAATGTAAATCCACCGACATGGTTAAGAGCAAGTGCACCTCCAACGATTGCACACATTACATAACTGATATTTCCAATCTGCGCATTCATAGGGCCGAGGAAGTTTGCATAAGTATTTGCACGGTCTGCGCTTACAAACAGATTCTCATTCAACTTTTTGAATTCTGTCTTACTTTCTTCTTCATGACAGAATACCTTCACAACCTTCTGGCCGTTCATCATTTCTTCAATATATCCGTTGACCTTACCAAGATTCTTCTGCTGCTCAAGGAAATATTTTCCACTCTGTCCGGCAGCTTTCTTTGTTCCCCAGATCATGATCGCAACCATAACCATCGTCACTGCTGTCAGTGGAATATTCAAGATCAGCATACTGATAAATACACTGACAATTGTAAATCCACTGTTGATAATCTGCGGAATACTCTGGCTTACCATCTGTCTGAGTGTATCAATGTCATTCGTGTAGATTGACATAATATCGCCATGCGCATGTGTATCGAAATATTTAATCGGAAGTTTCTCCATGTGACTGAACAGGTCATTTCTCATGTTCATCATCATTCCCTGTGTCACATTGATCATAATTCGGTTGTAAGCATAAGTTGCCACGATTCCGACTCCATAAAAACAAGCAACTTTTCCGATTGCTTGTGCAAGCGGTGTAAAGTTCGGTGTATCACTGGACAATAAGAACGGTGTAATGTATTTATCAATCAAATCTCTTGTGAACATTGTTCCCTGAACATTTGCAATAACTCCCACAAAAATAAGGATGAATACTATAATGCAATGAAATTTATAATCCCGGAAAATATAATCCATCAGACGTTTAAGTAATTTCCCAGGATTTTCCACTCTATTCTTTGGTTTTCCCATTGGTCCGCGCATTATGCTTCACCTCCATTTTCATCAAAATCTCCGCCTCCCTGTGTCTGAGACTCATACACCTCGCGATAAATCTCATCTGACGCAAGCAGTTCATCATGTGTTCCGAATCCATGAATCTTTCCTTCATCCATCACAATAATACGGTCTGCATCCTGAACACTGGATACACGCTGTGCAATGATCAGCTTTGTCGTATCCGGAATCTCTTCACGGAATGCACGTCGGATCTTCGCATCTGTTGCAGTATCAACAGCACTTGTACTGTCATCAAGAATCAGGATCTTCGGCTTCTTTAGCAATGCTCTTGCAATACAGAGTCTCTGCTTCTGACCACCGGACACATTGTTTCCGCCCTGTTCAATATGCGTATTATATTTATCCGGGAAGCGCTCGATAAATTCATCTGCACAGGCCAGTTTACATGCCTGGATACACTCTTCATCTGTCGCTTCTTTGTCTCCCCAACGGAGATTGTCTAAAATACTTCCTGTAAATAAGACATTTTTCTGAAGCACTACAGACACCTGATTACGGAGCACCTCAAGATCATATTCTTTTACATTTTTTCCACCAACCAGAATTTCTCCGTCCGTCACATCATACAGACGACTGATCAGATTGACCAGACTTGTTTTTGCACTTCCGGTTCCTCCGATAATTCCAATCGTTTCTCCGGAACGAATCTCCAGATTGATGTCTTTGAGAACCTTCTCTGCACTGTCTTTCTTATAAGAAAAGTCTACATTTTTAAATGTAATGCTTCCGTCTGCGACTTCATATACCGGATGCTCTGGATTGTGAATATCTGTTTTTTCATTCAGCACTTCCGCAATACGGCGCATACTTGCCATACTCATGGAAATCATGACGAAAACCATCGAAAGCATCATAAGACTCATAAGAATATTCATACAATAGGCAAGAAGACTCATCAGTTCTCCGGTTGTAAGAGAATCCACAACAATCATCTTCGCACCAAACCAGCTGATTAAAATGATACAGGTATAAACTGTAAACATCATGATCGGCGCATTCCAGATAACATTCTTCTCTGCTTTTACAAAAATATCATAAATATTCTTACTTGCGCGTTTGAATTTACTTGTCTCTTCCTCTTCTCTTACATATGCCTTTACAACACGGATTGCAGAAACATTTTCCTGAACAGACTCATTCAATGCGTCATATTTCGGAAATGCCTGTTGGAAATATGCAGTTGCATGACGGATAATAAAAAACAAAATAATTCCAAGAATCAAGACTGCCACAAGATAAATACTTGCCAGCCTTGCATTGATCGCAAGTGCCATCACCATCGCACATACCATACTTGCCGGTGCTCTCATCATCATACGTAACATCATCTGATACGCATTCTGCACATTTGTTACATCTGTTGTCAGACGCGTTACCAGTCCTGCTGTACTGAAATGATCAATATTTGCAAACGAATATGTCTGAATCCGATCAAACATTGCATTTCTCAAATTCTTTGCGAAACCTGTAGAAGCCTTTGCTCCATAACGTCCTCCCGCCATTCCGGCAATCAGGCCTAAAAATGCTGCTACGATCATGATTCCACCCACTTTATAAATGTGGTGGATATCACCCGTATTAACCCCTTTATCAATGATCGATGCCATCAAAAACGGGATCAATGTCTCAAATAAAACTTCAAGAATCATGAAAATCGGTGTCGCGATCGATGCTGTCTTATACTCTTTTACTTCTTTTAATAAAGTACGAATCATGAATTCTCTCCTCTCATTTTTCTTAGATTGAGATGAACCTTATGAGTCACTCTCAAAAATGCCTGTAATTCTTCTTCGGTAATTCCTTCTTCCAGTTCTGCGTCCATTCGCTTGAAAATCTCTCCAAGCTTTTCGTGACTTTCGCGTCCTGCCTCTGTCAACATAACCTTTTTCAACCTTGCATCACTCTCAACCGAAGCACGACAGACAAGTCCTTTCTTCTCTAAAGCCTGAATGATATTCGTTACTCCCGAACGGCAGATTCCGAAATACTTCTCTATGTCTTTCTGATAAATCTCTGCATCCTGATGTTCATAGAGATAACGCAAAATCCATCCATGCATAAGGGTTACTTCATCCAACCCTTCCGCTTTTACTCTCGCCTCAAGTAATTTTGAAATGGAACGATCCATTTTATGTACCTGTGGACCGATATGAAAATGTTCTTCACACAAAATTGTAATCCTCCTTTCTATCTTCACACGCAGGAACTGTTTACTAGTGAATTGTTCATTTGCGAACAGTTCCTGCATAAACAAGTTTATCACATTGGTTTTTAATGTCAATAGAAAATATTGAGTTGTCTTCTATTTTTATTTTGCAAAAGAAAAGCTCACAGCTGATCATATACAACCAGCCGTGAACTTTTTATTCTAAGTTTCATAATATGAATCTATATTTACATTCTATCTCTCAGCACATGATACAACTCTGCCTCTGTATAATACTGATAAGGATTTACATAAAGGAAAGTTAAGATTCCAAACGTACATGCCCCCAGCAAATGCCAGCCGATAAAGGAAAGATCCAGCACAAACGCATCCCATTTATTCCCCATCATCATTCGTTTGCTCTCCGCAAAAATCTCCTGTCTGCTCATCTCCGGATGGTCGAGCAGAAGATACGGTACCATTGCATATTCATATCCTTTGATCACACCGGGAACAATAAATAACAGTGACCACAATGTAAGATAAATTGTCTTCAGAAGCATTGTCATACGTACTGTCTTATTGCAATCTCTTACCATACGGAAAATATCTTTCACATCCTGTCTTCCGTCTCTTCCATTTTTGAAAAATTTACAACAGCCGACAGTCATTGGATTCCATAGGAAATAGGCAATAGCCAGATATACAATAAATGAAATTACAACCACAACTGCTACAGTTGCTGCAATCCCAAACATTAGAATCGGATGAAAACCTTGTATCGAAGTTTCCACCTCACTATTCTTATTTTTTAGTATATTATAAGAATGCGTAAATCCATTTCCCAAAAGAAACGTATAAATCAATGCTGCAAGAACAGAATACCAATAATTCTGTTTCAACAGGAACTTTGCTCTTCCCTTTAATTCACTTCTTGTCCATAACATAAAAATCCCTCCTGATGTCATTCTGTTGATTGAACTGATTGCTACATAATCATTATAGCATATTCTATCTTCCAGAAATATCTCAAGAGGGATATCTTTCTTAATTTTTCTTAATCTGTAACTGTTCAGAGCCAAGCAAAATTTCAAAAAAAGATGTAAAATGCTTGCATTTTTAAGACTGTTTTTGAAATTTTATTTGGCGGATACGCCACATCTTCAAAATGCTACGCATTTTGAAGGTTGGCTCTGAACAGTCACCTTAATCTTTCAACATCTACATGCCATCCGGATACTCTACTCCTTCCGGTAGTGGATCCCAGTCATTCAATCCCAATGACTGTTTATATCTGGCACGATCCAATGTCAGTATTTCCACAGGCTCATTCAGATAATCCATGAGCTCTTTGATACCTTCCCGCGTCTTATTATTTACTTCGAAAATGCGCTCACATCCGGCATTCTTCATCCAAAGTCTCACCATATCAACATTTGCGTACGGTGAATCAATCTTTGTAATGATTCCGATCAATGGACGTTGGATAAAACATCTGCTTCCAGGTCCGAACAGATTGAACGGTTCATCTGCAGCCTGCACCATAGCAATCACGTCTGCCTCAAATGAAAAACAGGCAAGTCCAACACTGAAATGCTTAGACTCTGCATACTCTCCCGGAGAGTCGATCGTATCATCTTCTGTATTCGTATACTGTGTCTTCACATAATGCAGTTCTTCTCCCTTAAGAGCCTGCGTCAGTGAAGTTTTCCCCGCTTCACTTCTCCCCATCAAAAATATCTTTTTCATCCTGTTACGCCTCTGTCTTCTTAACTTCTATGAACCTCGCACACTGCAAAGCCAAGTCTCTCATTAAAAAATCGAACTACTTCTTCCACCGCTGTCTGTACCTGTGTCAATCCGCCGGTCAGAATCAGTGTCCCGCAGAATCTGTCCATAAATCCAATCTCAACATCTGCGCTCTTGAATGCTACATCTGCAGCAACCACAACTGCTTCCCACGGTGTAAAACGCAGAAGTCCGATAGACTCTCCTGTGTGATCCTCACCTTCATGAGTTCCAATATGTAATCCCAGATTCTGGTAAATAACCTCATCTGATCTACTGATAATATGCGCCATGCAGACTTCCTTCCCCGGCACGCGCACACGAGTCATACGAAGCTTCTTTCCTTTCAGATTCTCATAGTCATCATGAAACAGACGCTCCATGAGCTCTTCTCTCGTTATACGTTCCCGTTCCATAAGCGCACTTCCTATCGTTTTGTAATATCACAGACTACATAACCAAGAGAATCTCTGAAATAATCCACAACTTCTGTCAATGCAGATGTAACATCAGAAATCTCTCCTGTAATAATCAGTGTGCCTGTAAAACGGTCTGCGAATCCAAGATAAACATTACCGCTTTTCACTGCAATATCAGATGCGATAACTGCTGACTCCGGTGGAGTCATATTCATAATTCCAATTGCAGAAGAACGATAATCCAGATGTGGATTTAATCCGAGTTTCTGATAAATAATCGGAGCCGGACCTCCCATTACATGTGCAAATGTAATCTCCTTACCTGCAACTGTTTCCTGTACAATTCTAATCTGTTCTCCGTGATCATTCGCCATCTGTCAGTTCCTCTCTTTCACATAGATTCTGTAATTCTCATTCATACAATCCTGTATGTTAATCCACTAACATTCTCTGTTCACAGCCAGTCTCGTTACTGTTCACACGATGTGACCAGCAACACATCTCGCCATTTTAAATCGCCTTTGGCGATGGGGCGAGATGCATTCAAGCCAAAACATGCATCCTCCGTGTCAATCAGCGAAGTGATTGACACGGGAGTGAACAGTAACCCAGTCTCAGCTATAAACTCTCTTACTATAAATAATACTATCTATATGCCTTTCTGTCAAGGAGATTCCAATAAATCTCAACACGCTTTAATTAAGAATCAACAAAATTCAACTGTTTTATTTGTAAAAACAACAAAAACGCAAGTTTCTTTTTTATACATAAGAAAAAAGGGAAGTTTTTCACCTGCAATACAAAAACACACTTCATATAATTTCTGCAAATGAAAAACTTCCCCTTATTTTAACTATTAACTTCTGTCAATTTACACTTCTTCTGCAATCTCTCTTGCTACGAACACACCACTTGCTGATGCGTGGGACAATGAATGTGTCACTCCACTTCCGTCTCCAATCACATACAGGCCCTTGTGTTTTGTTTCAAGATGTTCATCCAGTTTCACTTCCATATTGTAGAACTTAACTTCTACACCATAGAGCAGTGTATCATCATTTGCTGTTCCAGGTGCGATCTTATCCAAAGCGTAGATCATCTCAATGATTCCATCAAGAATACGTTTCGGCAATACAAGGCTCAAATCTCCCGGTTCTGCGGAAAGTGTCGGTGTCAGAAAACTCTCTGCAATACGTGCCGGTGTACTTCTTCTTCCTCGGATCAGATCACCAAAGCGCTGTACAAGAACGCCACCTCCAAGCATATTAGACAGGCGTGCAATACTTTCACCATATCCATTACTGTCTTTGAACGGCTCTGAAAAATGTTTCTCCACAAGAAGCGCAAAGTTTGTATTCTCTGTCTGCTTCGCCGGATCTTCATAGCTATGTCCGTTTACTGTAACGATTCCGTTTGTATTCTCATTTACAACGATTCCATTCGGATTCATACAGAATGTTCTGACTTTATCTTCAAACTTCTCTGTTCTGTAGACAATCTTGCTTTCATACAGTTCATCTGTGAGATGCGAGAAAATAACTGCTGGAAGTTCCACACGGACTCCGATATCTACACGGTTGGATTTTGTTGTAATATCGAGATTTTCACATACTTTTTCCATCCATTTACTTCCGCTTCTTCCCACAGAAACGATACATTTCTTACATTCATCTACACCATCTTTTGTAATCACGCGATATCCGCCGTCAATCGCTTCCACATCATCTACATGACAGTTAAAACGGAACTCTACAGTATCTTTCAACTTTGCATAGAGATTCTCAAGAACGACATAGTTGATATCTGTTCCAAGATGACGAACAGATGCATCCAAAAGATTCAGCTTATTCTGCATACAGAGTTTCTTAATATGTGTTCCTGATGTGGAATACATTTTTGTACCCTCACCACCAAATTTCACATTGATCTCATCTACGTAATTCATCAGCTCAATTGCTGTCTCTTTACCGATATACTCATACAATGTTCCACCAAAATTATTTGTGATATTGTATTTTCCATCTGAAAATGCTCCTGCTCCACCGAATCCACTCATAATCGCGCATGTCTTGCAGTTCACACAGCTCTTAATCTTCTTTCCATCGATTGGGCATTTTCTCTTCTCCAGTGGATTGCCGGCTTCAAATACCGCCACCTTCAATTCCGGTGCCTTCTCTGCCAGCTCATAAGCTGCAAAGATTCCCCCAGGTCCTGCACCGATAATAATTACATCATAATTGCTCATATATTTTTCTCCTTTCAATTACTTTCTTGTTTCTTAACTACACTACTCTTCGTCTCTTAATTTCAAGATTCCGACAATCAGCGTCTTTATATCATCAAAAATATAATCAAAAGCACCGGCCTGACACATATTTATAATGACCATACCAACCGGAACGGCAAGGATCATCCAGATCACGCCACCAATTCGATATCCAATATAAATCAAAAGCAGTGTAACCAGCGGATTCAATCCGACACTGTCTCCGACAAGCTTCGGCTGGATCAGCTGTCTGACGATTTGCGTAATTGCATAGATCACAACAAGCATAATCGCACGTTTATAATCTCCCATAAAGACTGCATATATAGCCCATGGAATCATCGCAGTTCCTGTTCCAAAAAATGGTAAGAAATCTAGAAATGCGATCA
>OGZL01001136.1_pt1 | contig 20971 bp, 20 predicted proteins | sample 1576761 | NCBI WGS metagenome assembly OGZL01 (sample SAMEA3541595, study PRJEB24748) | human gut metagenome | biome: human gut; feature: human-associated habitat; material: faeces | place: China | collected 2012
ACTCTTGTTATGGCGCTGAAGATGGGAAGGATGGAAGAACTGTGAATTCCAGTTTTCTGCTATCATAAAACAGAATATATCTGACAGAACACACCGTAGAAATACGGTGTTTTTTGTTACCCAAAACCCATAATTCAATACATAACCACAGGTTAGTACAAATAACTTATGTGCTTTTTTGAAAGGCTTAGAAAGGTACCAGCGGTCATGTAAACAAGGTATGGTTTTCTTTCAGCGCATTTTTTATCAAGGAACTGATAGACAGGTTCGTTTACAGGCTTGGAGAAAACTTAGAGGAACTCAAGGAAAACGGATTTTATGAGAAAAGAAATTCCGATCTTCCCGGGATGTGTGACACCATCCGAAGTGGCACAGGCAGTAAAAAGAGGACTGAAAGTAGTTAAATTCTTCCCGGCAGAACCTGCAGGTGGAGTGGCTATGATCAAAGCAATGGCAGCACCATACAATCAGCTTCGTTTTATGCCGACAGGTGGAATCGGAACACAGAATCTGAAAGATTATCTGGGATTTGACAAGATCATCTGCTGCGGCGGAAGCTGGATGGTAAAAGCAGATCTGATCCAAAACGGCGAATTCGAGAAAATCTGTAATCTGACAAAAGAAGCGAAAGAACTGGCAAAGAGCATTCGCCCTTAATGAACTGAGCGCTTTTATCAAGGGGAACACATGACCTCTGAGGAGGTACTAATCTATCCTTTATAATATACAAAAAAGAACAGAAAAGATTTTGGTATCTGAGAATCTTTTCTGTTCTTTTTACTTGGCTTAAAGTGCATTGATGTGGATATGATTAAAACCTCTGGGAGATTTATTGTTTGGTTCAAAATAAGTTTCTGTATCTTTTTCATCACGGAAAATATCAGCAACAGAACCGTCACAAGCAACCAAACGATAACGGTTCCTGTATAGAGTAGGTTTAAGCTTCTGGTTAAAAATCTGCAAAAGTTCCCATAATGCACCATCTTTTAATTTTGTACGTTGGCGATAAAAAGCAGCTTTTGATGGTGTTTCATCGGAGCGTCCGAAAAAATGGTAAAGTTCTTCCCTTAAACAGTCATCTTCCATGGTCAGCAAAAGAAGAAGAAAATCATGGAAGCTAATGTATGAATTTTTTGCAGAATCAATCAGGCTTCTTCAGAAAAACTCACGATCACAGTTGGATATCCGCTCTGTTTTAGTCTTCGTTCCATCATGGCGGCATCATTCAATACATCGAACTGACCGACCAGAACCCGGTCATACTGGCTGCTGTCATCAATCCGGGCAGGGAAATCCATTTCGGTCAGTTCATTAAGAAGCCGTCTGGCATACGTCGGATTTCGGAATGCACCGACCTGCACACTGTAGGTTACAGATGGAGAAAAATTAGGAAATTCGGAGTCTGTATTTTTATCAGACGGATTCATGTGAGCAGAGTCTGACGTACAAGGAGAATCAGGGACTGAGCCTGAATTTGTCAGGGTACCAACATCTGATTTTGTAGAACCGTCAGCAGGAGAAACGGAAGCAGAAGTATCTGCGTCAGAAGAAGTCCTTCCTGATTCCGATGCGGTCGAACGGTTTCTTGCGCCTTCTGGTTTCCAGAGCCCTTTTTCTTCCAGCGTATCCAGGATTCCATCTGCAATTGCCTGCGCAATATCATTGAAGTTCTTATCGAAAATTGTGTTATCAGAATCGGAATTGATAAAACCGACTTCGACCAGAATCGCCGGCATTTTTGTACGGCGAAGGACAACCAGATTTGGGCGCGCCTTTACTCCGAGATCCTTGAACCCAACTGTCTCCAACTGTGCATTGATATTTTCCGCCATCTCATATTTGATGCCGGAAAGGTTATAGATCAGGCTTTCCACGCCCATGTACTGATTGGCAAGAGGACTGGAATTCCGGTGGATCGATATGAAGAAATCAACACCGGCTTCATTTGCCTCTGTTGCTTTCTGGAAAGGTGTCTCATAAATATCCGTTGTCCGTGTGTATTCCACATCAATTCCGCTGTTTTGTAAAATTTCTCCGATCGCAAGCACCAGCTTCAGTACATCATCCTTTTCCTGGCGACCATTATACACAGCTCCCGGATCACGTCCTCCGTGACCGGCATCGAGCATGATAGATACAGGCATAGATATACCTCAAAAAATGAACTTTATATAATATATGTCGGATATCCTGAAAAGTGAAAATGAGAAATCGATTAAGAAAAATATGCTGCGTGCTTTGCACTCTCGCAATTCTCAAAAACATTCGTAATCCGCTCATTTTTCTTTGAAAAATGGCTACTTACTCATGTTTTTGGTGGGTCAAGAGGTCAAAAATCCTCTTGCAAGCAAGCATGCATCGGCTTTCTGACCTTTTGACCCTGGTATCCTCATTATATTGCAGAAAAATAAATTGTCAGGTAGGAAATATAATGTTATGATAAGTCTGTAGCGATATGCTACAGGAAAGCAATCATTAGTTTGTTGATTACGTTTCTTGTCTTTCTTGACCGGAAGAACAAGAAAAATATATTCATATATTATAGAATCGGGAGAATCAAAATATGGCAGAAAGATTAGAATTTCGTGAAAAACTTTCAGGGATCCTTACCCTGTGTGAAAGCCAGAATAACATCACAGACAAAGCCACAGTCGAAGCTTACTTCGCAGAAGACAATTTATCAGCAGAACAGATGGAGCTTGTATTTGATTATCTTCTTTCCAAGAAAGTAATCGTAAAAGGCTACGTCAAAGCTGGTGGTTCGATCAAAAATGCAGAAAACACCGAAGGACCGATCCGATATACCCAGGAAGAACAGGATTATTTAAACCTTTACGAGCAGGATCTGAAAGGATTAAGAGATGGGGATCCATTAAAAGAACTTCTACCGGCAATCCTCACCATGGCAAAAGAAATGCACAGGGCAGATATCTACATCGGAGATCTCGTCCAGGAAGGCAACATGGGACTCATGCTCGCCATGGAAGACCATGCAGATGATACCGAAGCCCTTTTAAGCATGGCAAAAGAAAGCATGCAGGCACTTCTTGAATCTCAGGAAGAGACTAAAAAACAAGATAACCGCATGGTAGAAAAAGTCAACGACCTTGATGAACAGATCAAAAAACTTTCCGATGAACTCGGCCGAAAAGTCAGCGTAGACGAGCTGGAAGAATTCGCCGGCATCACCGAAGATGAGATCAGCAACATCCTAAAACTAGCCGGTGAAGAACTTCCCCCAGAAGAGAAGTAGAAATATACTGCAGAAAAAAATTATTTTACATAAATACATGTAGTTGATATTACACTATCGTCATACTATAAAAGTACGAAAAGAATATCTGCAACCAACAAACTTCAACAGTCAATAGAACCCACAGCCCGAAGATGGCTGTGGGTTCTGTTTCTCATAAATCATTCCATTCTGTTTTGCCTTGAAAAACCAGAGGGAGAGGTTATTGCAGCCTCTCCCTCGTCCATTCGCACAATCGAGTAAGCTGACGCCTACTCGATTGGCATACTTTGTACACCATCTCGCTTGACAGATCGATGATGTACATTCGCCAAATGCAGATCCTTGTGCAAGCACAAATCTGCACTTGGCTCATCGTATACACAAAAAAATGGATGCAGGAGAAACTCTCCCACATCCATTTTCTAATTTTGCATTTAAGCCTGCGGTCCAGCAGATACAAGTGCTTTACCAGCAGCATTTCCTTCGTATTTAGCGAAGTTCTTAACGAATCTTGCAGCAAGATCCTTAGCTTTTTCTTCCCATTCAGAAGCATCAGCATATGTGTCGCGAGGATCAAGGATTCCTGAATCAACGCCCGGAAGTTCTGTAGGTACTTCGAAGTTGAAGTAAGGAATTTTCTTGGTCGGTGCATTTAAGATGTCTCCGTTCAGGATTGCATCGATGATACCACGAGTATCTTTGATAGAGATACGTTTTCCTGTTCCGTTCCATCCTGTGTTAACGAGGTAAGCTTTTGCTCCGCTCTTTTCCATCTTCTTAACAAGTTCTTCTGCATATTTTGTCGGATGCAGTTCAAGGAATGCCTGTCCGAAGCAAGCAGAGAATGTTGGTGTCGGTTCTGTGATTCCACGTTCTGTACCGGCAAGCTTAGCTGTGAATCCAGACAGGAAGTAGTACTGTGTCTGTTCCGGTGTCAGTACAGATACCGGTGGAAGTACTCCGAAAGCGTCTGCAGACAGGAAGATTACATTCTTAGCTGCCGGTGCAGAAGAAATCGGACGTACAATATTTTCAATGTGGTTAATCGGATAAGATACACGTGTATTTTCTGTTACACTCTTATCAGCAAAATCAATTTTTCCTTCAGCATCAAGAGTTACGTTCTCAAGAAGAGCGTCACGTCTGATTGCGTTGTAGATATCTGGTTCAGATTCTTTGTCAAGGTTGATAACCTTAGCGTAGCATCCACCTTCAAAGTTGAATACTCCGTTGTCATCCCAGCCGTGTTCGTCATCACCGATGAGGAGACGCTTCGGGTCTGTAGAAAGTGTAGTTTTACCTGTTCCTGAAAGACCGAAGAAGATAGCTGTGTTTTCGCCGTTCAGATCAGTGTTTGCTGAGCAGTGCATAGCAGCGATTCCCTTAAGTGGGAGGTAGTAGTTCATCATAGAGAACATACCTTTCTTCATCTCTCCGCCGTACCATGTATTAACGATAACCTGTTCTTTGCTTGTGATATTGAATAAAACAGCTGTTTCAGAGTTAAGTCCAAGTTCTTTGTAGTTTTCAACTTTTGCTTTAGAAGCGTTGTATACTACGAAGTCAGGCTCGAAGTTCTCAAGTTCTTCAGCTGTTGGTTTGATGAACATGTTTGTTACAAAATGAGCCTGCCAGGCAACTTCAACGATGAAACGGATTGCCATACGTGTATCTTTGTTAGCACCGCAGAATGCATCTACAACATAAAGTTTCTTGTTAGAAAGTTCTTTCTTGGCGATCTCCTTTACAGCTTCCCATGCTTCCTGTGAAGCCGGATGGTTGTCATTCTTATATTCGTCTGAAGTCCACCATACAGTGTCTTTAGAGTTTTCATCAACTACGATGAATTTGTCTTTAGGGGAACGTCCGGTGTATACACCTGTCATTACGTTCACAGCACCAAGTTCGCTGACCTGACCTTTTTCAAATCCCTCAAGACCTGCTTTTGTTTCTTCTTCAAACAGTAATTCGTAAGAAGGGTTGTGCACGATTTCTGTTGTTCCAGTAATACCATACTTGCTTAAATTGATTTCTGCCATTGCAATTAACCTCTTTCTCCTAATTCTAGTTAAATGGTTAAATGATAAAAGCTGTGAGCGCAGATTTTATCATCTGATGAAGTAAAATTCTTCACCCATTTACCATAATTATACATAATTACGCAATAAAATCAATAAAAAACCGATATTTCTTAAAAAAATTGTTTAAAAAATAACGAAATCCCAAAAGGAAAAGGCAGCCCGCTTTGGACTGCCCTGAAATTGTTGTATATCCTGCAAAATATAAAGAAAAAATTTGTCAGGATTTCTTACTGGGAGGTTTGCTTAATCGTCATTTTCCGATGAGTCAGACGTATGTTCGCGGTAATTCTCCGGAAGATACAGGTGAACGGTCTCAATCCGGTTTTTGTCGAGCTTTTCTACGACCATACGGATTCCATCTTCGGTGACAACGGAGTCACCGGCTTTCGGAAGACGGTCCAGCTTTTCGATGATAAAGCCTCCGAGAGAATCATAATCTTCCGATTCCAGATTCAGCTCCAGGGAATCATTGAGATCGTCAAGATTAGTAGAACCCTCAATAATATAGTCGTGTTCGCCTACCGCTTTGATATTTTCTTCTTCATTCTCATCATATTCATCGTGGATCTCGCCAACAATCTCTTCAAGAATATCTTCCAGGGTGATCAGACCGGATGTTTCACCGTATTCATCCAGGACAATTGCGATATTGAATGAGGCCTGGCGCATTTCAACAAGAAGCTCGGAAATGCTCTTGTATTCATAAGTGAAGTAGGCTTCACGGAGAATGTCTTTAATCTGGAACTCACTTTTCTTATTGTCATAAAGAAGAAGATCTTTCATATTGATCGTTCCGACAACATTATCCTTTGTCTCCTGGTAAACCGGAAGACGGGTGAATTTGTCTTCCCGGAACAGGTCGATTAGTTCATCGTAACTGCTGTCAATATCAGCAAAAGTTACGTTGACACGGGGAACCATGACGTCTTTGGCAATGGCATCACCGAGATCAAACACATTGTAGATCATCTCTTTTTCATCCGATTCGATCACGCCGTCCTGATGGCTGACATTTACCACGCTTCGGAGTTCAGCTTCGGTCATGGTATTGTCTTTGGCATTCGGATCGATGCGAAGAAGCATCAGAAGACCGGTGGAGAGACCATTTACAATGAAGATAATCGGAGTCATGATCTTCATAAAAATATTGATAACCGGTGCGTAGAAAAGAGACATCTTCTCAGCATGAATGGTTGCCATCGTCTTCGGAGTAATCTCTCCGAAAAGGATGATGAGAAGCGTCATAAGCCCACTTGCGATCGCGACGGCGGTTCCACCAAGGCGGTATGCGATTGTGGTGGCAAGGGAAGCTACCGCAGTATTAACAATGTTGTTGCCGATGAGGATCGCGCTAAGCATTTTACCTGAATTCTCAGTTACGGCAAGTACGGCGCTGGCACGCTTGTTACCCTCGTCTGCAAGGGCACGCATCCGGATTTTGTTGTAGGTTGTAAGTGCTGTCTCGGCTGACGAAAATATGCCGGATAAGAGCAGCAGGACTAGCAAAATAAGTATTTGCGAGACACTCGAGTCCACAGTTAAAAATCACTCCTTTTTGAAAATATTGATAAAATTTCTATGTTATGCCTTACTATATCGCATTTCACTTAATTTTGCAAGAGCGCGTTGAACTTGCATATTTTTTGGTGTATCATATGATGTAAGTTCCAAAATTTATTTTTGACACTTACATCATATGAGGATGATATTAAAACGTGCTTTGGCACGTAGTAACTTCTATTTGGCGGGAGGTCCAATGGCAATTTCCTGTTAAATAAAAAAAGAAGAATGGCATAGAATATTTATAGATACTAGGAGAAGAGAATGGAACAGAATTTTGAGACATGTTTGTATAATGTGGTCGATGCAGCCAAAATACAGAAGGATGAACCGATGAAGAAGCATACAACCTTCCGAATCGGTGGTCCGGCAGATTATTTTATCATGCCGTCGAATGAAAAGGAACTGGCAGAGGCAGTCCGGGTGTGCCGGAAATTTTTGATACCTATATATATAGTAGGAAATGGAAGTAATCTTCTGGTTGGAGACAAAGGTTTCAGAGGCGCGATCATCCAGCTTTATAAGAGTATGGGAACATTTCACGTAGAAGGAAATCAGATTACGGCGCAGGCAGGATGTTCGCTTGCGCAGATTGCAAATGCAGCACTTGATGCAGCACTGACCGGATTTGAGTTCGCAGCGGGTATTCCGGGAACGCTTGGCGGAGCGGTTGTGATGAACGCCGGTGCGTATGGCGGAGAGATGAAGGATGTACTGACGAGTGTCAGGGTTATGACAGAAGAGGGCGAGATCATGGAGCTTCCGGCAGAAGAACTGGGACTGGGATACCGCACAAGCATTATTCCAGAGAAAAGATATATCGTTTTGGGTGCTGTGATTTCGCTTACAGAAGGCAAAAAAGAAGAAATAAAAGCGCAGATGGATGAACTACGTCAGAAGCGGGTATCGAAGCAGCCGCTGGAGTATCCGAGTGCAGGCAGTACCTTTAAGCGTCCGGAAGGATATTTTGCAGGAAAACTGATCCAGGACAGCGGACTGAAAGGATTTACAGTAGGTGGAGCGCAGGTTTCTGAAAAGCACAGTGGATTTGTGATCAATAAAGGAAATGCGACAGCGGCTGATGTGATGGAGCTGATCCGTCAGGTAACAGCGAAAGTGAAAGAAGATACCGGTGTTACGATGGAACCGGAAGTGAAACAAATAGGAGAATTTTAGGGATGAGATTCGTAATTGTAACGGGAATGTCCGGAGCAGGGAAAAGTACAACTTTGAAAATGATGGAAGACATGGGATATTTTTGTGTGGATAACATGCCGATTCCTTTAATGACAAAACTGACAGAACTTTTGATCGTTCCAAATGGTGAGATCACGAAGATCGCTCTGGGACTTGATATCCGCAGTGGTCAGAATCTGCGTGCACTGGACCAGGTTCTGGACGAACTTGAAAAAGCCAAGATACCACTGGAGATTCTTTTCCTTGAATCGAATGATGATACACTGGTGAAAAGATATAAAGAGACAAGAAGGAACCACCCACTCTCAAAGGGCGGCAGAATTGAGAACGGGATCGCCAAAGAACGTAAGAAGATTGCCTTTTTAAAAGAAAGGGCAGATTACATCCTGGATACAAGCCGGATGCTGACCAGGGAGCTGCGCAGTGAACTGAACCGTATTTTTGCCGAGAATAAAGAATACAAGAATCTCTACATTACCGTGTTATCTTTCGGATTTAAATATGGAATTCCGAGTGATGCAGATCTGGTATTTGATGTCAGATTCCTTCCGAATCCGTATTATATTGATGAACTTCGCCCGCAGAGTGGCAATGATAAGCCGGTCAGGGATTACGTGATGAATAACGATATTTCAAAAGAATTCCTGAAGAAGCTGGTGGACATGGTTGAGTTCCTGATTCCGAATTATGTCGCAGAAGGAAAGAACCAGCTTGTGATCGCAATCGGATGTACCGGCGGAAAACACCGCTCCGTGACACTTGCCAATGAGTTGTATGAACGGCTGTCTGTGGCAGAAAAAGAGTACGGTGTAAGAAAAGAGCATCGTGATATCGAGAAAGATGCAATTACGAAAGCAAAATAGGTGATAGTATGTCTTTTTCTGGAAATATTAAAGAAGAAATATCGCGCCAGCTAAGTCCGGCAAGGCATTGCCAGATTGCAGAACTTGCAGCGATCATCAGCATGTGCGGGGCTGTCATGATCGACAGCAGAGGTCAAGCAGCACTTAAGATTCATACGGAAAATCTGGCAGTTGCAAGAAAAAGCTTTACTTTATTGAGAAGAACGTTTAATATAGTGGTTGATATCGCTATTCGGGTGAACCGGGAAAAAGGCAGCAGCTACTATTATATAGTTGTAAAAAAACACGAAGATGCTGTCAGGGTTCTTCAGGCGGCAAAGCTGATCAATCCTTATGGAGAGGTGGAAGAAGAGCTTTCTGTAGTTAAGAATGTCGTGATTCAGGAAACTTGCTGTAAGCGGGCTTTCTTGCGTGGCGTTTTTCTTGCATCGGGATCTATGAGCGACCCGGAGAAGTCCTATCATTTTGAAATTGTCTGTGCGTCGATGGGGAAAGCACAGCAGATTCAGAAGATAATGAGATGCTTTGCTCTGGATGCAAAGATTGTATCAAGGAAAAAAACACTTGTGGTTTATCTGAAAGAAGGAGCTCAGATCGTGGATGTGCTGAATGTGATGGAGGCACATCAATCACTGATGGAGCTTGAGAATATCCGCATATTGAAAGATATGAGGAATACGGTGAACCGAAAAGTGAACTGCGAGACTGCGAATATCAATAAAACGGTTTCCGCTGCTGTAAAGCAGATTGAAGATATAAGGTATATTGAGGAAACAAAAGGACTCGATAAGCTGCCGGAAGGATTGAAGGACATGGCCCTTACAAGACTTACATATCCGGAGGCATCTTTAAAAGAGTTAGGCGCACTTCTGCAAAATCCGGTAGGCAAGTCCGGAGTGAATCACAGATTGCGCAAGTTAAGTGAAATGGCGGAAGAGATAAGGGCTAAGCAAGGAGGAACATTATGATCAAAAAACCTGTTAAGATTCAATTGTCCGAGGGATTAGACGCCAGACCGATTGCGCTTCTTGTTCAGGAAGCTAGTCAGTATTCAAGTTCGGTATATATTGAAGTTGACCAGAAGCAAGTCAATGCAAAGAGCATTATGGGGATGATGAGTCTGACACTGCTGCCGGGAGAGGAAATCACCGTTGTTGCGAACGGAACAGATGAAAAGGAAGCGGCAGCTGGTATTGAAAGGTTTCTTGTGAACGTTAAGAACAGATAATTGCATAAAACATTGAAGAGTCTGCAGAAAGCAGGCTCTTTATGCTATAATGCATGTATCTGTAAGGAGCTGTGTGGACAGGTCTTACAGAGGAAAGAACAGATAACAGGAGGACGGACGTATGAAAAAAGCATTGTTTATTTATAATCCGAATGCAGGAAAGGGACTTTTAAAACCGAAGCTTTCTGATATTATTGACATCATTGTAAAAGCAGGATATGAAGTGGTTGTATATCCGACGCAGAAATATAAAGACGCTTATTATAAAGTAAAGACATTTACAGAGGAGTACGACCGTGTGATCTGCAGTGGTGGCGACGGAACACTTGATGAGGTCGTAACCGGAATGATGAAGAGAGAAAAAAAGATTCCGGTCGGTTACATCCCGACAGGAACGACCAACGACTTTGCGAGCAGTCTGCATATCCCGAAAAATCTTCTCCAGGCGGCAAGTACAGCAGCCGAGGGAAGAGAATTCCCTTGCGATATCGGACGATTTAACGGAGATGTGTTCGTATACATTGCAGCATTCGGACTCTTCACGGATGTATCTTATGAGACAAAGCAGGAAATGAAGAATGTTCTGGGACATCTGGCATATGTGCTGGAAGGAGCAACCAGAATTTTTGATATCCCGTCATATAAATTAAAAGTGACACATGACGGAGAAACGATCGAGGACGAATTTATTTATGGTATGGTGACGAATTCCAAATCTGTTGGCGGTTTCCGTAATATGATCGGGAAGAATGTGGTCTTTGATGACGGAGAATTTGAGGTTACCCTGATCCGGACACCGAAGAATCCAATCGCGCTTCAGGAGATCATCGGGGCGCTTCTGAGCAGCCAGATCAATACGAAGCACATTTATTCATTTAAGACAGGTGAGATCCATTTTGAATCAGTGGAAGAAATCCCGTGGACGCTGGATGGAGAGTTCGGCGGCGAGCACGACAGTGTCTGCATCAAAAATGCGAAACAGGCACTTAAAATCGTAGTTCCGGAAGAGGAGCAGTAAAAAAGCAGTAAAAAATAAAAAAAAGGCTTGTCAAATGAAAAGAAGTACGCTATACTAAGCAAGTGAGTTAGCAAGATAGCTAATGAACGTACATCTGGCCCCCTGGTCAAGCGGTCAAGACGCGACCCTCTCACGGTCGAATCAGGGGTTCGATTCCCCTGGGGGTCAGCCTATAAAAGCCTTTAACAGAGAAGTGGAGGAATACAAAATGTTAGTTTCAGCAACAGAAATGTTAAAAAAAGCAAAAGCAGGTCATTACGCAGTAGGACAGTTTAATATCAACGATCTTGAATGGACCAAAGCAGTTCTGACTGCAGCTGAGGAATTAAGATCACCGGTTATCCTTGGTGTGTCTGAAGGTGCAGGAAAATACATGGCTGGATACAGAACAGTTGTAGGAATGGTAAATGGAATGATCAAAGAGATGGACATTTCAGTTCCGGTTGCACTTCATCTTGATCATGGTAGCTATGAAGGCTGCCTGAAATGTATAGATGCAGGATTCTCATCAGTTATGTTTGACGGATCTCATTATCCGATCGAAGAAAACATTGAGAAGACTACAGAACTTGTTAAACTTTGCCATGGAAAAGGACTTTCTATCGAGGCAGAAGTTGGTTCTATCGGTGGAGAAGAAGATGGTGTTGTAGGAATGGGCGAATGCGCAGATCCTAAGGAATGCAAGATGATCGCAGACCTTGGTGTTGATTTCCTTGCAGCAGGTATTGGCAACATCCATGGAAAATATCCGGCAAACTGGAAAGGACTCAGCTTTGAGACTCTTGCAGCAGTTCAGGAGCTCACAGGAGAACTTCCGCTTGTACTTCATGGAGGTACAGGAATTCCGGATGATATGATTAAGAAAGCGATTGACCTTGGAGTTTCTAAGATCAATGTTAATACAGAATGTCAGCTGGTATTCGCAGAAGCTACCCGCAAATACATCGAAGCAGGAAAAGACCTTGAAGGAAAGGGATACGATCCACGTAAACTTCTGAAACCGGGTGCAGATGCAATCGTTGAAAAAGTAAAAGAGAAAATGATTCTGTTCGGTTCTGACGGAAAAGCTGAATAGTCTGATTTTTGATAATATCATGGACAAAGGCGTCCGAAGAAAACGGTATAAAAGGAGTTTTGCGTAAGTGCAAGACTCCTTTATTTGAATCAAAAAATGACCGTTTTGCATGAGTAGTAAAAAATGAGTAGTAGAAAAGAGAGGTACATGGGATGAGCGAATGGATTAGTGTAGCAGAAATATTTGGAGAAAACGTCTTCAATGATGCTGTTATGCAGGAAAGACTTCCGAAGAAGACTTACAAAGAGCTGAAAAAGACGATCGAAGAAGGTAAAGAGCTTCAGGCTGCAACAGCAGATGTTATTGCACATGAGATGAAAGAGTGGGCGATTGAAAAGGGTGCCACTCATTATTCGCACTGGTTCCAGCCTCTTACAGGAGCAACAGCTGAAAAGCATGATTCGTTTATTTCAGCACCGAAGTCAGATGGAAAAATCCTGATGGAGTTTTCGGGAAAAGAGCTGATCAAAGGAGAACCGGATGCATCTTCTTTCCCGTCAGGAGGACTTCGTTCCACATTTGAAGCAAGAGGTTATACAGCGTGGGATTGTACATCGCCTGCATTTGTTAAAAAGAGTCCGGATGGGAAAAGATCGATTTTATATATACCGACAGCATTTTGTTCCTATACCGGAGAAGCACTGGATCAGAAGACACCGCTTCTTCGTTCTATGGAAGCAATCAACAAACAATCCATCCGTCTTCTTCGTCTTTTTGGAAACACAACTTCCAAAAAGGTTACACCATCTGTCGGAGTTGAGCAGGAATATTTCCTGGTAGACAGAGAAAAATATCTTAAGAGAAAGGATCTTGTATTTACAGGACGTACATTATTCGGGGCAAATCCTCCGAAGGGACAGGAACTGGATGACCATTATTTTGGTGCGATCCGTGAGAGAATCGCAGCATTTATGACTGATGTCAATGAAGAACTCTGGAAGATGGGGGTATCTGCAAAGACACAGCACAACGAAGTAGCACCTGGACAGCATGAGCTTGCACCAATCTATGCACAGTGCAACGTAGCAGTTGACCACAACCAGCTGATCATGGAGACGCTGAAGAAAGTGGCATATCGCCATAATCTCCAATGTCTGTTGCATGAAAAGCCGTTTGAAGGTGTAAATGGTTCCGGAAAGCATAACAACTGGTCACTGGTTACAGATGATGGAATCAACATTCTGGATCCAGGAAAGACACCTCATGATAATATTCAGTTCCTTCTGGTTCTGACATGTATTCTCCGTGCAGTAGATCTGCATGCAGATCTGCTCCGTGAATCTGCTTCTGACGTAGGAAATGATCACAGACTTGGAGCAAATGAAGCACCGCCGGCAATTATTTCCGCATACCTCGGAGAACAGCTTGAAGACGTGCTTGCACAGCTTATTGATACCGGAGAAGCTGCACACAGCTTAAAAGGCGGCAAATTACATACCGGTGTAAGTACGCTCCCGGATTTTGCAAAGGATGCAACTGACAGAAACCGTACTTCGCCATTCGCATTTACAGGAAATAAATTTGAGTTCCGTATGGTAGGATCCAGAGACTCGGTAGCAGCACCGAACGTAGTATTAAATACAATCGTGGCAGAGTCCTTCTCTGATGCCTGCGATGTACTCGAAAAAGCAGAAGATTTTGATCTTGCAGTCCATGATCTGATCAAGGAATATGCATCCAAACATCAGAGAATCGTATTCAATGGCAACGGATATTCTGATGAGTGGGTGAAGGAAGCCGAAAGAAGAGGACTTCCGAATATTAAGACCATGGTAGAGTCTGTTGAATGTCTGACATATGACAATACGGTTGAAATGTTTGAAAAATTCGATGTATTCAGCCGTGCAGAACTGGAATCCCGTGCAGAGATCAAATATGAGGCATACTCAAAGGCAATCAACATTGAAGCACGTTCCATGATCGATATCGCAAGCAAGCATATTATCCCGGCTGTGATCCAATATGTAACTTCGCTGGCTAATTCGATCAACCAGGTAAAACAGGCAAGCGCTGTAGCATATACAGGTGTACAGGAAGAGCTTCTTGTACAGTCGGCTGATCTTTTGAAAGACACAAAAGAAGCACTCAGAGCACTGGAAACTGTTGTGGCAGAAGTACCGGAGACAGAAGGAAAAGAACAGGCATTCTTCTTCATGCAGAAAGTTGTACCGGCAATGGAAGCTTTAAGAAAACCAGTGGATGAACTGGAAATGATCGTCAATAAGAATATGTGGCCGATGCCTTCTTACGGAGATCTGCTGTTCGAGGTCTAAGAAGTGACTGGTATAAATGTCGAAAAAGAAGTTGAAAACTTATGAAGTTTTGTGAAAATATACACAAATTAAAAAATTGGTCTTGAAATTTGAAAGAAAAAAGAGTATCGTAAATATATCTTAAATAACAGAGATCACAATGAACGAGGAAGTTCCACAAAGTGGAGTTTCCTCGTTTTTTTGTGTATACGATGAGCCAAGTGCAGATTTGTGCTTGCACAAGGATCTGCATTTGGCGAATGTACATCATCGAGCTGTTAAGCGAGATGATGTACAAAGTATAAGAATCGAGTAGGAGTCAGCCTACTCGATCGTTAGAGAAAGGAAGGTAATTATGAGTAGTGAATGGTTAAGCGTGGCAGAAATTTTTGGCGAAGATGTTTTTAACGATGCAGTAATGCAGGAGAGACTTCCGAAAAAAGTATACAAAAAATTAAAACAGACAATTGAAGAAGGAAAAGAGCTGGATCTTGAGACAGCAGATGTAATTGCACATGAGATGAAAGAATGGGCAATCGAAAAAGGTGCAACCCATTACACACACTGGTTCCAGCCACTGACAGGAGTTACTGCTGAAAAGCATGATTCCTTCATCTCAGCTCCGCTTCCAAGCGGAAAGGTTCTGATGAGCTTTTCCGGAAAAGAACTGATCAAAGGGGAGCCGGATGCTTCTTCTTTCCCGTCAGGCGGACTTCGTGCTACATTTGAAGCAAGAGGATATACAGCATGGGATTGTACATCACCGGCATTTGTAAGAAAAGATGCAGCCGGAGCGATCCTTTGCATCCCGACAGCATTCTGCTCTTACACAGGTGAGGCACTGGATGAAAAAACACCGCTTCTCAGATCTATGGAAGCAATCAACAAAGAATCCATCAGACTGCTTCGTCTGTTCGGAAATACAACATCAAAGAAAGTAACACCTTCTGTAGGACCGGAGCAGGAATACTTCCTTGTTGATGCAAAGAAATTCTTACAGAGAAAAGACCTTATTTACACAGGACGTACACTTTTCGGAGCAATGCCGCCGAAAGGACAGGAGCTTGACGATCACTACTTTGGAACGATCCGTCAGAGGGTTGCTTCCTATATGAAAGATGTCAACGAAGAATTATGGAAACTCGGCGTTGCAGCAAAGACACAGCACAACGAAGTGGCACCTGCACAGCACGAACTTGCACCGATCTATGCAGAGGCCAATATTGCAGTGGATCACAACCAGATCATCATGAAGACACTGAAAAAGGTAGCATGCGAGCATGGACTGAAATGTCTGCTTCACGAGAAACCGTTTGCAGGAGTCAACGGATCTGGTAAGCATAACAACTGGTCTATCACAACAGATGACGGAATCAATATGCTGGATCCGGGAAAGACACCTCATGAAAATGTACAGTTCCTTCTGGTACTGGCATGTATCCTGAAAGCAGTTGATGTACACGCAGATCTGCTTCGTGAATCGGCTGCCGATCCGGGAAATGACCACAGACTTGGAGCAAACGAAGCACCGCCGGCAATCATCTCTATCTTCCTTGGAGAACAGCTTCAGGACGTTGTAGAACAGCTTCTCAGTACAGGTGAGGCAACACACAGCCTGAATGGTGGAAAGCTGCAAACAGGTGTAACAACCCTTCCGGATCTTACAAAGGATGCAACCGACAGAAACAGAACTTCACCATTTGCATTTACCGGAAATAAATTTGAATTCCGTATGGTAGGTTCCCGCGATTCCATTGCAGGATCAAACGTAGTACTGAATACAATCGTAGCAGAGGCATTTGCAGAGGCATGCGATGTCCTGGAAAAAGCAGATGATTTTGATACAGCTGTACACAGCCTGATCAAAGAATATCTGACAGATCATCAGAGAATTATCTTCAACGGCAACGGATATTCTGACGAATGGGTAGCTGAAGCAGAAAAGAGAGGACTTCCGAATATCAAGTCCATGGTAGAAGCAATCCCGGCACTGACAACTGACAAAGCGGTAGAACTGTTCGGAAAATTTGGTGTATTTACCAAGGCAGAGCTGGAATCCCGTGCAGAGATCAAATACGAGAACTATGCAAAGGCAATCAATATCGAAGCAAAGGCCATGATCGATATTGCTGCAAAACAGATCATTCCTGCAGTTGTAAAATATACAAAAGAGCTTGCAGATACGGTTCTTGCAGTAAAAGAAGCCGGAGCAGATGCATCTGTACAGGCTGAAATGCTTGCTGACATCTCAGGACTTCTGACAGAAACAAAGGCTGCCCTTAAGAAACTGGAAGCAGTCACAGAAGAAGCAGCAGGAAAAGAAGAAGGAAAAGTACAGTCTGAATTCTATCACTTCAGCGTGGTTCCGGCTATGGAAGGCCTCCGTACACCGGTAGATGAACTGGAAATGATCGTGGATAAAGAAGTATGGCCAATGCCTTCTTACGGAGATCTTTTATTTGAAGTTTAGAAAATACATATAAAATTCTTATAGAAATTTAAGGACCTTAGACTTGGAAAGAAGCAGAAATTATGCTACTCTAAGTCTGAGGTTCTTTTCTATATCAGGAAATTTATTTCCGGATATAGAAAGCCTCCGGCGGGATGTGCACTGTGATACAGGGAAGATGTTGTGGGTAATGGACCAAGGCACATTTTTGTATCAGAATGATGTTGGGGTCAAAAATCCTCTTGCGAGCAAGCTTGCATTGGCTTTCTGACCTTTTGACCCTGGTATCATCAGAATATAATTATAAACAATGAAATAATGAGAATAGAGGAGAAAGAAAGATGACGAAAGCAGAGTTCCTTGAAAAACTGAGAATTGAACTTTCTTCCGGTGTGACACCACAGGTGCTGCAGGAGAATCTGAACTACTACGGCCAGTATATTGATGATGAGATCCGAAAAGGAAGAACGGAGAGTGAGGTACTGGCGGAACTTGGAGATCCGTGGATTCTTGCGAAGACGATCGTGGATGCACAGAGCGAAGAAAGTGTAGAAGATGTGATCTATGATTCGGATGGAAGGACCTACAGAGGCAACAGCAGCACAGAAGAAAGCAGCAATATCCATGTGTGGAGCCTGGACAGCTGGTGGAAGAAACTTCTGCTGATTCTTGTGGTTGTGGCTGTGATCGTTGTGATCTTTGCGGTGATAAGTGGGATTGTAAGCCTGATCGCACCGGTACTGATTCCTCTTCTGGTAATCATACTGCTGGTCAGAATGCTGAGAAAGCGATGGTAATTAAAAAAGCCGGATGTATAAGATTCTTCTGCAATGAAAAGAAGCTTATGTCTCCGGCTTTTTGATTATATGTTCTATATGGCAGGTTCAAGTACTTAAAAAGGATCTGCCTGTTATATAACGTTAAACGCTCGATAGGGGAGCTATCGAGCGTTTGAGGGGAGTATAAATAATTAATAAGGGGTTGTAGAAAATAAATCTCTACACGACAAAGTATAATATAAACCGATTTAAAAATCAAGATAAAAATAAAAATGTATAAAAATACGAAAAGGATAGATACTATGTTTGTACAAAAAAATGTCAGGAGGAATTATCAATGGCAAAAAATTATAATGCTTCAGAAAACAGTACAAACAAAAATTCATATGGATCCAATAAGAATGCGTATGCTGAAAATGCTTCCGGCAAGAATCAGTCAAATAAAAATTCAGGCAATAAAAATGCATCCGGTAAAAATACGACTAACCGGAATGCAAAGAATGCATATGAATCAGACCGTAATGCATATGACAGCTCAAAGTCCTGCCATAACGAAAGTGATAAGTATTAAAAAGTGCAAAGCAGTTAAGAATGGAAAAGCAGCGGTTTGGATTCCGCTGCTTTTCTATTTTTGGTGTAGCAATCTGGTTCCTTAAAAAAATTTGTGGTACAAGTGCACTACTTGACAAAAGGCAACCGAAAAACGTAATATAGTTTATAACAGATTGCAGAGTAGAGAAAGGAAAAAGAATGGAAAAGATGGAGCTGATAGCACCCTGCCATTTCGGAATGGAAGCTGTTCTGAAGCGGGAAGTGCTGGATTTAGGATATGAGATATCAACAGTAGAAGACGGAAGAGTATGCTTCTGGGGAGATGCACAGGCGATTTGTGATGCGAACGTGTTCCTCCGGACAGCAGAGAGAATCCTTCTTAAGGTTGGTTCGTTTAAAGCAGAGACGTTTGATGAATTATTTGAGAAAACAAGAGTACTTCCGTGGGAGAATTATATTCCAAAGAACGGAAAGTTCTGGGTGACGAAGGCTGCATCTGTAAAGAGTAAGCTGTTCAGCCCGTCAGATATTCAGTCGATCATGAAAAAAGCCATGGTAGAAAGGCTGAGACGGATCTACGGGATAGAATGGTTCCAGGAGGATGGACCGGCTTACCCGATCCGTGTATTTCTGATGAAAGATATCGTGACGATCGGGATAGATACCTCCGGCGTATCTTTACATAAGAGAGGTTATCGTCAGATGACCGTAAAGGCACCGATCACAGAGACACTGGCATCCGCACTGATCATGCTGACACCGTGGCACAAGGACCGGATCCTGGTAGACCCTTTCTGCGGAAGTGGAACATTTCCAATCGAAGCGGCTTTGATGGCAGCTAATATTGCACCGGGGATGAACCGTTCCTTTACAGCAGAAGAATGGGTGAACCTGATTCCGAAAAAGGCATGGTATGATGCAATGGATGAGGCAAATGATGTGATCGACCGGAAGGTACAGGTTGATATTCAGGGATATGACCTGAATCCGGAGGCAGTAAAAGCAGCAAGACAGAATGCCAAAGATGCAGGCGTTGACCATCTGATCCATTTTCAGGAAAGAGCGGTAAAGGATTTAAGCCACCCGAAGAAGTATGGCTTTATCATTACCAATCCGCCGTATGGCGAGCGACTGGAGGATAAAAAGGATCTGCCGCAGTTATACAGAGAATTTGGTGAGAGTTTTAAAAAGCTGGATAGCTGGTCTGCATATATGATCACCAGTTACGAGGATGCAGAGCGTTATTTCGGAAGAAAAGCAGATAAGAACCGGAAGATATATAATGGTATGCTGAAGACCTATTTCTATCAGTTCTTAGGTCCGAAACCACCGAAACGCCCAAGAGAACCAAGACAGTAAGAGAAAGAAGAATTTACAGATGAAAATAATTTTTGCAACGGGTAATAAGAATAAAATGATAGAGATCCGTCAGATCTTGCAGGATCTGGGGATGGAGATCCTTTCAATGAAGGAAGCCGGGGTTGACATTGATATCGTAGAGGATGGAAAGTCCTTTGAGGAAAATGCGATGATCAAAGCCTCAGCGATCGCAGAGCTGCCGGAAGTGAGGGCGATGGATGCGATTGTGCTGGCAGATGATTCCGGACTGGAAATCGATTATCTGAATAAAGAACCGGGAATCTATTCTGCACGCTATGCAGGAACCGATACTTCGTATGATATCAAGAACAGCCTCCTGCTCTCAAGAATGAAGGGCGTACCGGACAAGCAGCGTACAGCAAGGTTTGTCTGTGCGGTGGCAGCAGTATTTCCGAACGGGGACAAAGAGGTTGTCCGTGGAACGATGGAAGGATGTATTGGTTACGAAATCGCCGGGGCAAATGGATTTGGCTACGATCCGATCTTTTTCCTGCCGGAATACGGTTGTACCTCGGCAGAGCTTGCACCGGAAAAGAAGAATGAACTCAGCCACAGAGGAGAAGCGCTTCGGATGATGAGACAGATCATGGAGAAAAAGTTATGAGAGTATTGATTATTAGTGATACACATGGAAGACATACTGCATTTGACCGGGCAATCATGGAAGCTGGAAAGATTGATTATCTGGTGCATCTCGGAGATACAGAGGGCGGAGAAGATTATATTGAGGCATTCTGCGGATGTCCGGCGTATATACTGGCTGGGAATAATGATTTCTTCTCACGCAATCTCCGGGAGATGGAGATTTATTTTGGCAAGAAAAAAGCATTTATGGCACATGGACACCAGTATTCCGTGTCTCTTGGTGTAGAGCGAATCCTGGATGAGGGAAGATCGAGAAATGCAGATATCGTGATGTTTGGTCACACACACAGACCGTATCTGAAAAAGTTTGGTGATATTACAGTGCTGAATCCGGGCAGTCTGTCATTTCCACGGCAGGAAGGCAGAAAAGGCAGTTATATTATTATGGAGATGGATCGGGACGGGAATACGGAGTTTACGATTCATTATCTGGATTAGAGTAGGTGGCACGTATTTCTGCTAAAAAAGGGCAAAAATGCGTGTCTTTTACAAGAAAAAGAAAAATAAAAATTTCTTTAAAAAAATTTAAAAAACATGTTGACTTTTTGAAAACCTTGTAATATAATAACTTTTGTCGTCACGGAGATGACAAACAGATAAACAACGGGGTGTGGCTCAGCTTGGCTAGAGCGCCTGGTTTGGGACCAGGAGGTCGCA
>OGZL01001138.1_pt1 | contig 20968 bp, 17 predicted proteins | sample 1576761 | NCBI WGS metagenome assembly OGZL01 (sample SAMEA3541595, study PRJEB24748) | human gut metagenome | biome: human gut; feature: human-associated habitat; material: faeces | place: China | collected 2012
TCGTACCGGTATTTCATGGCAAAACAGGCGGCGGATATCTGACACAGTTCTATCCGTACACAGGTCCGGTGACATACCTTGCGATCACCCAGGATAAAGACGGAAACTTTAAATTCGTTGTAGCTGAGGGCGTAAACGAGGAGGGACCGATTCTTTCCTTTGGTGATACAAACATGAGAACACGCTTCACATGCGGAGCAAGAGAGTTTGTTAACCGCTGGAGCGAGGCTGGCCCGACACATCATATGGCAGCTGCTACAGGAAGACACATCGATACGATCCTGAAGGTCGCAAAAATCTTTAACGTACCGGTAGATATCGTGACAAGATAAATTCTTTCTTATGTATTCAACCTAAAACATATTCAAAAAAGGAGACTGCGCGGAGCGGTCTCCTTTTTCAGTGGGAAAAATAAGATAAAAAAATCTGCCGGAAATGCAGCTGGCAGATCCGGCAGATCAAAGCTTTGGATTTTTATTTATTTTTTATGCATAAATGAGTGCTCTTTGAGAAGCTCATCGTGCAGCTGGACGGAAGACCAGTGCTGAGTTACCGGTGTGAGCATGGCCTTCAGTGCAACAGGCGGGATCTGGTTTTCACGGAAAAAAGCAAGAAAATCATCCATCTGTGCACTGGAAAAATCCTTCAGCACGATCATCTCATCACTGAAATTGCTTCCCAGATTAAACTGGGATGAGGGATGAAATCCCGGAATCTCAAAAAGATATCCCAGCGGATGAAGAAATTCCGGCGCAGTGACGATCCGTGTCTTAACCTTCTGACGGTTCAGATAGCGGCGGATCTGGCGAAGACGTTCAGGATCATTAAAATTATATAAAAGTGCAGCTGGCTGTGTATTCATATAGTGTTATACCTCTTTTCTGTGTAAAGATTTTTGTGGAACGTAAGTTACTTTTCACGATGTGCAGGGAACCGGATTTCAACCTCCGTACCCTCTCCAGGATTGCTGGAATAAGTAAGTCCGTAATCATTTCCATAGAGAATTTGGAGTCTCCGGTGGGTATTATAAACTGCGATATTTGTGCCTCCGGACTGGCTTTTTCCCTTTCCGGAAAGGATAGTTGACAGGATTTCCGGCGAAATCCCAACACCGTCATCAGAAATCAGAAGAACAACATCCTCATTTTCCATCCATCCGGTAATAACAATAGTTCCGGATTTTGATTCTTTTTCCAGGATCCCGTGGAGAATGGAATTTTCCACAACAGGCTGAAGAGTCAGTTTCGGGATCTGGTATTCTGAAAGCTCATCCGGGATATCCGTGATCAGCTCAATGCTGTCATGGTAGCGCATATTCTGGAGTTGCACGTAGATGGTTACATGCTCCAGCTCCCTTGCAATGGTAGAGATTCCCTTTTTGCGGCTCAGGGTCAGCTTATAAAAACGGGAAAGGCTTTGTACTGCGTGACTGATCTCATCGGTCTGTCCCTGCAGTGCCATCCAGTTGATCATATCCATGGTATTATAAAGAAAATGTGGATTGATCTGTGCCTGGAGGGAATTGAATTCTGCGATCCGGAGATCTTCGGCAGCCTTAGCCTGCTTCTCCATCAGTTCTTCCATTTTTCGAGTCATATAGTTGTAGGTATCGATAAGATTACCAATCTCATCATGTGCCTGTGGACTTTCCATAGGAGTAGGCGGGCCGTGGCGGACGGTCTGCATCTGCCGGATCACAGAAGAAAGTCTTCCGGTAATGGAATGAGCCAGTACATTGGCAAAAATAAGTGCCAGAACCAGAAAAACTGCATAGATCAGTACGATCTGGATCATCAGCCGGTTGCTCTCATGTATCAGCGGCGGGGAAGGCAGGACCGTCACCATAAACCAGTCTGTATTGGAAATGCTGTAAAAACCGGCATAAACCTTTGTGTCCAGAATGTTCCGTTCAATGAAGTTGTTGGAAGACATAAAGGAAGCCTTGATGGTGTCGTAATCCAGTTGGTAGATTCCGGATAATGACGGATCTGAGGTAGCAACAATGGCATCACGTTCGTTTACAATATATGAAACACTTCCCTCCAGAGATAGATTGTCGGAAAGAATGGAAGTAAGCTTGTCATCAGAATAATACACTGCCAGATAAGCCTTATAAGCAGTGGAGTGATAATAAAGGCTCAAAGGACAAATATATGCCATATCACCATAATTCTTTTTTTCCCTGGGACCAAGATAGAAGGAAGGACAGAACATTTCCTGGGTGTTACGGTTTCCCTGAAAGATACCGTACCAGTAGGTACCTTTCGCCTGACTTAAGGGAGCAAGGATATTCTCAGTGTTGGGATAAGTATCCAGTGCCTTCAGATCATCAGGAAAATCCACATAGATCCGTACATCGGTAACAATGGAATCTGTGGTCAGACGCTGAACGGCATTTTTAAAATCAGTGGCATGGTTAGATGCTGCAAGCTGTTCTGCTGAATCGCTGACCGGCATATAAAAAAGTTCCTGAAAAAAATTCTGTCCTGTAATATTACGGGTAGTAGCGAGAATCGTATCCATAGTCCGTTCGATCAGAGGTGCAGTTTTTGCGGAGGCATCCTGTTCCTGCCGGATGGTATTGGAAACCACCATGCTATAAAGTCGCCCATAAAAAAGAAAGGCGATAAGACATGCAGGAACTACCACAATGCTGATCAGTGCAATGGTGAATTTTGTCTGCAGGTTTAAATTCAGGTAGCCGTTTTTGAAACGGCGCCAGAGGGCCCTCATGACATTTTCTCCCGGTATTCAGACGGGGAAAAGCCGGAGTATTTTTTGAAGCTTTTTCCGAAGTAATTGCCATCCGTATAGCCTACCTTGGAAGAAATCTCGGAAATCTTGTATCTGGGATCGGAAAGCAGCTGCTTGGCCTTTTCCATTCGGTATTCTGTCAGATATTGATTGAGAGTCTGTCCGGTCTCACTTTTGAAAAAAGTGCATACATAAGATGCGGAAAGGTATACATGGCCGCTGATATCTTTTACGGAAAGTGTATCGTTCATATAGTTCCGGCTGATATAATCCTTGATCATAAAGATCGTGGAATTTTCCGGCTGGGAATTTTTCGCATCTTCAAAATACTGGGCGGTTTTTTCTTTCAGAGCTTTGTGAAGCTCTTCGTAGGTGAAGGCGTTGTTTAACGTATCTACGATCAGATCCTGCTTTTCATGAAGTTCGGTTTCCAGCTGATTTTTTTTACGGGAAGCTGAAAGTGTATTAAACAGCTGGTAATAAAGATCACGGATCTGGTTGGGCATAAATGTGTGATTGCAGCTGTAATACCGGAAAAGCTCATCAAGAAACTGAGAACAGTGTTCTTCTTCTCCGGCCAGGAGATATTTGGAAAAAGTATTTTCCGGTGACTGCAGGAAATCCGGAACCGGTCCCTTCGGGGAAAGCCGGCGGATGGCATTTTCCGTCAGAAATGTTTTTTCCGGAAAGAAAAAACAGTTCTGCAGAAGGATCACGGCAGAAGCGTAGGACTGATAAACCCTGAAAATATCCGTTACGGTATTTCCGGCTGCGATCAGATGCTTTCCGCAGGTGTCATATTGCCTGGAAATATAGCTTCCCACTGCGGAAAGGGTAGTCGGGGAAAGTGCATTTCTTCCATATATGTGGTGAACCAGATACTGAACCCTTTTTTCCGCAAAAAGACATTTCAGATGGTAATGCTCCAGAAAATGGGAAATGTCGTTCTGGAGATCTTCCAGGAAAATGCCGGAGGCCTCCACAGATCCATTGAGCTTCACGATCACAGAGGTAAAATTCATGCCGTTCTCAAGAAGTTCCGACTGTCCCAGCTCCAGACAGAGATCTGCAATTTTGTTGTTATCGGAAGGTGGAAGAGTCAGCTGTTGTGCCAGCCGGGTGGCGATTTCCTGGGAATGGATCGCTTCGCCACGATGGGAGCGGAGCTTTTGTTTGTAAAGAGTCTGCGCTTCCAGAACTGCAGCCTGTACTTCCTCGGGATGCAGAGGCTTTTCGATGTAATTGATGGCTTTTAGTTTGATGGCAGCTTTCAGATACTCTTTGTCAGAATATCCGCTCATAAAGATAGGGATACTGTCCGGCAGGAATTTTTCCAGACGTTCCAGCATGGCAATGCCGGTCATCCGTGGCATCCGTACATCGCAGAGAATGATCTCAGGTTTATACAGTCTGGCCATTTCCAGTCCGTTCACACCATCATCTGCCTGAAGGATCTCGGTGATCCCCAGAGAATCCCAGTCGATAGATGAGATCAGCCCGGTACGCGTAAGTTCTTCGTCATCAACGATCAGTAATTTCATATACAGTTCTCCAATCGAGCATAGCTTCATAGCTTTGTAAATCGGACGTTTACAGTTTTGTTTATATTCCCAGAAAACTGTAACGTCAGCGTTATCATTATAGCATAAAGTATATAGAAATACGAGAATGGGACAATGGTTTATGAGTAATATTTTACAGGAAAAGAAGAATATTTTACCCTTATCCAAAAATATTCCCATTATCAGCCTGTGGGCCGGATGATAGAATATAATCAGATCAAAGGAAAGGGAGGAGAAAGAGCCGTGTCAGAATATGTTCTTGAATTAAAAGGTATTACGAAGATATTCCCCGGTGTCAAAGCTCTGAATAATGTACAGTTCCAGCTCAAGCCTGGTGAGGTTCACGCGCTGATGGGTGAGAATGGTGCTGGTAAATCTACGTTTATCAAGGTTATTACCGGAGTACATAAAGCAGAAGAAGGTGAGATGTTCCTGAACGGACAGAAGGTTGACTTCAAGGGTCCGAAGGATGCTCAGGAGGCAGGTATTGCAGCCGTATATCAGCATCCGACATCATATCCGCACCTTACAGTTGCAGAAAATATTTTTATGGGTCACGAGATCATCAAACATCATATGATCCAGTGGAAAGAGATGAATCAGGAGGCGAACAAGTACTTAGGTGAGCTGGATGCAGATTTTGATGCAACCGCTGAGATGGGAACTCTTTCTGTTGCACAGCAGCAGATGGTTGAGATCGCCAAAGCACTTTCCACAAATGCAAAGATCATCATTCTGGATGAGCCTACAGCAGCACTTACCAGAAACGAGTCCGAGAAGCTTTACACACTGGTTGACAAGCTGAAAGAGAATGGTGTTTCCATTATCTTTATCTCCCATCGTTTCGAAGATATGTACCGTCTGGCTTCCAGAGTTACCGTATTCCGTGATTCCCAGTACATTGGAACCTATGATGTAGATGGAATCACAAACGCAGATCTGATCAAGGCAATGGTTGGCCGTGAGATCAATGATCTGTTCCCGAAACCGGAAGTTGAGTTGGGAGATGAGATGCTCCGTATCGAACATCTTTCCAGAACAGGATTTTTCAAGGATGTTTCTTTCAATGTACATGCAGGCGAGATCGTAGGTCTTACCGGTCTGGTTGGTGCAGGACGTACAGAGGTTATGGAAGCTGTCTGTGGAATCACCCGTCCGGACGAAGGAAAGGTTTTCCTTGAGGGAAAAGAGGTTTATATCAAGACTCCTTCCGAAGCAATGGAAAAAGGTATTATCCTTCTTCCTGAGGACAGACAGAAGCAGGGCCTTGTCATGAGCTGGGGACTTGGAAGAAACGTAACACTTCCGATCATCAGCAAATATGCAAAATCCGGATTCAATGACGAGAAAGCAGAAAGAGAGCTTTCCAAGAAGCTTCTTGAAGAAGTAGATACCAAGGCTGTTGATATTTTCCAGCCTGCAAGTTCACTGTCCGGTGGTAACCAGCAGAAGGTTGTTGTTGCCAAGGCACTTGCTCAGGAAATGAAGGTCGTTATCATGGATGAGCCGACAAAGGGTGTCGATGTTGGTGCAAAAGCCGAGATCTATGCGATCATGGGAGATCTTGCGAAGAAGGGCTATGCGATTATCCTGATTTCTTCCGAGATGCCGGAGATCCTGGGTATGGCAGACCGTATCATCGTTATGTGTAATGGCCGTAAGACAGGAGAACTGAACAGAGGAGAGGCAACACAGGAAGGAATCCTTGAGCTGTCCATGGAAAAGAGCACTGGAAAGGGGACTAAATAATGGAAAAGAAATCTGTTATCAAGAAGATTACAGGCTCCCGAGAGGCTCTGCTGGCAATTATCGTGGTCGTGCTGTTTGCCGTTGTCACAGTGATCAGCCCGTCATTCCTTACGCCGAAGTCACTCATGGAGATGCTGAAAAATAATGCAGTAACAATGGTAATGTCACTTGGTATGCTGTGTGTCATGCTGGTAGGCGGAATCGATATTTCCATCATGTCAACTCTGGCACTTTCCGGTATGTCCATCGGTATGCTCCTGAAATATGGACATATTACAAGTACATTACTTGCTTTCATCATTGCAATGGCGATCGGTATTGCCTGCGGACTGGTTGTAGGTCTTGTGATCTCAAGAGCAAACGTTCCGCCTATCATTGCAACCATGGGCTTTATGTACATCTACAGAGCAATGGGTTATCTTGTTTCCCACGGTGGTGAATGGGCAAGTGCCGCAGCTCTTGGTGAGTTTAAGAATTTTGCAACAACCAGCTTCCTTGGAATCAACAAGGTTATCTGGGTGATCATCGTATGCTATGTGGTATTCTTCTTCTTTATGAAATGGACAAGAACAGGACGAAGAATCTACGCAGTAGGAAGTAATGCAAGCGCAGCACAGGTTTCCGGTATCAATGCAAAGAATATCAACCTTCTTGTATATGTGATCATGGGATTCCTCGCAGGTCTTGGCGGAGCACTTCAGGTATCTGTTTATGCTTCTGCAATGCCTGATATGCAGTACGGCGGTGAGATGGATGTTATCGCAGCCTGCGTTATCGGTGGTGTAAGCATGAGTGGTGGACGTGGAACCGTAGTAGGTGCATTCCTCGGTTCCATTATCCTTGCAACGATCGCAAAAGCTCTTCCGCTTGTAGGTATCAGTTCACTGTGGCAGAACATGATCAAGGGTGTTATCATCCTGGTAGTAGTTGTGATCAACGTTGTTCTGCAGAGAATCGCAGATAAAAACGCATTAAAGGGAAGGGAGATGTAAATCATGGCTGGAAAATCTGGAAGAAGTATTAACAATGTGCCGGAAAATCCGATGAAACACATCATATTCAGTTGGGAAGGCATCCTGGTCATTCTCTTTATCCTGGTAAATATTTTCTGCGCATCATTTTCTGAGTTTTATAATATGAAGAGTGTTCTTCGTCAGATGCCGGTTTACCTTGCAGAGGTATTCATGATGTTCCCGATGGCGTACATCCTGGTATTAGGCGAGATCGATATTTCCGTAGGTGCGATCGTGTGTCTCTCCGCTACCTTAAGCTGTATGGTCTGCAACACAAACGCTCCGTTCATTGTAGTAGTACTTACAGCACTGGTTGTTGGTGCCCTCTGTGGTGCGGTTAACGGATTTATCCTTACCCGTTTCAAGGAACTGCCTCCAATGATCGTAACACTGGCAACACAGATCATCTTCCGTGGTATCGCTGAGGTAACACTTGGAGCCGGCGGAAGTATTGCGATCACAAACACAGACGGCTTCCGTGCCATCGGTGGAAAGGTTGGAAATGTTCCATATATTCTTTTCTTGGTACTGATCCTTGGTGTGATCTTTGCAATCTTCCTTGGAAAGAGCACATTCGGACGCCGTACATATGCGATCGGAACAAACCGTGTGGCAGCTTATTACGCAGGTGTCCACGTAGAGAAGATCCGTTTCATCATCTATACAATTATGGGGCTTATGTCTGGACTTTGTGCAGTGTTCCTGGTATCCTCTTCCTACGGTGCAAACACAACGACCGGTAACGGATTTGAGATGGATGCCATCGCAATGGCAGTATTCGGAGGTATCTCCTCCACAGGTGGTAAAGGAAACCTGGCCGGTGGTATCATTTCCGCATTCATCATCGTATGCTTACGAGTTGGTCTTGGACAGAAGAACGTAAATGCACAGGTAATCCTTCTTATCATCGGTGTACTTCTGGTAGCAGCAGTAGCTCTTCCGAATATCATCGGTGATGTGAAAAAAGCAGTCGCAATGAAGAAAAACTAAATATCACTTTTGAAAACCATATGATTGTTAGCTGCCTCCATTGGTGTAGCGGAGGCAGCAGCATATAAAAAAATTATATTCTTATAGGGAGGAACAACAATGAAAAAAAAGGTAATTAGCGCAATCCTTTGTGGAGCAATGGTTCTTGGTACAGTTTGCCCGGTTCTTGCAGCAGACGACAAATCCGAAGATACTAAGACAGAAGCAGCTGGAAATTCCGCAGAAGGCAAAAAAATCGCTCTGGTTGGTAAAGCAGCTGGTAATGCATTCTTCGAGATCGCAGCGAAAGCTTTCCAGGAGACAGTAGAGGCTGAAGGCGGCGAGGTTCAGGTCGTTTATCCTGAGACAGCCACAGCTGATGCACAGATCAAGGTTCTTGACAACCTGATTTCCCAGGACTTTGATGCAATCTGTATTTCCGCTAACGATGTTAACGCTCTTCAGGCTAAGCTTGAGGAAGCTATGGATGAGGGAATCAAAGTATCTTCCTTCGACTCCGCACCGAACAAAGACAGCCGTGAGATTTTCGTAAACCAGGCTGGTACAAAAGAAGTTGCTCAGGCACTTATGGATGCAGTTCTTGATATTTCCGGTGGTGAGGGACAGTTCGCTATCCTTTCCGCTACATCTCAGTCCGCTAACCAGAATGCATGGATCGATGCAATGAAGACTATCATGGAAGGCGATGAAAAATACAGCAAGCTTGAGCTTGTAGACGTTGTATATGGTGATGATGAGCCACAGAAATCCACAGACCAGACAGCAGCTCTTCTTCAGAACTACAAGGATCTGAAAGTTATCTGCGCACCTACAACAGTTGGTATCGCAGCAGCAGCTAAATATCTTCAGGATAACGGATCTTCCTGCAAGCTGACAGGACTTGGACTTCCATCTGAGATGCAGGAGTACACAGGTGATGATGATTCTCATTCCTGCCCATACTTCTATCTGTGGGATATGCAGGGCCTTGGAAAACTCAGTGCTTACACAACAATCTCTCTGATCAACGGCGACATCACAGGTGCTAAAGATGACAAGTTCACAGCTGGTGACCTTGGTGACTACACAGTAACAGACGCTGATGACGGCGGTACAGAGGTTGTTCTTGGTGCACCTCTGAAATTCGATACAAGCAACATCGAGGAGATGGCTAAGCTGTACTAATCAATCCTCAGATTGACTGTATAATCATATGATAAATCCTTTCAGGACAGGCGGAGTTTTCGGACTCCGCCTGTTTTGTATGTTTGGATTTCGTGTATAGAAGGTTTCTGAAAAAATCTCCGCCTTCTGATTCTGGTTGTACTCTTATGGCTGCAGTGTTAAAATGAGGACAGCAGAACAGAAAACCATGAACAGATAAAGGAGCAAAATACATGCAGCAGGCATTACTGGATCAGCTGAGAAAGATCACAGAGGAAGAGAGAAAAATCCTGGATGGAGAAGCAGAGGTGGATAGAGATCTCTACACATCCGGTCGGGACTTTACCGTGGACAGCCGTAAGATGCTGAAAGAAGGCAGGCTGATCGCTGTGCGTACACACACCCGTTTTGTGTATTTTCCGGCGCACAGGCATAATTTTGTGGAGGTGCTGTATGTGTGCGAGGGCTCTCTGACTAATATCATTGACGGAAAAAAAGTCATAGTTAACAAAGGTGAGCTGCTTTTTCTTAATCAGTTTACGAAGCATGAGATTCTGAAAGCGGGGCAGAATGATATTGCGATCAATTTTATGGTGCTGCCGGAGTTTTTTGATGTGGCCTATTCCATGGCGGGAAATGACAATATGCTGGCAGATTTTCTGGTGAATGTCCTGCGTCAGGATGAAGAGCGTGGGGAATATCTTCATTTTAAGGTTGCGGAAGTGCTGCAGATCCAGAATCTTCTGGAAAATATCATTTATTCTCTTGTAAACGGTGAGGAGAACAGAGAGCGGATCAATCAGACCACAATGGGCCTGATCTTTATGTATCTGGTAGAATCGGTGCAGTATGTGGAGATGCGTCTGCCCAATCAGTACGAAAATATGATCTCCATGACAACACTGGATTATATTGAACAGAAATACCGGACTGCCACGCTGACGGAGCTTTGTGGTCGCCTGCATCTTCCCATGCATGTCCTCAGTAAGATGATCAAGAAAAGCACAGGGTTTAATTTCAAGGAACTTCTTCAGAGAAAGCGTCTGAACAAGGCTGTAGAGCTGATGTGTGAAACAGATCTGCCTGTCAGTGACATCATTGCAGCTGTAGGCTATGAAAATAACAGTTATTTTCATAGGGTATTCAAGGAACATTATCACATGACACCGCGGGCGTTCCGGGCGAAAAACAGTGAGAAAGAACAGGTGAGGCTGTAACAGCCTCACCTGTTTTTTTAAATATCATGGAATTGTCCGATCTTGTTTTTGATCCGCTGCATTTCGTTATCCATATCGATCACAGCGCGGGCGCAGTTCAGCAGCTCATTGCTGACTTCCTCATAACCGTCCATTTCTTCGATATTCTGCTTGTAACGCAGCTGATGCTCCAGAGTAGCCCAGAAATCCATACCGTTGGTACGGATCTGGATCTCTGCACGCATGGGAGTTTTTCCCTTGGAGAAGAATACAGGGATTTCCACAATCATGTGATAACTGCGGTAGCCGTTTGGTTTTGGATTTTTGATATAGTCCTTTACCTGAATGACGGTAATGTCATCCTGCCTGGTGATCAGGTCTGCAATGGTGTAGATATCATCGATAAAAGCACAGACAACACGGATGCCTGCCACGTCATTCAGTTGATTCTGAATATTCTCCGCAGTAAACTCATAGCCGAGCCTTTTGAGCTTTTTGTAAATGCTTTCCGGCTTTTTGATCCTTGTCTTGATGAAGGAGATCGGGTTACGTTTATATTCCAATGAAAATTCATCGTTGAGGACTTCCAGCTTGGTGCGTACCTCACGGACCGTACATCGATACATCATCATCAGATCATTAAATTTTGCGGAATTTTTGATAAAAACCTGCGGATCGGGGGTATCCAGCCAGGTGTTTGTATTTCTTTCTGCCATAGTGCTTTTCTGGTCCTTTCCATGTGACATTTATAACAATTACTTTTATACAATTATAGAACAAAATGATATTTTTTTCAACATTTGTATTGACATATCAGAAAAGCTGTGCTATTTTATAGAAAAAATTTAATTGAGTAAACCGCTAAACCGTTGAAGCGGAGATAAAGATATCCATGCGCGCACAGAGAGTCCGGGAGGGTGAGAGCCGGGTCGAGAGGCAGTTTATCAAATGGACCGCAGAGGGCACAGGGAAAGATACTTTCGGGTATCAAGTATTCTGTGACGTGAGGGCATACGTCAGTTGCCGGGAATATGAAGGTATTCCGCCAAGTGCACGGGTCAGACCGTGAATCAGGGTGGCACCGCGGGTGATTTTGAATTTAAAGCTCGTCCCTGACAGAACCAGATTCTGTCGGAGACGGGCTTTTTTTGATTTTATGAGCAAGCAGCGAATACGGATTGCAAATGTCCCGTCCTCCGGTAAGGAATGAAAAACTCAGGAGGGCCTGTATATGTATCCAACATTAGAAAAAATCAAAGAAATCGCACAGTCAGGCGAATACCGGCGAATCCCTGTATGCAGAGAGCTGTATTCCGACCGCTATACACCCGTAGAAGTCATGAGAACTTTACGCACAGCCAGCAGACATTGCTATCTTCTGGAAAGTGCCAGTCAGACAGAGGTATGGGGACGCTATTCCTTCCTGGGATATGAGCCATCCATGGAGATCACCTGTACAGACGGAAAGCTTCAGATCCGTATGATCCATGAGGACGGAACTGAAGAAAAAACCGTACAGCAGGTGAAGCATCCGGGAGATGCCATTCGGGAGATCCTGAAAGAATACAAAAGCCCGGTGCTGGAAAATATGCCGACCTTTACCGGAGGCCTGGTAGGATATTTTTCCTACGATTACATTAAGTATAGCGAGCCGAAGCTGGAGCTTACCGACGAGACAGTACAGGATTTCCGGGATATGGATCTGATGCTTTTTGACCAGGTGATCGCCTTTGACCATTATAGACAGAAGGTGCTTCTGATCACCGGCGTGATGACGGATGATCCGGAAAATTCCTACCAGAAGGCGGAAGCAAAATTAAAAGAGATGGCAGATATGATCCGAAACGGTAGACAGAAGGAATTTCCGTCTTTGAAACTGAAATCTTCCATTGAGCCACAGTTCCCGAAAGCAAAATACTGTGAGATGGTTGAGAAAGCGAAACATTACATTCATGAAGGAGATATTTTCCAGGTAGTCCTTTCCAATCCTATGAGGGCAAAAGCCGAGGGAAGCCTGTTTGATACTTACCGTGTTCTTCGGGCTACCAATCCTTCACCATATATGTTTTATTTTTCCAGTGATGATATTGAGATCGCCGGAGCATCACCGGAAACATTGGCAAAGCTTACCGGCACAGAATTGAGTACCTTTCCGTTAGCAGGAACCAGGCCAAGAGGCAAGACAAGAGAAGAAGACGAAGTGCTGGAAAAAGGACTTCTGGCAGATGAAAAAGAACGTTCCGAGCATAACATGCTTGTGGATCTTGGTCGAAATGATATCGGAAAGATCAGTAAGATCGGTACCGTGAACGTAGAAAAATATATGTGCATCGAGCGTTTTTCCCATGTGATGCATATCGGTTCCACAGTTACCGGCCAGATCCGGGACGATAAAGACGCTGTAGATGGAGTAGATGCCATTCTTCCGGCAGGAACACTTTCCGGAGCACCGAAATTCCGTGCCTGCCAGATCATTCAGGAACTGGAACAGAGCAAGCGAGGCATTTACGGCGGTGCTATCGGATATCTGGATTTTGCCGGAAACCTGGATACCTGTATTGCCATCCGCCTGGTTTATAAGAAAAACGGTGAGATCTGCATCCGGTCAGGAGCAGGGATCGTAGCAGACAGTATTCCGGAAAGTGAATTTCAGGAGTGCTGCAATAAGGCAAGAGCCGTTGTACAGGCAATCGAAACTGCACAGGAGGGACTGGAATGATAGTACTGATCGATAATTATGATAGCTTTTCCTACAATGTTTACCAGCTGATCGGTTCTGTGGAGCCGGATATCAAAGTGGTAAGAAATGATGAAGTGACAATAAAAGAACTGGAGGCCATGAAGCCGGAGGCATTGATCCTTTCTCCTGGTCCGGGAAGACCGGAGGATGCGGGAATCTGTATTGAATCCATAAAATATTTCAAGGATAAGCTGCCGATCCTGGGAATCTGTCTTGGACATCAGTCCATCTGTGAAGCCTTCGGAGGGACAGTATCCTACGCAAAAGAGCTGATGCATGGAAAGCAGAAAGAGATACGTAAAGTTGGAAAGAGCCGGATGTTTGAAGGACTTCCGGAAACTTTTCCGGCAGCCAGATATCACTCACTGGCAGCTATCCGGGATACCTTACCGGAGGAACTGGTTGTTACCGCTGAGTCTGAGGACGGAGAGGTGATGGCACTGGAGCATAAAGAATATCCGGTATTCGGATTACAGTTCCATCCGGAATCCGTTATGACGCCAGATGGAAAAACAATGATCGAGAACTTTATGAAGGTTGTCAGAAACAGATAAGACGGAGAACAGCAACCCATAAAAGATAGAATCGTTACAGAACAGGAGGAGACAACAATGATCAAAGGAGCAATCATCAAGCTTTCAAAAAAAGAAGACCTTACATACAACGAAGCAGAAGCCGTAATGAATGAGATCATGGACGGAGCGGCAACACCGGTACAGATGGCATCCTACCTTACTGCACTTTCCCTGAAAGGAGAGACTATTGATGAGATCACTGCATCTGCAGCCGGAATGCGTGCACATTGCATCAAGCTTCTCCACGATATGAATGTTCTGGAAATCGTAGGAACCGGTGGTGACGGAGCAAATTCCTTTAACATTTCCACGACATCTTCTCTTGTGATCGCAGCAGGTGGCGTTCCGGTAGCAAAACACGGAAACCGTGCAGCATCTTCCAAGAGCGGTGCAGCAGATGTTCTGGAAGCACTTGGCGTAAAGATCACCATCCCGCCGGAAAAAAGTGCAGAGATTCTGAAAAAGATCAACATCTGTTTCCTGTTCGCACAGAATTATCATATTGCCATGAAATATGTGGCACCGATCCGTAAAGAGCTGGGAATCCGCACGGTATTTAATATCCTCGGACCATTAAGCAACCCTGCAGGCGCAAACATGGAGCTGATGGGAGTCTTTGACCAGTCTCTGGTAGAGCCGCTGGCACAGGTTATGATGAAGCTTGGCGTGAACCGCGGAATGGTAGTTTTCGGACAGGATAAGCTGGATGAGATTTCCATGAGCGCACCGACTTCTGTGTGCGAGATCAAGGACGGATGGTTCCAATCCTATGAGATCACACCGGAGCAGTTCGGCTATACACGCTGTAGCAAAGAAGATCTGGCAGGCGGCACACCGGCAGAGAACGCAGAGATCACAAAAGCCATTGTAAACGGAACCGAAAAAGGCCCGAAGCGTCAGGCGGTCTGCATGAACGCAGGTGCAGCACTTTATATCGCAGGAAAGGCAGAGAGCCTGGAAGCCGGTGTAAGAAAGGCAGAAGATCTGATCGACAGTGGTGCAGCTGCTGCCAAGCTTGAGGAATTTGTTAAATTAAGCAATGAGATTTAAGGATAATGGTGGTAGGAGAAGAACAGGCACAGCTCATTAACTGACATATGAAGTTGCCAGATTTCTTAAAATTGCTGAATGAGAGTTGAAATGAAATATCAAGGAGACAAACAAAGAATGAGCGAAAAAAACATTCTGGAAGAAATCGCAGAAAAAACAAGAGAACGTATCCGGAAGGAAAAGCTTCAGTTTCCCCTGGATCAGCTGAAAATCCTGGCAGAAAAAGCGCCACAGCAGCCGTCCTTTCTGGAAGCATTGAAAAAGCCGGGTATGTCCTACATCTGTGAAGTAAAAAAGGCTTCCCCCTCCAAGGGGCTGATCGCATCGGAATTTCCGTATCTGGAAATTGCGAAAGAATACGAGGCAGCAGGTGCATCTGCGATCTCCTGCCTCACAGAGCCATTTTATTTCATGGGAAGTGACACTTATCTCCGTGAGATCACAGAAACAGTGGATATTCCGGTCCTCCGAAAGGACTTCACGGTGGATAAGTACATGATCTATCAGGCAAAAGCATTCGGCGCATCGGCTGTACTTCTGATCTGTGCTGTCTTAAATGACCAGGAACTCCTGGAATACAGGGAGTTGGCAGAAGCTCTGGGAATGGATGCACTGGTGGAAGCTCATGATGAGAATGAAGTGGCAAGAGCATTAAAGACAGGTGCAAAGATCGTCGGTGTAAATAACCGTGACCTGAAAACCTTTAAGGTTGATATGAATAACAGTATCCGTCTTCGAAACCTGGCACCGGACAATGTGGTATTTGTGTCTGAGAGCGGAATCAAAAACGCAGGTGATATCGCTATCCTGGAAAGAAACCGGGTAGGTGCAGTCCTGATCGGTGAAACCCTGATGCGAAGCCCGGATAAGAAAGCTGTATTGGAAAATCTGAATGGTGGAGCGCTTGTATAAAGGCCAAACTAAAGAATAGAGCAAATAAGTAACAGAGCTGACCAGTAGCAAATAGTAACGAAACAGGAAGGTGCAGGGTCAGACAGAAAGGGCAGGATTGGCTGAATATGAGAGAACAACAGTTGAAACGTGGGAGCAGAACCAGAATCAAGATCTGCGGCCTGACCCGCCTGGAAGATATCCAGGCAGTTAACGAAGCAAAACCGGACTTTGCAGGATTCATTGTAGAATTCTCAAAAAGCAGGAGAAACGTCACCGTGGAGCAATTGAGGGCTCTCCGGGAAAAACTGGATGAGAGCATTTTGCCGGTAGGCGTATTTGTCAATGCACCGGTGGAGCTTCCCGCACAGCTTTTAAACGAAGGAACCATTGCCCTGGCACAGCTTCACGGACAGGAAGACGAGAATTATATCAGACAGCTTAGGATCATGACAGACCAGCTTCTGATAAAGGCTTTTTCCATAAAAACAGAAGCAGATATAAAGAAAGCGATCCGTTCGGAAGCAGACTATATTCTTCTGGATCAGGGCGCAGGAGGAACAGGAGAAATTTTCGACTGGAGCCTGGTGCCGGCGATCAAACGTCCCTGGTTTCTGGCAGGAGGTCTGGGCTGTGAAAATCTGGAATCAGCCATACATCTGCTTCACCCCTGGGCAGTAGATTTAAGCAGCAGTGTAGAAACCGGCGGTCACAAAGACTCGGATAAAATATTAGAAGCAGTATACGCAGTAAGGAGCATAAAGGAGGAAATATAACATGTCAAAAGGAAGATTCGGCATCCATGGCGGACAGTACATCCCGGAAACACTGATGAACGCCGTTCTGGAGCTTGAGGAAGCATACAACCATTACAAAAACGACCCGGAATTCAACCGTGAGCTCACAGAGCTTCTGAATGAATATGCAGGAAGACCATCCCGTCTTTACTATGCGGCACATATGACCGAGGACCTTGGCGGAGCTAAGATCTATCTGAAACGGGAGGATCTGAACCACACAGGAGCCCACAAGATCAACAACGTACTCGGTCAGGTGCTCCTGGCGAAAAAAATGGGCAAGACACGTGTGATCGCTGAGACAGGAGCCGGACAGCATGGTGTTGCAACTGCAACCGCAGCAGCTTTGATGGGGATGGAATGTGAAGTTTTCATGGGAAAAGAAGACACGGAACGTCAGGCCCTGAATGTTTACAAGATGCGTCTCCTCGGAGCAAAAGTCCATGCAGTCACAAGCGGGACCGCAACCTTAAAGGATGCTGTTTCGGAGACCATGCGTGAGTGGACAAACCGTATTGCAGATACCCATTATGTACTGGGATCTGTTATGGGACCGCACCCGTTCCCAACTATCGTACGTGATTTTCAGGCAGTGATCTCCAGGGAGATCAAAGAACAGATGCTGGAAAAAGAGGGCAGGCTTCCGGATGTTGTCCTGGCCTGTGTGGGCGGCGGCTCCAATGCTATCGGAACCTTCTACAATTTCATTGAGGACAAAGACGTTCGTCTCATCGGCTGTGAGGCAGCAGGACGTGGCGTGAATACTGCGGAAACTGCGGCAACCATCGCAACCGGTCGTCTCGGAATCTTCCATGGTATGAAATCCTACTTCTGCCAGGATGAGTACGGACAGATCGCACCTGTATACTCCATCTCCGCAGGTCTTGATTATCCGGGTGTAGGTCCGGAGCATGCACACCTTTATGATATCGGAAGAGCAGAGTACGTGCCTGTTACAGATGACGAAGCAGTAGATGCTTTTGAATATCTTTCCAGAACAGAAGGAATTATTCCTGCAATCGAAAGTGCTCATGCAGTGGCTTATGCGAAAAAGATCGCACCGACACTTGGAAAGGACAAGATCATGGTAGTTACTATTTCAGGACGTGGAGATAAGGACTGTGCGGCAATCGCCCGCTACAGAGGGGAGGATATTCATGAGTAGAATTACAGAAGCATTTGCAAACGGAAAAGCATTTATTCCTTTTTTGACCTGCGGAGATCCGTCTCTGGAGGTAACAGAGCAACTGGTTTATGCAATGGAAGAAGCAGGAGCAGATCTGATCGAGCTTGGAATCCCGTTCTCAGATCCTACTGCAGAGGGACCTGTGATCCAGGAAGCCAATGTTCGAGCACTTGCAGGCGGCGTGACTGCAGATAAAGTTTTTGCAATGGTAGAAAAAATCCGTAAAAACACAAAAATTCCAATGGTATTTATGACCTACGCAAACGTAGTATTTTCTTACGGAACAGAGCGTTTTATCAGGAAAGCAGCAGAAGTTGGAATGGATGGACTGATCCTTCCGGATGTTCCGTTAGAGGAAAAAGAAGAGTTTGATGTTGTGTGCAAACAGTACGGCCTTGATTTGATCTCCCTGATTGCACCGACCTCCCATGAGCGGATCGCCATGATCGCAAAAGAGGCGGAAGGTTTTGTTTACTGCGTATCTTCCCTTGGGGTAACAGGAATGCGTACCAGCATTACCACAGATATCGGAGCTATGGTGAAGCTGGTAAAAGCCCAGAAAGATATTCCATGTGCAGTAGGATTCGGAATCTCCACACCGGAGCAGGCGAAAAAGATGGCGGACCAGTCGGACGGTGCCATTGTAGGATCTGCCATTGTGAAGCTTTGTGGTGCCTACGGCAAAGACTGCGTGCCGAAGGTGAAGGCTTATGTGAAAGAGATGAAGGATGCGATCAGATAATTTTCCGGCTGAAATCGAAACACAGATCACAAAGTGTAATAAAAATCTGCTTTATCCAAAAAAGGGTAAAGCAGATTTCGGAGAAATTACAGAAAATATCTACTTGACAGTTAGAGATCAGGTGATAGATGATATAAAAAAAGGTGAGGAGGAAATTGGGGATGAATCGGGAGGAAGCAAAGAAGAAAGCAGAAGTGCTGGTTGCCACAATGACGCTGGAGGAAAAAGCCAGTCAGTTAAGGTATGATGCACCTGCAATAAAAAGACTGGGAATTCCGGCATATAACTGGTGGAATGAGGGACTTCACGGTGTTGCCAGAGCAGGGCAGGCAACGGTTTTTCCACAGGCGATCGGAATGGCGGCAACTTTTGATAGGAAAAGTGTGGCAGAGATGGCCGGTATCGTGGCAACAGAGGGCAGAGCAAAGTATAATGCATATTCCGTAAACGGTGACAGAGATATTTATAAGGGATTGACGTTCTGGTCTCCTAATGTCAATATTTTTCGTGATCCACGATGGGGTAGAGGCCATGAAACTTATGGGGAAGATCCGTATCTTACAAAAGAACTTGGAGTTTCCTTTGTAAAAGCACTTCAGGGAAATGGGGATACAATGAAGGCAGCAGCCTGTGCCAAACATTTTGCAGTACATTCCGGGCCGGAGGCACTTCGTCATGAATTTGATGCGGAAGCATCCGCAAAAGATATGGAAGAAACGTATCTGCCGGCATTCGAAGGTCTGGTAAAAGAAGCGAAAGTAGAAGCGGTTATGGGAGCTTATAACCGGACAAACGGGGAACCCTGCTGCGGAAGTCCCACATTACAGAAAAAACTCAGAGGCGAATGGAAATTTCAGGGGCATTTTGTATCAGACTGCTGGGCGATCCGTGATTTTCACGAACACCATATGGTAACGGATACAGCCGTTGAATCTGCAGCACTGGCTATTAATAATGGTTGTGACCTGAATTGTGGAAATACCTATCTTCACATTATGAAAGCATACGAAAAAGGGCTTGTCACAGAAGAAACCATAACCCAGGCAGCAGTGCGGCTTTTTACTACAAGGTATCTGCTGGGGTTGTTTGATGGAAGCGAATATGACAATATCTCCTACCTGGAGGTGGAATCTCCCGGGAATCTGTCTGCAGCGGAGAAAGCAGCGGAAAAAAGTTTTGTTTTGCTGAAAAATAACGGGATTCTTCCGCTTGATAAAGAAAAACTGAAAACAATAGGAATTATTGGACCAAATGCAGACAGCAGACAGGCGCTGATCGGTAATTATCACGGAACAGCTTCCAGGTATATTACCATACAGGAAGGCATCCAGGATTATGTGGGAGACGATGTAAGGATCCTTACTTCCAGAGGCTGTGATCTGTTCCGAGACCGGACGGAGCACCTTGCGTTTACCAGAGATCGTATTACGGAAGCAAAGATGGTTGCGGAAAACAGCGATGTAGTGATCTTATGTATGGGACTGGATGAGACACTGGAAGGAGAAGAAGGAGATACCGGAAACAGCTATGTATCGGGAGATAAAGAAGATATTGAACTTCCCGGAGTACAGCGGGAACTGATGGAAGTAATCGCAGACACCGGAAAACCGGTAGTATTCTGTCTGCTGGCAGGAAGTGACCTTGATCTGAAATATGCGGCAGAGAAATTTGATGCAGTCATGATGCTGTGGTACCCTGGATGCCAGGGTGGGAAGGCAGCGGCAAAGGTACTGTTTGGAGAAATCTCGCCATCAGGAAAACTTCCGGTGACATTTTATGAAAGCCTGGAAGAACTTCCGGATTTTACCGATTATTCCATGAAAGGCAGAACATATCGCTATATGGAACGAAAAGCACAATTTCCTTTTGGATATGGTCTGACATACAGTAATGTGGCAGTAGATAAAGCAGGGGTCAAAACATGTGGACAGAAGGTAAACGTGGAGGTAGAAGTGCGGAATAACGGCGCATATGATACAGAGGATGTTGTTCAGATCTATGTAAAAAATATCGACAGCAAAAACGCCATTCCCAATCCGATGCTGGCCGGTTTTCAGCGGATATTCCTGAAGGCGGGAGAATGCCGAAAAATAGAAATCCCAATATGGGAAAAAGCATTCACCGTAGTAGATGAAATGGGGAAACGGATGGAAGAAGGAAAGAAATTTGAAATTTATGCAGGCTGCAGCCAGCCGGATGAAAAAAGCAAAGAACTGACCGGAATCATGCCGGTAAAGATCATCTGGGAAAAATAATAAAAAAATCTAAAGTAACAGGAGGGCGATGCATCAGGCATCGCCCTCCCTTCATATCTACCGCATAAACAACCGTACCATTTTCTCATAAATCTTCCGATATTTCTGATATCTCATAGGAAGATCGATCCAGGTCTTTTTATCTACAATACTCTTATAATGAGAGAATGTTCGGAAGCCGTCGATGCCATGATAGGATCCCATACCGCTCTCACCAAAGCCGCCGAACCCCATATTGCTGGTTGCCAGATGTATGAGGACATCGTTGATACAGCCACCGCCGAAACCACATCGGGAAGTAACTTCCCGGGCATTTTTTTCATCT
>OGZL01001150.1_pt1 | contig 20803 bp, 12 predicted proteins | sample 1576761 | NCBI WGS metagenome assembly OGZL01 (sample SAMEA3541595, study PRJEB24748) | human gut metagenome | biome: human gut; feature: human-associated habitat; material: faeces | place: China | collected 2012
TTTTTATTATACTTTGATTGTCTTGTATGTGTCAAGTTTTATTATACAGGATTAAAATTCTTTTTTCTTACAGACGATATCGGCACAACGATAACTGTAGGACTATGCTTATTTCCCACGTTATTTTGTACTACCAAAACAGGGCGAATACCTCCTTGTTCCGAGCCGACCACTGGATTTAGGTCTGCGTAAAATATATCTCCACGCTTAATCAGCATTTTCATTCACCTTTTTCTTTGGCATAAAGCCTGTTCTGTATCTTACACATCTATGAAACGGACAAAATAACACGTCCACATTTCTGTCATACCACACACATCCGAAGCATGGATGTTTTTCTGAAAGCTTTACGCACGGCATTTTAATATCAACGCCGAATCTCCTTGATTTTAGCTGAAAGTCAAATAGTTTCGACGTTTCTTTTTCTTCTGATATATCATTCATACTATCAGCCTCCTTCTTGTGAATTTAATATGTAAATGGCGGTCTGCTATAACGCAAACCGCCATATAAACTCGTTTTGCCTTCGTCTGATTCGTTATTTCAGACGATTTTCCGTAATATTTATCCACGATTCCCGTCACGGCGGAACATCGGAAACGATCGGCAGCTTACCGATCTCATGGAAATCTCATCCCTCTATGGTTCTCATAGAGCCGCCCCCATTGCTTGAGTCTGTGGCTGGGCGGAAGTATCATTATCCTCCTGCGTTTCTTCGCCGACTTTGGTTGCTGTCCAAAGGTCTGTGATTTGTCTTTTTCGCTCGCTTTTTCAAGGTCATGGCGGACATCACATTTGGCTGCCGAGATTTTATACCGGCCGCAGGATTAACGTATTTCCGATGCTGTGTATTCAATTTTCAAGATGCTTTTCGGAGCTTAATATTTGCCCCTCTACTTATAGGGATTTGGGAGAGGCGTTTTGAGAGGGGTATTTTACAAAAATTTTTTTAGTTTTTTGATTGCGCCCGCAATCGATTCCCTTACCGACTTATCCGAAACGCCCTCCGCTGCGGCGATTTGACGATAAGTCATGCCTTTGAAATAGTAAGCGTAAATTCTCCGATACTGATTTTCACCCAGCTGTTTCATTGCATTCCTGAGATTTTCTTCTGTCAGCATTTTAAGCACGTTATCTTCAACCGGATTCCTATCCGTATTTCTTATTTTCAAAAACGTACATTCTTCATCAGCTCCGTTTTCATAGTAACCTTCGCCATTGTGATAATTGCGGTGTCTATGTATTTCTCTGATCTCATTACGCAGATAATCGTTGTATGCCTCTGCCATGGGCTTAAATTCTGCGATGCTTAAAATGACCATGTGAGCAAGCTCGGGATGACTTAATGCAAAGTCAGGATCGTCAGTAACAACGATCCGGTTAGGTCCTGTGAAATTATCGTACAATCTGCCCGCCGGAATAAAGTAGTATCCTTTTTTCCTTATGATCTCAATTACATCGTCCATCCGTATTTTTCTGAAATCATTTTTCACTTTTCATTCCTCCGTTTTGATTTTTCTTGTCCTGAATCAAAACGAAGGCTTACGGATATTTGGCAATGCTGCATTGCCATGTCCTAAAAATGGGCATAAAAACAGACCCTCCCGCGGTTAAAGCAAAAAGGTCTGATAAGAAAAAGGAGTAAACTCAAGGCTTTAAAAGCTTTTGTTATACTCCGTAATCTATATTGTTGTTTATTTAATTGTAAACTTTTAATATATTCCTCTGCGGTTTTTAACTGCGCTTACTACACCGCAAATAATCAGAATGAATCCCACCAGACGCTTGGATTAAAAATACGTCATATTCTAATTATTTATCTCCCACTATTCTAACTTTTATTGGAGAATCACCTTTTTCGCAGAGTGTATATCCGCTAATATACGCTTTATTATCATATACATAGACGATGCATTTTTTTGATTTTAAAGCCTCAACATACTTAGCTTGAATTAGTGGGGTTGTTATTTTATCTTTTTCATATAAAACAATCAACTTATAGAAGTATCCTTCTCTTAAAGTACTTTTCCCTATTTTACCAACGATTCTTCCATCATACTGTTGTCCCCTTTGTGTACAGATTCTTTTTTTATATAACAAAATAAGCCCATCTGACAATTTGTATGAATTATATAGAATTGATAAAAAGGCTACTCCTAATATAGCATTGTCATTATGTCGATCGTGCTGAGTATAAAGAAAAACCAAAACAGCCAAAGATATCAAAATAAATAACAAATGGACATACTTTGTTTTTTCTGCGTAATAATATAATCGCTTCATACCGTAACTTAAGCACAATATTTGTAAAGTACATCATTCAAGTGACTTATATTATTTTTAGCATCACTTTCACTTGTTGATGTTTTGTAAACAAATGCACCCTTGTCGATAAACCAATTTTTTTCAGTGATTATATCAATATATTTTTGCTCACTGTACTTTCTCGCAGAAATGATAGAAGGGAGATACATTTTAATAGGATTACAGTTCCATGTATAATTGGCTACTCTATTATATACTCCAGAAGAAGATTTAATATGCTTAGTATTTTCGTATAATATATCTAAACCTGCTTCACTAATTGATTTAGATAAATTTGATGATATTGAGTTTTCTAAATCTGCACCTAATGATTCTCCAAATACTATTCCTCCTACAGCAAGTACAACTGTACCAATTAACCCACCCGTTCCCCATGAAGCGATTGTGTCAGTAACTTTATCTATAAGATAATCTGTACCAAAATCGACTAATTTATCAACAGTTGCGTACGCTGTGGCATCAAATGAATTATTCATGTCACGTAAAAGAGCACTTGCTGCATCTTCTATCTCAGAGAAACCACATGATTGTAAATCCTCTAGAATGAATCTACAACAATCAAGTTGTTTAAGATTGTAATTGTACTGTATTATACTTGAAATATCATCAACAGCAGAAAGCACTTTAAATGTTGTATCTGCCTTTTTAGCAAGTGAAGAACCTTGGTTTTTTAGTTTATCAATCTTTTCATCATAGTTATTTATATCTTTCTTAAGATCCTTTAGAAATTTTTGCATTGTACGATAGTGTTCTGCACCTTCTTTAGTTGCTCTGTCTGCGGATTTTCTGAATGTGTTCATATCTTTTTGAAAATCACTAATTTGCTGTCTTAACTGTTGACCATATGCGAAATCGGCAGCTTTTGTACCACAATCAACAGATAATGTTTTTATGAGTTGTATTGAATCATTAATCGTATCATAGTACTCACTTGCTTCAAATTGTTCTCTTGCGGAATCGGAAAAATCAATCATATACTCTAAAAGAATATCTCTTACACGTTTATCAAGACTAATTTCTCCTCCACACATTACAACATCAAAAAATCTTTCAATACATATTCCAGCAATATCCCAACCATCACCGTCTCCAACATACTCCTCAGCCGCAATGCATGACATATATTTACCGTTTGTACTTAGAAAATTGTAATCATCTTCGCTAATTACAAATGAAACAGTATTATTTTGACTGCCGTTCGCAACCTCTTCTCCATCAGAATATCCGTCAAAATCAGTATCGTATATCGTAGGATCAGATAGAAGCTTAATGTATTGTATTCCATTTTCTTCATAAAGAACTATTTCTTCACCGTTCTTCAAACCGTCATTATCCCAATCTCCATCTGTATCGTTTTGAAATTCGTTATAGTCAATTCCATCGAATAATTTGTTTCCAGAATGAGTCGTGATATCTCCACAACACATCAAATATGCAGTATAATCATCTATTCCATCGTTGTTAGCATCTACAAAATTAAGATTTGATTCAAAATCTAAGAATACCTGTTCTAAGTCTGTATCTATTCTCGCGTAATAATAATGACCTTTGGTTACATCGGAAATTCTTCTCAAATATGTTTCCGATACGTTTCCTAAGCCTACTGTGTGAACAGAAATGTGTTTATTATTATAGAGATCATCAAGGAAACTGGAAGGTACATCGTCGAAAGAAACGCCATCGGTTAAAAGGAATATTGTTTTTACAGTGTTACTATCATCATCTTCAGTCGAACCACTAATTAAATCTCTTGCGCTTTTAAGTGCTTTATAAATGTATGTACCACCAGGATTTCCATACTCTATAAAGCTGTCTACGGCGGACTCTATTTCATTAGATGAATTCGTGAATCCATTAGTGAAAAGCTGAGTATCATTATCGAAACTCATTATTGATATCTTAGTGTTTTCATCCATTCTTGAAGCAAATTCTTTTACCAATTCTGTTCTTATATAGTTAGGGTCATTAGAATTTATGCTTCCAGAAGTATCCAATAAAAATACTATCTGTCTGTTAATCTCCAATTCGTCTCTTTTGTTTTGTATTGTTCGTGACCAGAAAGCTTCGATATCGTCTTTATTGATAACAACATAGATCGAGAAATGTTGTAACGAAACACTAATAGTATTCTTATTTCTTATCTGTCCCTCTACTTCTTCAAGTTTTCCCGTTTCTTCATTTAAATAGTAAATAGTTGGATTGAATGGTGATGAATCTTCGATTCGCTCATTATAATAATTTTCATCAATTGTAAATGTAAGTATAGCTTCATTTACTTTTCCTTCAGTAGAGAAATCATATGCAGAGCCAATAAATCCAGGTATTGTATTGTTAATATATTCATCATGTTCGCAGGTTGACATTTTGAAGGTTGATATTCCTTTGTAGTCAGCCTTTAATTCTATGCTTGGATAAACTGTCTGATCATAAGGCATATCTATGGTATCAATACTATATGTTTTGGTTATTATTTCATCAGGATTATTATATATAAGAGGATTTATTCCATTTATATATTCTTCATAGTCAGTAAGACCATCTTTATCAGTGTCAATTTCATCAAGTTTTGTTCCAATTTCATACTCTAATGCATCAATTAACTTATCTCTGTCAGTATCGGCTGATATAGGATTAGAATTAAGTTCAATTTCAATTGAATTGCTTAATCCATCTCCATCACAATCTTCGTTACCATCTAAAATGCCATTTTCATCGGTATCTGGTGAATTTGGATTAAAATTCAACGTGTATATTTCAAGAAAATCAGACAAGCCATCATAATCGGAATCTGCATTATCCATATCCGTGCCAAAATAAGTTTCAAAGTAATTCCATAAGCCATCACCGTCGTTATCATTAGAATCAATTTGCATATATCTCATATACTTTGATGTATTAACGTAAATAGACAATTGGCTAACGTATTCGATTCCATTTTTATCTATCGCTTTAAGAATTATTTTATTGTAGCCATTAATAAATCCAATTTGATTTATAGACCAAATGGACTGAATGGGAAGAGATTTGTTATAAATGGAAGTGTCATTCTTATCGTAAACAGTACACATGAAACTAACTATTTCTTCAGATTTACCTAAGTAACCATTGAGAGAATCAAATGTATCTGTCAAAACATAAGTATTATTACCACTATATTTTATCCCATCTTTGAATACAATAATCCGTTTTTCATCTTCCGAAAGAGTGCCAACAAAGCGTGATGCATCACAGCTCAGATTGGCGTTTATATTTGGACACTCCAATTTGATGCGATCAGCGATAATAACAACATTATTCAAGTTGAGATTCTGAGCTGAAATATCAATCTTACCATAAGGAGCATAAAGGAGTCCATTCAAATTAACATTTTGACTATCAATAGTAATATCGCCAAACTGAGAAACGATGACTGAATTATTAGTATTCTTGACTTCTCCGTAAAGATTGACATCTTCCAAAGCCTTCAGAGCATTGTTGATGTTAATGTTTCCGGTAAGAGTAGCTTCACCCTGAACCTCAGTCGGCACGTTGATACTTATATTCATTTCATCAAGTGTATAGTCCTCATCATGTTCCTCAACATTTGTAGCAGAGAAATACTGATTATCAATCTTATCAAAAATAAAGATCATACTTTCCTCAGCATTCTCCATCCTTGTCCCATTAACGTTCATATTACCGCTTGATACGATAGTACCGTTAGTAGCAATATTTCCGTTTACACTGAAATTATTTGCATTAACAGTAATTGCGCCCTCTTCATTGGAAGCTGCAAACATTGTATATGGATATGGTTCTACACTAGTCTTCTCTTCGGCGTGAACTGAAACGGTAGGTATGGCACTCATCACCATCACCATACTCAATACACCTGAAAGAAAACGATTGAATTTACTGATTTGTTTCATTTTTCCTCCATTCTGCGAATTCATCGCATTTCACTTGTTTTCTGTACGATTTCTGGGGGTTCTTATTGAATACACTGACCAGTGGTAGAATTCACAGAAGAAATCGTTACAAAAAAGAAATATGTCTGAAATAGCAGACAACGCTTTTCTTGCAATTTTTATCAGCTATTTTATTATCCCCATCCCTTCAAACAGTTTCCTTGTAAATAAAATTCGTAGCTGATAAAATGTGATACATTAAACCCTGCTATTTGATATATATAAATTATGTTATCACAAGTAATCCTTTTTGTCTATAGATATCTGAAATACGGTCATAAATTCGGCGTAAGCGGTAGTCCAGACATATTTTATTGTAAAATTTTACTTGATATTCATAACATTTTTAATTAAAATGAAAAAAGCGACTTCATTGAGTGAAGCCGCTTTTAGTATTTAAGCTTATTTGTTAGATTAATCTTCAGAAACAATTTGTATAAACTCCGCCGTATCAGCATTTACAGTTCCGAAAATGCCGTTAGCAAATTCAAATGTAAACAACTCGGAATTAAAATTCTTGATTGTAAGAATGTCCTCGCTGTCATTGATAGAAATTGTCAGATCGCCGTATTCGTTAATATTGAATGTTACCATGTCCAATGTCATTTCATTAATAATGATCTTGTTTTCGCCGTCGTTATCCTCAACAATATCCGATCCGTATCCAATTCCGAAAATGTATGTGTCGTTTCCGTTTCCGCCATAGAGACAGTCGTTTCCAACGCCGCCGTCCAGAACATCATTTCCGGAACCGCCATTCAGCGTATCATTTCCTCCGTCGCCGTGAATAACAATGCCGTTATCGCTCCATGCTGACATCCAGTCATCGTATTCAGTCGCATGGACCTGTTTCAGAGGATTTTCCTCGCTGTCGTATGCATATCTTGTTCCGTCTGCAAAGTTTACATTGAAGTTTCTGTTTTCCTCAGACGTAAAGTAACTCTGAATGATCAGCTTGTCCTCAAGTCCCTCAAATGTGATAGTAAGATCGTTCCAGTTTGTACGATATGCAGTCATAGCCTCTGAGGTAATTCCATTGCCGAATGAGATCGTATTGATACCCTCGCTGTCGTTAATTGTATCTGTGCTATATCCGATGTTGAAAATATATGTATCGTTTCCGGCTCCCCCATAGAGATAGTCGCTACCTTCTCCGCCGTCAAGGATATCATTACCGCCGTTGCCGTAAAGTTGATCGTCTCCGATACCTCCGTACAGCTTATCTGTGCCGTTTCCTCCGTTAAGGCTGTCGTTTCCGTTCTCACCGATAAGAGTTACCCCTCTGTCGTCCATAGCCACAATGTAATCACTGTTTTCAGTTCCGTAAACAGTTCTTAATGGACTGTTGGAAGCGGTTGCGTGAACCTTAGAACCTCCGTTGAATGTGAGGTAGAAGTTTCTGTTTGCTTCTGAAGTAAAGAAACCCTTGATCACAAGCTTGTCATCAGAATCCTCAAATGTAATGGTAATATCATTCCAGTTTGTACGGTAAGCCTTGATCTGATTTGACGAATATCCGTAAATCTCAATAGTATTTGTGCCTTCACCGTCGCCGATGGTATCTGTTCCATAGCCTTTCTTGAAGATATATGTATCGTTTCCTGCACCGCCATAGAGGTAATCGTTGCCTTCGGCACCGTCCAGAACATCGTTTCCTGCGTTGCCTGTAAGTCTGTCGTCGCCCTTATCTCCGTAGAGATAGTCGTTTCCGTCGCTGCCTACAAGCTGATCATTGCCGTCCTGACCGATCTTGGTTATTCCGTCCTCATAAATAGAGATCATGTACTCGCTTCCGTCAGTACCGTAAATAGTTCTGAGAGGACTGTTCTGAGCTGTTGCTTCTACGACTGTTCCGTCGGCAAATACAAGCGTAAAGTTTCTTGCTTCCTTGCTGATGCAGTAATTCTTTATTGTAAGGGTATCTTCAAATCCGTCAAAGGTAATAAGAATATCATTCCAGTTGGAACGGTATGCCTTTACACCTTCTGCGGTGAATCCGTCACCGAACATAATGGTATTTGCACCCTCGCTGTCCATAATAGAATCAGCGCCGTATCCCGGCTTGAAGATATAGGTGTCGTTTCCGCTGCCTCCGTCAATAAAGTCATTGCCTGAGCCTGTGTCGATAATATCGTCGCCGTCACCGCCGTTGATGTAATCATCTTCGTTTCCGCCTGAGATACAGTCATTTCCTGATTCTCCGAACAGAGAGTCATTTCCGCTGCCGCCGAAGATCACGTCATTGCCGTCATTTGCTGTAATTCTGTCAGTTCCGGAATCTCCGAAGATATAGTCAGATTCTGTTCCTCCGATAATAAAGTCATCTCCGTTACCGCCTGCGGCGATATTGGCTTTGTCGCTTTCAAGAGGTAAATAATCTGAATTCTCTGTACCTGTAACATAGTTATCGATGCCTGTGATATTATCCTGTACGGGCAGGATTTCTTCGCCTATCTGCAGAACGTAGTTTTCGGGAGCGTCTGCAAAATCGGTAATGATAAGCTTGTCCTCTGTATCCTTAATACTGATAATCACATCATTACCAACGGCATTGATCTCGATATCCGACAAAGTCAGATCGTCGGCAAGCTTAACAGTTGACGTTCCTTCGCTGTCATCAATGACATCTGTACCGTAATCTCTGCTGAATACATATGTATCGTTTCCTGCTCCGCCATAAAGTATATCGTTTCCTGCTCCTCCGTCGAGAATGTCATCACCGTTATCACCGTAAATAATATCGTCGCCTTCCTCACCGAAAATAGCGTCGTTATCATCTCCGCCGTAAACAAAGTCGTTTCCGTTTCCTGCGTAAACGGTGTCATTGCCCTCGTTGCCGTAGATAACGTCATTTTCCTTACTTCCGTAAACGGTATCGTCACCGCCGAAAGCGTGCATGATCGAATCATCTACAACTGCTTTAAGAACATCGTCGCCGTTTCCGCCGTAGATATGTCTGAACGGACTATCCTTATCTGTAACGTGCATTTTAACTCCGTCTATTTCAAGGTCGTAATTGCGGTATTCCTCACTCTTGCGGAAATCCTTGATAACAAGACTATCGTTCGTACCCTTTATTGTAATAGTTGCGTCGTATTCATCTGTGCCGTTTACAAGGATATCGCTTGGTTTAATTCCCTTAAATCTGAGAGTATTCAGACCATCGGAGTCTATTATTGTATCGTTTCCGTAGCCCTTTGCGAAAATGTATGTATCATCGCCGTAGCCGCCTTTGAGAGTGTCATTGCCTGTCCCTCCGTCGAGAGTGTCGTTGCCTTCATCGCCAATAAGTATATCATTGCCCGAATCTCCGTACAATGTATCGTTGCCTGATCCTCCGCTAATTGCGTCATTTCCATTGCCGCCATGAAGATTATCGTTACCGCTCTCACCGAAAATGAAGTCGTTTTTGCTTGTACCGTTATATGAATCATTAGATTCTGTGCCAAGATATGTGTTTCCTGATTTTGTAGATTCAACAATATACGCATAATTCTCTGAATAGTGATTACTGTATTCAGTAAAGCATGATGTGCCGTTGATCTTATCATACGACTTGAGGTAAACACCAAGATCGTAAACTAAGTAATCAATATTCTCTCCCTCAGCAGCTTTTTCATCAAATATGTAATTTAAGAAATCTAAGTTTAGATTCTTGTTGCCATTCTCATCCTCGTATTCGTAAGTCGCATTCAGATAGCCGCCAAGACCACAGTACATATTAAGAATATTGTAATACTGATTTTCTATGTTTGTATATATATCCTTTAATATTGAAGCAGCATTAGAGTTCGGATTTGAACCTCCTACACCCTCAAAATCACGCCCCATAAACTGCTCGATCACGTGCAGATCTCTTGCGTCAATATTTCCACCTCGGCTGTTGATTGCGATGTTTTTGGAATCTGTGATTTTGTAAAGAATCTTTTTTAGATAGTAACGTTTCATTACTATATCCGTAGATTCGCTGAATTCATAGAACAATTCAAGTAATTCTCCGCTTTCATCATCATTGACAGCCTGAATTATATTAGGAACATTACCCGCTGTTACCACTCCGTCCTGCGTTGTATCAGATGAATTTACAGGGAACCAGAATTCGCTTATATCCACAGTCGACACAGCGCCGTTTTTGTTAATTGTAACGCTTGCCGATTCTGCAATACGTGCGCCTGTTTCTTCATCTACAATGCTGACTTCAGAATGTTCAAGGCTAATGGAAATAATGCCTGTTTCATTTAAAGTTTTAAGCTCGTTTGAATCGGATTTCCCGTTATGATTAGCGTCTATCCACACTCTTAGATTTGCAAAAGCAGAGTCTTTATTATCGATTATTCCATCGCCGTTATCATCAAGTTCTGCGAGCGCCTCAAATCCGGATTCGGATTTTGAACCGTCTTTAAGAATTACCTGATCTCCAAACAGTTCGCCGCCGTTATCAATGCTTCCGTTACCGTTTCTGTCTAACGCCAAAAATCCGTCCTCTGTACCTATCCAAGCTGTTTTTTCTGCAAAACCGTTATTATCAAGGTCAAAGTTTACTCCGTGTTCAAGTGAACGCAGTTCTATGCCTGTTTCGCCGAGATCTATTATGAGGGGATCACGGGGTGGCTGGGCTTTGCCTGCTTTGTCGTAATCATCAGATTCACCATGAATTTCTTTAATTACTTCATCAATTGTATCCTGATCATCTTCACTCATCACTTCTTCAATATCCTCATCAGACAATTCGATGATATCCAGAAAATCTTTGAAGTAGAAAAATGCTGCTGCTTTTTGGTCTGCGCTCATACTATTTTCTGTGATTAAATAGGCTGTAGTTTCTTTATCTATTTCTTCAGAAAGCGTATTATCCCATCGTGGATTATTTTTTACTTTAGCATTTGAAATTTTTAATGATTTGGCTAAAGCATCTATAGCCATTAGACTGGAAACGGTAATAACTATTTCCCCACGGTTATTCACGATATCACCATTACTATTATAACTATAGGTTTCACCTTCAACTGGAATATGATCAACTTTTCTGTACTCTGTTGCTGTCTGACTTGAAACTTCTTTAGCAGCATTATTGTAGGATTGCTGATGAACTTGTTCTGATTTTGGTTCTTCTTTTTTCTGTTCATCTCTCTTAATAGCAGAGCGGTGAAAATTGTATATGATTAAACCTTGTTCAAGGTGACTGTAGGTAACATCATACGTTACATCTTCTGTCCACGTTTTTCCACCTCGCTCACAATATAGTTCCAAACTAAAAGAAAATTCCCCATCTTCTATATTAGTACCATCAGTGTTTCCACGTTTAAAATTCCCAATGCCATTTTCAATATAGTTATTCAGCTGATCTAAGCCCTTTTGTTTGTTTTATCTGCATATGAAGGAGGTTTCACTTCCCATAAGTAGTCAGCCCCTTTATTTATCTCATATACATCTGCAAAGCCATATGTTCCCTTTGTTCCTTTTTCTGATTCTTTTACATTTTTATAATCAATTCTCAACTCTCCTGTTTCAACATTATTATTAATATTATTCCAAATATCATTCTGAACCCTCTTATGTATTTCGTTATATGGCAGCAAATCATATTTATTTAGCAGGTACCAATTATTCTCAGATTGATGAGTTGTATCATGAAAATTAGTCTCATAAGTTATCTCTTCATTTATCTCTTCTTCTGCAATGATGTCATATTCGATGTCATTTGAACCCGGCATTGGTGCTAACCATATCAATTTGGTTATTGTTTCCTCATCAGCACATACATTAATGATTATCGTTGAAGCATTTGGTGAAATAATTCCAATTGCTAGTACGAAACATATAAATCTTTTTATTACTCCTCTTATTTTCATATATAGTATCCTCCTAAGAAAATATATTTAATAGTCTATCAAATATCTACACCGTAAGACCTTAGAATCATGATGTTCCTTTCTTTTCTTTGCTTTATTTCCTCCATAGTTTCATCATATAAATTTTTGTTGTTAAGAATATTATATATATATTCTTTTCCCTCTTTGTTACTTTGCTTAATACCCTCATATGATTTTATATAGTCTGCTTTTGTAAAACCTTCTATATTATGTTCTGCCATATATAAATCACGTTTAATTGCAATTTCTGAACTTCTGTTGGCAATTTCATAAGGGTCATCAAGTTCAAAACAAAATAAGCCATCTCGATCATTAACATGCCTATAAAAATGTACTTCAGGTCCAAAAATATCAAGTCCGGGCATATAAAAAGTAAAAAGATAATCAATCACATCATTTAATGTTTGTGTTTTTTCAAACTCAGGCAGAACCCATTTACGAACCGCTTCTAAGGCTTTCTCAAATGCTTGTATAATATATTTGTTCTCATTTTTCGGAAAACCAAAACACATAATGCTAATTCTGTACTTACGATCAAAATTAAATCGATACCGTCTTTTATATATTTCAGAAACACCTATCAACCAATTACAATTCATTCTTGGACTGCAGTTCAGATTTATTTCAGGTCTGTATATAGTAGCAATCCCAGCTATTATATTAAAATCATTTTCGCTTTCTTTCTTTAAACCGATAATCTGAATAAAGCTGTTATCAACAAATCGTATATAATACGGATATTTGGTTTTTGTCTTAATAAATCCCAACGGTTCAAGAGCTTCACCAATAACCTGTTTGAAAGCTGCATTCAGAGTAAGCTTTTTCTCGCCGCCCTTAGAAACAGTAATTTTCTTCTTGAAAAACAGCGGAACAACATTTGTATCTTCGTCAGCTGCGCCTTTAAAGTCCTCATAATCCGAAACCATATATTTCGGCTCAATTCCAAGCATAGATGCCGCTACATACAAAGCGTCCTCAACAAAGACCTCGTTCTTATTCCAGATTTCAGAAAGCTGTTCCCACGTTTTTCCCGACACTAAAAGCTGTTCCCAGCACTCGCGTCTGCCCTTGGGTGAATCATCATCCGGAAACTCGGAACGTCCCACAATTACCGTATCATGAATATCAGTCCCGGTATAAAGTTCAATATATGTCCAGTCGCTGTCTACAACGTCCATACTGAAACTGCTTGTTTTCATTTCTGCCGCTGTCTGCTTTGCGTCGTCATGAGCCTGCTTAGGGTTGTTACTGTAATCTTCACAAGTCAGCGTCACCCATTTGCCGCTTTCGGAAAATGCGAGAATGTATGAAGATACAGCTTCGTCTTCCGAGCACGGCACAAAACCACGCTTTTTCATCATATTGCTGAATGATTTTATAAACTGTTCCTTGCTATTATTGCTTCTTATTTGTACTGAAGTAAAAAATCTGCCCATAAATTACTCCTTAAATTATTAAATATTTTTGTATGAATTATGTTTATCAAACTCCTCTAAAACATATCATAAACAATCATTTTTGTCTATAGATATCTGAAATACGGTCATAAATTCGGCGTAAGCGGTCATATTTGCTCAGAATTTATCGTAAAAAGGAAATGGCGGACAAAAATTTGCCCGCCTAATGTCAAACAATATTACCGTTGATGCCTACATAAATATCCACTAAATTGCTATTATTAACACAATAATAAAAATCCGTTATTGGCTGATAACACTTCTGAGATAGATATGTCTGAAACTTTTTTCGTGAGTTTATAAGCGTATCATAAGTTCCTGAGTGCCTTGCTCTGACTGCATTGTACAGTTTGATCTGAGGCTTGTAAACATAAAATTCATTACTTTTAAACTCCTTGCCGACAGGAACAAGGAACTCAAGATCGAGTATTACCTCATCTGTTCCGTAAGTATTTTCTTTCAGCGAAAAAATAATATTTCCCGTCTGCTCCATTTCAAGAGATTCCAGACTGCTTGAAATGTGCTCGATCAACTTACCGAGTTTATTGTATGTTGATCTTGTCCTATATGACAGCAGCGACTCAACAGATAAATATTGCTTTTCAATTATTTCCATAACTATCCCATCCCATTACTTGAAAATGATCTGCCAAATGTATCTCCACATTTAATATCCCTCCCCATTTTTTCATTTCGGGAGTAGTATAAAACATTTTCATCGGCTCGTCCATAGATATCTGAAATACGGTCATAAATTCGGTGTAAGCGGTAGTTTGAACGTAATTTTATTGTAAAATTTTACTTGCTATTTAAATAGTTCTATGTTATAATAATAAGCAAGGAGGCGAAATTATGAAGATTGCCGTCTGTGATGACGAAATGGTATTATTTGAAGAATTGTATACACTTTTGAATGAATATTCTGCATTAAAAAAAGAGCCGATATTAACCACATATTTCAAAACAGGCAATGACCTTTTATTGAGTACTGAAAAATTCGACATTATATTTATGGACTATCAAATGGACGATATGGACGGATTAGAGACATCAAAACGCCTGAGATTAAAGAATTCAAATGTTGCTATTATCTTTCTTACCGCCTTTCCGAAAATCGTTTTTCAATCTTTTGAAGTAAATACATTTCGATTTCTTTTAAAGCCGATAAAAAAGGACGAGCTGTTTAAGGCTGTCGATGATTATCTTAATTCTGTACAAACAGACGATTTTCTAATATTAAACACTAACGACGGTTCGTGGAAAGTCAGGTTATCTGAAATTATTTATGTCGAATCAAAAGACAAACACACTATAATACGAACTGCCGACAATCACCTCGAATGCTGCCGGTATATGCAGGAGATTGAAAAAATGCTCCCAAAAGACCGATTTATACGTTCACACAGATCATGTATCGTAAGTTTTCTGCACATAAGAAATCACGATAATAAGACGATATATTTCGATAATAACGAGCGTGCCTCCATAAGCAGAAGATATCTGACTGATTTCAAAAGAGCCTTTCAAGAATACATAGTAAGGTATAATACGAAGGACTGATACAATGAACAATGTGACTTCAAATACAGCATTTATTATTTCCGATTTATTTTTGCTCGTTAACTTGATATTAATAATCAAATCCGTTAATTGGGCAGAGTTTAAATCCGATCTGATCAAATTATTCTCCGTGTCGGTTATTCATGGATTCTACACACTGATTTTCAGTTCGTATTTTGCAACGTCATCAAAATTGATGATGTCGGTACTGCTTGCCGTATATTATCTGCGTTTTTTGTTTTTTCCGTTTATCTTCACTAAAAAAATAAAGTTTATTTCAATATATATGCCGCTTTTTCTGATATCATCAGACTCTCTATTTCAAAGCTTCGCTTTATGGATATTCAAGCTTGCATCCTCGGCTTCAAATGAACCCGCAATAACCAAAATCACATCAATGATATTTCAGCTGTTTGTCCTCTGTTTGATCTGCTTTTTAAACAAAAGGGGGCATTTCAAAAATTTAACATTTGCGTTTGAATCGACATCTAAAGCAGTAGGAATATTAATGCTTTTATGCGTTTTTATCATGGAAGGGGCAGTTACGCTAATTTCTTTTGAAACGGATAATATTTCTGTGCAAAAGGAATTCTCGGAATTCTTTTTATTGATCTTAATAATTATTATGTTTGCAATTATGCTTCTGCTGTTCATAAACAGTATGTCAAAAAAGTATTTTCAAGATACGTCCGATTTGCTTTTAAAACAGATCAATACTCAGCTGAAGCATTATGAGGCTTTGGATAATATGAGGAAAGAATTTCACGCTTTCAGGCATGATTACATTAATCATATGCAATGTGTATCAGCACTGATTTCAGCAAATAAGAACGAGGAAGCTGCCCAGTACATAAATAAGTTATCAAAGTCAAAAGCCATAACAGCAAAGCCGTTTGAATGCGGAAATCATATTTTAGATTCGATCCTTACAGAAAAAGCCTCGGCCGCAAAAGAATGCGACACGGAAATACGCTTGGATGGATTGTTTACGCATGACTTTGATCCTGTCGACCTGTGCGTCATTTTTTCCAACGCTCTTGACAATGCCATTGAATCTTGTCGTAAGATCGACGGTCATAAAGTCATTGATATAAAACTGAACACACAACAGGGATATCAATTTATTTCAATCTGCAACCCCGCAAGTGAAGAAAATAACAGACTACTGACAACTAAAGACGATAAAACACATCATGGATTTGGTATTAACAATATGCGGAATGCTGTTAACAGGCATGAGGGAACATTCTGTATAGATAATAGCAATGGTTTGTTTGCCCTTAATATTACACTTAAATTATAAAAATAGGCGGATTCGATTGCATTAAAGCACGAATCCGCTGTTTTTTACTGCATTGCCATTGTATTCTCCTCTTTTATTCCCATATTCTGCTTTTTCAATCTTATCATCTGTTTCAGTTTTTTATCAACCGTCTGTTTAGCCGAACTGTACCGTTTGTAATAATCATCTTCAATGCACCGACTTAAATTCACAAACAATCCCATAACAGTATTTCTAAGCTGCATATTTTCAAAATCATCAATATTGTTAAGCATATTCTGAGCGTACCCATTACCGTCATTTGCGGACTTCGTGAGCCATTGGGCTGCTTGTTCCTTATCTTTTGCCAATCCCTCCGCACCAAACAAATACAGTACTCCCAGCTGATAACTTGACCACTTATTCATATCCGCAGAATGCTTAAAATGGTCTACCGCCTTTTGAATATCATACTTTTCTTTCTGCAAATATAGCTTTCCGAGAGCATACTGCGTGTACTCGTTATCTTCGGCTGACAGTAAATATTTCTCTGCTTTCTCCAAATCCTGCGGCACAATTTCACCTTTCAGATAAATCTGACCTAACTTAAAAGAGGCAAAATTGTCGCCCTCATCTGCACATTCTGTAAGCATAGCAATTCCTTTTTCAATATCCTGTGGAAAACATTCGCCCGAAATATATTCCAATGCAAGAAAACGCTTTGCATTGGAATTTCCCAATTTAATTGATTTTTCAATACACTCCAAACCCTTATTCAAATCAGCTTCAATGTGTTTTCCCTGAATTAATACTTTGCCATATTCATACAGACCATTCTTGTTATTCATCTCAGCGGAACGTTTGAAGTAATCAATGGCTTTTGAAATATCAGCTTCCGTTCCAAGCCCGTTTTTAAACATAGAGCCAAGTTTGTAATATAGGTTATCGTCAGCCTGACCCTTACTTTCAAGTTCAAGAAATCCTGACAATGCGTCTTTATAGTACCTTTGTGCGGTATCTTCATTTTTAGGAACATATTCACCTTTATTGTACATTTGAGCAACAGCGTATGAGGCATAAGGCTGACCATGTGCAGCTGACTTTTTATACCACTCAAAAGCTTTCTCAGAATTTTTCTCAATACCATTTCCGTAGTAATATAGGTTAGCAAGACTGTATTGTGCGAATTTGTTGCCCTCCTGAGCTGACTTCAAAAACCATTCAAATGCCTTTTCATAATCTTGTTCCGTTCCCAGACCATAGCAATGCATTTTGCCTATGCGATACCAAACATAAGAACGCATATCCGCAGACTTCATATTCTGACCTTCGTATCTCGGCTCATAGGGTAACATGGAATCAGCGTTCGGTTCTATTACCGTAAGAGCATGAAGCGCTTCCCTGTAAAATGAAAATGATTTTTCATCATTCTTTTCTCCGAGCTTTTCCGTGGAATAAAGCTTGCCCAAATCGTGAATCGCAAGAACATTGCCTGACCTTGATTCGTTAAGCAAAAGCTGTTCCGCTTTTTGAAAATCTTCAAGCTTTGATTGCTTGTTGTAAATAATCTTGCAGGCTTCTTTGTATACCGTACTCCATTTGAGATAGTATTTACTTTGAGATTGATAATCTACCGTATCGACTGTTACCGCATTTTCACCACTCCAAATGAAATCTTCGGCTGTCAGATCGTCATTATCTGAAAATGCCACTTTATCATTTTCAGATTGCTCAGATTCATCGAACTGTAGAGGTATTTCTTCTGAAAAATTTTCGAGAATTCCATCGCTGTTTTCCAAAAATTCAGGTTCTGAAATTTTAGAAAAATCATTCATGTCAAGTACAGTTCTGATTATCATATTCCGCACAGGCTGAAAAACTTTGTTATCAACCAATGGCGGCAGTTCTTTTTCCTTTTGCGTATAGCTCTTGTATTTCAAACACTCCAAGCTGCACCATTTTTCATAAAGCTGACGGATATTATCGTCTTTTGCAAGTTCCGAAAAAATGCTGTTGACTGTTTCTTTGACCTCCTGAGGAAGATATCCATATACTTTTTTGCCTTTAACATTCTGTAATTGAGAATATAGTTTGCGGATAAAATTTTCAAGCTGCGGATTTTCAAAATCGCCTTGCTGAATTTTGCTTATTATCTTTTCAAACTCATCTTTTGACAAGGCTTTCAATTCGTCACGGCTTAACGTCTGCTCCTGATATATTGACTGCAAATCATCGTGAAATATATCGTTTGCAAAAGCTGAACGAATCTTATTAATTCCCTCGTTTGTTAAGAATCCTTCCTTTGTATTTTCGGAATAAACAAGCAGATGAATATGCGGATGATGAGTAGTGTCATGAAATGCGGCGTACCATTTTAAATTGCATAATGAAATTTTCTGATTTTTTGCAATATCAGAGATATGCCTCATAACAAGCTGCCGCCATGCTTCAGAGTTATCATACCCCAAACGAATTGCATCTTCTCTGCGCAGAGAAATGACGTGCGACCAGACGTTACCCTTGTGATTTGCTATTTCATTTGCTACTCTGTCAAGAATTATCGGTTCATCTTTTTCATTGAACAATCCGTGATTCCCTCTTTTTTCGACCCCCGGGCGCATAGCCATGTATCCGACAAAGTTTTGACGATTACCGATGACGTCAGCGTTACGCTCAATGATCGTACTGATTAGTTCCGAAGCGTTTTCTACAGTAGGGTTCGCAGTGTAGTCCTCATACTCAAGGTATCTTTTAGCTTCGGGAAAGTCCAAAAGCAAATCGTTTAAAAGCTGTTTTTGATTTTCCGTCACTTCCTTATTCTCAGCAAACTTATTCTGTTCACGTACTTCAACTGTTTCACGGGTTGCGATGTACTTTGTGTAATTTCTGCGCTTGTTTTTACTTTTCTGTGTACCGCTTTTCAGATAGCGGCTTGTTACGATTATTTGCGATAAAGCTATAGTATCTCCTCCTAACCAATATTCAGTTTGTTTCTTGGATGCTTTGTTTTAAGTATCTCTTTTTGTTTTGCAGACGTAACATGTGTATAAATCTGAGTTGTAGTTATTGAACTATGTCCCAACATTCGCTGTATGTATCGGATATCAACATCTTCTTCGAGAAGAAGAGTAGCAAAAGAATGTCGGAACATATGGGGCGTTATATGCATATCTACTCCGCACTGTTTGCAATAGAAATTTATCATATTGCGAACAGACTGTTCGGTCATTCTTCTGCCTAGCTTGTTGACGAAAAAATATCCCGAATCTGGAATCTCTTTTTCAAATAACGAATGATATTTTCTAAGAATACTGAGTACCGCAAAATTTTCAATAGGTATAATACGTTCTTTTGAGCCTTTACCATAGAATTTAACCGAGTTTCCTAACAGATCAACATTATCTGAACGCAAAGTACAAATCTCCGCCACTCTAGCTCCTGTAGCGAAAAGCAATTCGAGAATTGCTGTATTACGAACTGCACTGCGAATCTGATAATCGCTTTTAGCAAACACAATCTGCTGATACGAAAAAGATATTAGTTTAGCTATAACTCCAAGGGGAATGGTTTTCGGCAGCAGCAAAGGCTCTTTTATCGTTGTTTCCAGTTTGTCAAACGGATTAAAGTCGATAAGATCCTGCAAAAGCAGAAAGTGAATAAACGCTTTAAGCGTTGCAAGCTTACGCTTGGCTGTTTTAGGCTTGTACTTTTTGTTGAGATATTCTATGTAGTCCCACAAGGCCTGCTTTGAAAGCTCGTTCGAGAAAACTCCGTACTGCGACAAGTCGATTTTATACGCTCGGATCGTTTTATCACTGAGTTTTTTATGGTAACGGCAATAATTCATAAATTCGTCAATGTGCAATTTGTATTCAAACATTATGGACAACTCCTTTTAATTTCAATGTGAATGATTTTGATATTTTTCGTCAAATTAAACAAATAAGACAAGATCTATTATTTTCATTTAATTCAATTTACATCTATTATACCAGAGTTTTTGATGTTCGACAAATTACGGCAAATTGTGAAAATTCACAAATTTTATGCAATTTAATTGACATTTTAGGGATTTGGTGATATATTTAAAATGAGAAAGTTTAATAAGTGATAACTACAAATTATCGGAGGGAATATTTGATATGAAAGTCCAAGCAGAAATATTAGAATTGATAAACACAGTCATTAATATAATTAATACGCTGATTATTCTTATACCTGCCATAACAATATATCTATATCATAAGCTACATATTGTCGATGTATATATACTTGAAAAAAGCAATTCTGGAATAGTAATTGGCATTCACAATATCACAGCCAAATCATTACTGTTTTCTGATTGCAATCTAATTATAGATAAAAAGAAGAAATCTTTTC
>OGZL01001167.1_pt1 | contig 20597 bp, 20 predicted proteins | sample 1576761 | NCBI WGS metagenome assembly OGZL01 (sample SAMEA3541595, study PRJEB24748) | human gut metagenome | biome: human gut; feature: human-associated habitat; material: faeces | place: China | collected 2012
GCTGCATTCGCAGCGGCTCATTTTATCTTTATCTACAGTACTTTATTCAGAAAATCGATAGTTCGAGGTTCTTTTGGATTCAGAAGTACTTCCTGTGGAGTACCTTCTTCTACGATGTAACCACCGTCCATGAAAAGAACACGGTCAGCAACTTCTCGTGCAAATCCCATTTCATGAGTTACAATAACCATTGTCATACCATCAGCTGCAAGCTGTTTCATAACCTGCAGAACTTCACCGACCATTTCGGGATCGAGGGCACTGGTAGGCTCATCAAAAAGCATAATATCAGGTGTCATACAGAGTGCACGTGCAATTGCTACACGCTGCTTCTGACCACCCGAAAGCTGTTCCGGATAAGCTTCTGCTTTATCATCCATGCCGACCTTCTTCAGCATGTGGATGGCGCGTTCCTTAGCTTCCTCCTTGGTTGCTTTTTTCAGCTCAACGGGTGCAAGCATAAGATTCTGTGTGACGTTCATATGCGGAAAAAGGTTAAAATGCTGGAAAACCATGCCTACATTTTCGCGTACTTTGTTGATATCAACATGTTTATCTGTAAGATTTTTGCCGTCTACGATAACTTCACCGTCTGTGATTTCTTCCAGTTTGTTCATACAACGGAGAAAAGTAGACTTTCCGCTTCCGGAAGGTCCGATGATAACGACCACTTCGCCTTCGTGAATGTCGGTGGAGATATCTTTTAATACTTCCAGGGTACCGAAGCTTTTCTTTAAATGTGATACGTGAATTTTGACATTCTCTTTATTTACGGCCACGGTTCAGTCTCCTTTCTACGATTTTGGCTACTTTTGATAAGATCGTGATTACGATCAGGTACATAACTGCGACAATACCCCATGTCTGGAAAGACATAAAGGAATTGGCAACAACATTTTTCGCGGTATTGACCAGTTCCGGGAAACCGATAACAGAAAGAATAGAGGTATCTTTCAGTGTGATGATGAACTGGTTGATGATACTTGGAATCATGGTGCGGATCGCCTGTGGAAGTACAACACGGATCATGGCACGTGAATATGGAAGACCAAGGCTTCTTGCGGCTTCCATCTGTCCGGGATCAACAGACAGGATACCTGCACGGATGATCTCTGCCATATAAGCACCACAGTTAAGGGCGAGGCAGACAGTACCGGCCTGGAGTGCTGTAAGTGTGAAATTAAATCCCATCATATTGTTCAGGCAGTACGGAACACCGAAATAAATAAAATATGCCAGAACGATCATTGGGACACCGCGGATTACGTCAACAAAAATAGAGGATATGATCCTGCATGCTTTGTTTTTCAGTACACTTAAGAGACCAAAAAACATACCCAGTATACAGGCAAAGAACAGACCACACAGTGCAAGCAGTAAGGTCTGTCCCATAGCAAGAAGCAGCAGGTTTCCATATCTGGTTATAATCTGGATCATGGAAATCTCCTTTCAAAAACAAAGCTGCCACAAAATGCAGCAGCCCTGTAATTCGTGTAGTGTTTTATCTCAGTCAGAGTTTTGAATGTAATCTGGTTAGAACTGAGTCTTAAAATTATTCAGCAGCTTCTTCATCAGCAGCAGGGGTTTCTGTTGCATCAGCCTCTGCTTCTTCAGTTGGAACGGCATCTTCACCAAGGTATTGGGCGATGATCTTGTTATATTCGCCGCTGTCTTTGATGTCTTTCAGACCAGCGTTGAACATATCGAGAAGTTCCTGGTTGTCAGCGTCGAAAATAGCGAATCCGTAAGGAGATCCTTCATTTGCAGTGTCTTCCAGGATCTGGAGTGCAAGGTCCCCATCTTTGATAGAGGATGCCATGATCGGTGTATCTTCGAAGCATGCAACTACCTGTCCGCCGAGAACAGCCTGATACATTGTCGGTGAATCTTCATAATAGGTGATGTTGAATCCGTATTCATCTTTCAGGCTTTCTGCATAGGTAGCACCCTGAGTACCAGTCTTAACACCAACAGTCTTGCCTTTCAGGTCATCGAATCCTTTGATATCGGAATCTTTCTGTACAGTCATAGACTGTGTAGCATTATAATATCCGTCAGAGAACAGCCAGCCGCTGTCTTTTCTTTCATCTGTGATAGAAGCACCGGCAATCATACCGTCAGCCTGTCCGGCCTGGCATGCTGCGATAGATGCATCCCATCCAAGGCTCTTCAATTCATATTCAAATCCCTGGTCTTTTGCGATAGCATCAAGTATATCTACGTCAATTCCAACGAAGTTGCCATCATCATCAGTATATTCAAATGGTTTGAAGACGGTATCGGTAGCGATAACCCATTTTTTATCAGATGCAGAATCAGCATCAGAAGCTGCAAATACAGGAACAGTAAGACTTCCTACAAGTAATCCCATAGTTAATAAATAACACATCTTTTTCATGATTAAAGCACTCCTTTTTTGTTTAATATCGAAAAAAGGCGCAGTTTCCAAAAAAACTGACGCCTTCGCCGCTTTTTTCAATTTTATCATTGTAAAAATACACTGTCAATGGAAAATTTTAACTTTTTACCATATTAAAGGAATTGTCCTATAGAAAGTAGAAACGCTAATTGTTGAAAAATCTGGCAATGTATGTAAAATAGTGAATAGCATGAAAGAAAATATCGTTTCAGAGGGAAATATAAAAGGAGTAACGTGATGGAAAAAATAAAGATTGCTGCCATACAGATGCCGACAGTAGCAGATAAAATGGAAAATGTAAGAACTGTTAAAGCTTATCTCGAAAAAATAAAGGTTGAAAAGCCGGATTTTGTGATTCTTCCAGAAATGTTCTGTTGTCCATATCAGACAGAGAATTTTCCGATTTATGCGGAAGAAGAAGGTGGCCCGATATGGCAGCAGTTATCTGCATACGCAAAACAGTATGGAGTTTATCTGATTGGGGGCTCCATGCCGGAGAAAGATGCAGAAGGAAATGTTTACAATACATGCTATGTTTTTGACCGTGAAGGAAAACAGATCGGGAAACATAGAAAAGTACATTTATTTGACATTGATGTCAAAGGTGGTCAGACATTCAAAGAATCCGATACGTTAACAGCAGGTGATAGTGATACGGTATTTGATACGGAATTTGGTAAAATGGGAGTTATGCTCTGTTTTGATATTCGTTTTCCAGAATTATCGCGTATGATGGTAAATGATGGTGCGAGAATTGTTTTTGTTCCGGCTGCATTCAACATGACAACGGGACCGGCACACTGGGAATTGTCTTTCAGAACTCGGGCACTGGATAATCAGATTTATATGGTTGGTTGTGCTCCGGCACGTGATGTATCGGCAGGTTATATTTCCTGGGGACATTCTATTGTCACAGATCCGTGGGGTAGAGTGACAGGCATGCTGGATGAAAACGAAGGAATTCTTCTGGCTGAGTTGGATATGGACTATGAAGAGCAGGTAAGAGAAGAACTCCCATTATTAAAGAGCAGACGTAAGGATATATATCAGTTAGCGAAGAATCTCATTAATAGTGGAAACAGTACTGAAAGTTCCCCTGTTCTTTGAATTTTTTGTTCAATAGTCATCATCTCCTGAGTTGTTTTATTTTGTAATAGACATTAACAGACAGGAGAAGAGATGTCCATTGACCTGAAGGAGAAAAAGAGAAGAAAATTTCTTCATTTGTTGACATATTTTTTAACGAGTGATACAATACAGTTCTTTGATGAAACAAAATGTAACATGAATGAATCGAAATGTAACGGGGTGTAACAAACAGATTATGAACAAGAAAGAAAATCATTCTGCGAAAAGTGAGATAGAGCAGGCATTTCTGCGGCTTATGACACAAAAATCCTACATGGACATTACAGTAACAGATATTGTGCAGGAAGCAAACGTTGCAAGAGTTTCTTTTTACAGAAATTATGCATCGATTTCGGAAGTACTGGACAGTATTGCAGACGCAACAGCGGAGAAGCTGAATATAGAGTTTCTTCCATTATTAGATACATCTGATGAACGAAAACTGCGGGAATATCTGTTCAATTATTTTTATCAGATATCGTTGAATTATAAAGAAATGTGGGCGATTCGCGGGTTGAATATGGAGCTTTTTACGAAAAGACTCGGGGAGAAAATTCATGAAAAGAGAAAAGCAGTCGAATCCGCAGATCCTGATATATCAGAAAAATATGGATGGGTTGTAAAACTCTGTGTACTGGACGGTGTTTCGAGACGCTGGATCATGGACGAAATGAAAGAAACACCGGAAGAAATCATTGATTATGTGATGCCAATCATTAAAACATTATAAAACAGAATACAAAGGAAGAAGATATTATGAAGAAAACAGGAATCATGACAGACAGTCACAGTGGAATATTGAATGAAGAAGCAGAAAGACTTGGGATAAAGGTTCTCCCGATGCCGTTCTACATTGGTGAAAAAGTATATCGCGAAGGTGTGGATCTTTCCAGAGATGAATTTTATGACATGCTTCGAAAAGGAGTGGATGTATCAACTTCACAGCCTTCACCGACAGAAGTAATGGATATGTGGAAAGAAATGTTGGAAGAATATGAAGAAATCGTATATATTCCTCTCAGCAGTGGACTTAGCGGCTCCTGTATGTCAGCACAGGCAATGGCAAATGAAGAAAAATTTGCCGGAAAAGTTTTTGTAGTAGATAATGGTCGTGTTGCAACACCGATGCATCGCTCTGTTCTTGATGCGGTAGAAATGGTGGAAAAAGGATACAGCGGTGCAGAGATTAAAAAGATTCTTGAAGAAACCAGAGAAAAAATGATCATTTATATTGGTCTCAGTACACTGGAATATCTCAAAAAAGGTGGAAGAATCAGCTCGATGACTGCTCTCGCAGCAAATGTGCTGAACATCAAGCCGGTTATGCGTTTTGGAACAGGTAAACTGGATACATATCAGAAATGCCGTGGCATGAAAAAATCATGTAAGGTGATGATCGATGCCATGAAGGAGGAACTGGAAACAAATTTCCGTGAAGAATACGAGGCAGGAAATGTATATCTGATGGCGGCTTCCAGCAGCACTGATGAAGTAACGGCAGAATGGATGGCTCAGATTAAAGAAAGCTTTCCGGGAATGGATGTTATGTGTGATAAACTTTCCTTTGGTCTGTCCTGTCATATCGGTCCGGATGGGCTGGGAATCGGCTGTACCTGCAAACCTGTAGAATAAACGAAACATATGGAAAAATCGTTGTGAAAAGTCGCAGTAAATATTTAATACATTAATGCGGTGCAAATTTACAGCGATTTTTTATTGATTGCTGTCGTCTTAAAACCATGATATTATCAAAGAAGCTGAAATTATTTATGAAGGTTTGAGCAAAATATATGGATGGAGGAAAGGGTAATTTTATGGAGCAACATCATCATGAAAGAAGTACGTTTTCCGGGAAACTGGGATTTGTATTGTCGGCTGCCGGAGCATCGGTTGGCCTGGGAAATATCTGGAGGTTTCCATATCTGGCAGCCAAGTATGGCGGAGGAATTTTTCTGCTGATCTATATTATTCTGGCAATGACATTTGGATATTCCATGATCATAGCAGAAACAGCACTTGGGCGTATGACGAAGAAAAGCCCGGTAAGTGCGTTTGGAAAATTTGGCAAATCAAAATGGCTGTCCTTTGGTGGCTGGATCAATGCGATCATTCCGATTCTGATCGTACCGTATTATTCTGTGATCGGTGGATGGGTAATCAAATATCTGGTTGAATATGTAAAAGGAAATACTCAGAATCTGGCAACGGATGGTTATTTCTCAGAATTTATTTCAAATGGAGTATCCACAGAGATCTGCTTCCTGGTATTTGCATTATTTACAGTAGGGATCATCTATGCAGGTGTTCGAAATGGCGTAGAGCGTGTGTCTAAATTTATGATGCCGGTTCTGGTATTTTTATCAATCGTGATCACGGTTTATTCTGTGACAAGACCTGGAGCTCTGGAAGGTGTAAAATATTTTCTTGTACCGAATCTTGCAAATTTTTCGTGGATGACAGTAGTTGCGGCAATGGGACAGATGTTTTACTCGCTCTCTATTGCAATGGGCATTCTGGTAACTTTCGGTTCTTATATGAAGAAAGATGTCTCAATTGAAGGCTCAACAACGAATGTTGAGATTTTTGATACCGCAATTGCAATCATGGCAGGTCTGATGATTATTCCGGCAGTTTTCGCATTTTCAGGCGGAGATCCGGATACACTACAGGCTGGACCGTCCCTGATGTTTATCACGATTCCGAAAGTTTTTGCAAGCATGGGACTTGGAACACCAGTGGGAATTCTGTTTTTCGTATTGGTGCTCTGTGCAGCGCTGACAAGTTCTATTGCGTTGACAGAAAGTGCAGTATCGACATTTCAGGATGAGCTGAAATGGTGCAGACAGAAATCTACGCTTGTTGTTGGCGGAATCATGATCGTATTGGGAAGTCTTTCTTCTCTGGGATACGGTCCACTTGGTTTTGTGAAGATCATCGGAATGCAGTTCCTGGATTTCTTTGATTTCCTGACAAACTCTGTTATGATGCCGATTGCGGCACTGACAACCTGCCTTCTGATCTCAAGGGTGATTGGAGTGAAGAAAATTGAAGAGGAAGTGACAATTGAAGGTGCATCTTTCAAGAGAAAGAAAGTATTCAATTTTATGATCAAATATCTCTGTCCGATCTTTGCAGCAATTATTCTGTTTAGTTCTGTGGCAAATGCGTTTGGATGGATTTCAATGTAAGAAAGTGGTTACTGTTCATTTTGTTCACAGTAACCGAAAGTGACTTGTTGAATTACTAGTTTTTATGGGAGAATATGATCAAAAAAGACAAGGGTTTTACTCTTATCGAGCTTGTAATTGTCATTGCAGTTCTGGCGATTCTTATTGGACTCGCTGCACCGGCATATAGTAAATATATGGAAAGAAGCCGTGAGTCGGTGGATCTTTCCAATGTTCTGACTGCATGCAAGGAAGTAATGGCAGCTACAAATTTAGATAATACAAGCACAAAAAAGGTCGTTCAGTTGAAGCAAAAAATTAATGACTGGCAGACATCAGATACTGTAACGATCGCGGGGATTTCGCATTCCAATAACGAACCAGATACTCCTAATTGGAAAGGAAATCCCATTGCCAATGGAATATGTGAGGTTTCACTTAAGACGGATGGAAGCATTCTGTTGGATTGGAAGAGTGAAAACGCAAATGAGCAAAAGACATATTTCTTTAATACGAATGAAGATGTGCATGGTGTACTTGATGAGTCAGGCATATTAGAGAAATTGAATAAGAATGCGAATTTTGAAATAGATTCGACCTGTCCTAATTCCACTATGCTTCCTGAGGTAAAAAAGTATATAGATCAGGATAGCCTTTTGAACCATGGAACCTGGGCATATCTGGGGAATTCCACTAAAGCATCCGATCGTTATTTGTTCTGGACTTCGGTGAATACAAATGATGTTGGCGCAGGGAAAAAGATTCCTGTTATCATCAGTACAGCAGATGGTAAGTTTTACATTTCCGAAACGACAACAGCATCCCGCCGGCCAAATTCGCGAAACGATTACATAGCAATTAGCGACCATATTACAACATGGGGAGGATATAAAGCCTTTCTTTCGGATGACCGGAAGTATGATTCGCTGAAGGATGCATACGATGCATATGAAAAAATGCTTACGGAGGGTGATTACCAGCAATATAAGAATACACTTCCTCAATAGTAGCAGATATGAAAACCGCAGTACCTTTCATAGTAAAATATGATGGGGTACTGCGGTTTTGTTTGTGTATTCTAGTTTGTTGAGCCTATAGAGGTTCTTTATTGATCCTTAAAGTGAAAATCATGATTGGGTGAAGTTTTTTCGATAGGCAGCAGGGCTGTAGCTGAATGTTTTTTTAAAAACAGAGCAAAAATAGTTACTGGAAGAAAAACCAAGCTGATATGCAATATCTGTAATTGAGGAGTTGGTTGTTTTCAGAAGCATCTGTGCCCGATCCATTTTTTGCAGAGTGATATATTCTGCCGGAGTGATGCCGAGTTCTTCTTTAAATTTGGATTTAAAGCGAGAAAGGGAATAATTGGTTTCATTGGCCAGTTCCTGTAAGGTAATAGGATATTCAATATGCTGCTCGATGTATTTCAGTGCAAGACCAATGGTAGTGTTTACGCGTTCATTTGTATGTTCCGGTACCGGGCTGAGATATGGAAGTCCGGCAAGGACACAGGTAAGATATTGAACACCTGTAAGGGAGTCTGCTTCTCTGCCATAGGAAATTAAATTAAATGCCGTTCGAAGCATGGAAATCTGAGAATCTCCCATGTGATAAAGATGTTTATCCATGCTGAGAAGACTACGGCATAAAGCATTACTGTATTGTTGATTCAGACCGAGAAAATTGTCATGAGCTGTAAGATTTAACTGAACGGCAAAGAATTCGCAACGGTTTTGTGCAATCTTTCCGGTTGTATGTAACTCGTAGGGCCGGGTTATAAACAATTCATTACCAGTTGCCCTGTAACAGGTAAGAACATCACCTTTCATAGTGTAAGTATCACGTTGCCCTTTGACCATAAAGTGTATTTCGATAATATCAGAATGATAATGTAGCGGAACTGGAATTCCCGGGGCCATTGGTGTGAAGTGAGATAAATTGTTGAGCCCTGGAATTTTGTGCCAGTCCGCAGTAAGGATTTTTTTATGTTCATTCCAACAGTATTCGTCAAATATTTCCTGTTCTTGCATAAGTACCTCTTGCTGATGTTTACGAAAATGAAAATTATAAAATAGTACTAAATATTTTGCTGAAAGCAATTTAAAATTAAATATATTATACTATAACCATACTTGAAAAGCAAATCAGTAGACTTGAAAGAAGGAGAGGGAGAATGAATAAAACTATAGCAGATGGTGTATGGCCGGTAATGATCACACCGTTTACTGAGGATAATAAAATCGATTATGATGCAGTCCTCAGAATTATTGAATGGTATGATAAAAATGGTGTAGATGGTATTTTTGCAGTGTGCCAGTCCAGTGAAATGTTTGAACTGAATGCAAAAGAAAGAGTAGAACTTGCAAAGTTTATCATTAATAATACACCGAAACATATGGGTGTTATTGCATCCGGACACTGTGCTGAAAAGGTAGAAGATCAGGTTCGTGAAGCACAGGAAGTGATCGATGCAGGAGTCGATGCATATGTATTTATCTCCAATCAATTTGCAAAAGAAAGCGAGAGCGAAGACGTAGTAAAACAGAATATTGAGTACCTGTTGGATAAAATTGATGGTGATATGTTTGGTATTTATGAATGTCCGGCACCATACAAAAGACTGCTTTCTCCAGAACTGCTGGAGTGGTGTGCAAAGACAGAAAAGTTTGCATTTTTGAAGGATACCTGCTGTGATCTTAATCAATTGGAAGCAAAATGTAAGGCAGTAGAAGGTACAGATTTGAAAATTTTTAATGCAAATGCAGCTACTTTATTAAAGAGTATGCAGATGGGATGTGCCGGATATTCAGGTGTTATGGCTAATTTCCATCCGGATCTTTATGTATGGCTTTGCAAAAATTATAAGACACAGCCGGAAAGAGCACAGGAAATGATGAATTTCCTTGGTGCAGCATCCATGGTAGAATGTCAGGTATATCCGGTCAACAGTAAATACCATATGAATCTGGTAGGAGTTCCGATGAATCTTCTGTCCAGAAGACAGGATTACAGACTTCTTACGGGAAGTAAAAAACTTGAAATTGAAGAATTTTGTGCAATCACAGAAGAATTTCGTGCTTCATTTTTTGGAAAAAATTTGTAATTGGGGTTACAAATACAGGGGAAAAGACAATATAATGTAAAAAACAGGAGGAAGACAAAATGAGAAAAAAATTAATGGCAACAATACTTTCAACAGTGATGGCAGCAACAATGCTTGTAACAGGAGGACTCACTGTTCAGGCTGCAGATGCACCGGCAAAGGATGATCCGGCAGTAGAACTGATTTTCACATCTGTATCTGTAAGTGGTGATTCTCATACTGAAGCAATGTATTCATTTGCTGAAAAAGTAGAAGAGTTATCCGGTGGTTCTGTGACATGTAAATGCTATGATAATGGTTCACTGTTTTCTTCTGAAAATGAGTTTGATGCACTTCTTAATGGAGATGCAGACCTGGCATATATTTCATTCCCTACGATCGCAACACAGATTCCTTCCTATGGAATGTTTGCATCTGGATATCTGTTCAGCTCCTATGAGCATATGACAAGTGTACTGAATGGTGAGATTGGAACAGAGAAGATTCGTCCGGAAATTGAAGAAAAACTGAACATCAAACCGCTCTCCAGTTTCTATCTTGGAAGTCGTGTAATCAATACCAGAGAAAAAGAAATTAACAGCTATGATGATATGAATGGTTTACTTCTTCGTATGCCTAACTCTGAAGCATGGCTGTTCCTTGGAGAAGCTCTTGGAGCCAACCCGACACCACTTTCCTTCAGCGAACTGTATACTGCTCTTCAGACAGGTGCTGTAGATGCGCAGGATAATCCGCTTCCGAGTATTGAAAGTGCTAAATTCTATGAAGTAACAAAATATATTGCAATCACAAACCATGTAGTAGATTCCATTATGCCATGTATCAATGGAGACACATGGAATGAAATGACAGAAGCTCAGCAGGAAGCAGTTACAGAAGCAATGGAATATGCAAGAGATGTAAACGATACTGCAAGACTTGGTAAAGAAGCTGAACTTATTAAATTCTTTGAAGAACAGGGACTGACTGTTACTTATCCGGATATCAATGAATTCAAAGAAAAAGTACAGGCCAAATACATGGAAAATAAAGACATGATCAAAGACTGGGATATGGATCTGTACAATGAAATTCAGGCTATGGCAGACACAACGTCTGAAGAGACCACAGAAGAAGCTGCTGAATAATAATTTAAGTATTTTGTAGAATCAGAAGGTCCCAGGCTACTGCCTGGGCCTTCTTGAACAGAAAAGACAGTAAGAAATAGAATTGAGAGGAGGGAAACCATGGAGCAGTTAAAAAAAGTTGGTAAAGCTATTGTGGATTTCCTTGGTGTATTTATTCCCAATATTACGTTTTTAGTAATTTTTATAACGTTTATGGTAACGATTATTTCCAGATATTTTTTCAAAACCCCGGTTACATGGAGCTATGAAATATCTGTACTGGGTTACATGTGGACTATGTTCTTTGGTGTCGGTAAGGCAATGGAAGCTGATGAACATGTAGTATTTGGACTGGTTTATGATGCGGTTAAGCCTCGTACACAGTTTGTTTTTAAGGTTTTATATAACGTATTTCTTCTGATTTTGCTGTTGCTGTGCTTTGTTCCATGCTGGCATTCACTGATTGGCAAACAGATGGTTACAGGAGTCCTGAAACTTCCATATACAGTAGTATTTGCACCATTTATGTATATGCTTGCAGAAGTTATCATCAGAACATGTATCAATATCAGAAATGCATTTAAAGAACACAAAGAAGGAGGAACGGAATTATGAGTATGCCGATTATTATGCTTTTCGTGGTTATGGCAATCTGTTTTATAATCCGTATGCCAGTTTCATTCTCCATGCTTGCAGCATCTATCACATATTTCCTTCTGGCATCACCAGATAAATTAGGCCAGGTATTCACAGTCATTACAGGTAACATGTTTGCGAATTATACCATGCTTGCAGCACCGCTGTTTATTTTTATGGCCAATGTGCTGAATGAGGGAGAAGTTACAGATAAGCTTTTCTCTTTCTGTAATGGTCTTCTTGGAAGATTAAAGGGTGGTACAGCACAGGTTAACGTATTCATTTCACTGATCTTTTCCGGTATGACTGGTTCTGCGATTGCAGATGCATCCGGAATTGGACTTATGGAAATCGATCAGATGAAAAAAGAAGGATATGATGCAGAGTTCAGTTGTGCTATCACAGCCGCATCGGCAACAGTAGGACCAATTTTTCCGCCAAGTATTCCAATGGTTATTTATGCAATGTTATCAGGTGCATCTATTGGAAAATTGTTTATGGGTGGTATGATTCCGGGAGTTTTGCTTGCCATTCTTCTTATGATTTATGTTGCTTTTATTTCTCATAAGAGAAATTACCCGGCTGGTGTGGTGATGAGCAAAAAAGAGTTTCTGAGAGCAACTGTTCAGGCACTTCCGGCATTATTTACAGTTGTAATTCTTCTTGGTGGAATCTATTCAGGTATCTGTACACCTACAGAAGCTGGTGCAGTTGCATCTGCATATGCATTAGTGATTTCTGCTCTGGTTTACAAAACACTTGGATGGAAAAAACTCTGGAATATCATCAAAAAATCAGCAGCAAATACAGCAACACTGGCTTTGCTCTGTGGAACATCCATGCTGTTTTCCTATATTATTTCACTGGAACAGGTTCCAAGAATTGTTGCAGGTCTGGTAATGGGAATTACAGATAATAAATACATTTTCCTGCTGATTGTAAACATTGTATTCCTTCTTCTTGGATGTGTACTTGATGTCAGCACAATTCAGCTGGTATTTGTACCGATGGTACTTCCGCTAGTACAGGCAATGGGAATCGACCTCGTTCACTTTGGAGTTGTTATCTGTCTGAACATGATGATCGGTCTTTCTACACCGCCATTTGGAATGCTTTTATTTATTGTTGCGGGGCTTGGAAAGACGAAGATAAAAGGTGTCATACGTGAGATATTGCCGATGGTTCTTATTATGATCGCTCTGTTATTCCTTGTTACATATGTGCCGGATATCATTATGTTTATACCTAACAATTTTATGTAAAATATGACTTTGTAAATCATAAAGGGACTGTTTGGCAGTCCCTTTTGTTGTCTCAGTACTGGCAAAGATAAAGGAGAAAAGATTATGGGGACAATAGAAAAACTGAAAAAATACCTGTTTGATCCGCCTGAAAAATTTCGAAGTGCACCATTTTGGGGATGGAACAGTACTCTCAAAAAAGAAGAGCTGGGAGAGCAGATTATGGGCTTTAAAAAAGCAGGAATGGGAGGATTTTTTATTCATTCACGTGAAGGTCTGGAAACGGAATATCTTTCCACAGAATGGTTGGAAGATGTGAAATACTGTGTGGATAAAGCAAGAGAAAATGATCTTGAAATGTGGATATATGACGAAGATAAATGGCCGTCCGGAGCAGCCGGTGGAATGGTAAGTCAGAAGAATCCAGAACACTATACAGCAAGAGCATTGACGATGGAATGCTGCGGAAAAGAAGATGTTTCTGATAAAAATGAAAGGTTCCTGGGCATATATGTGGTTCGTATAGAGCAGAATACAATCACAGAACTTATTGAATGTCAGACCTGTCAGGAGGCACAGGAAATATGCGTCGGAGAAAGAGAAATACTTTTTCTCAGGCAGGAAATATCTGCTCAAAGTGAATGGTATAACGGGTCAGCACCTCCGGATAACCTGAATCCGGAAAGTGTAAAAACTTTTCTGAATCTGACACATGAACAATATGAGCAGGCATTTGGCGGAAGTTTTCCAGAGGAAGTAAAAGGATTTTTTACAGATGAACCAAATTGCTGTGATTTTTTCAGTGTATTTCATGAGGGAAGACCGTGGCTTCCCTGGACAGCTGATTTTATTAAATATTTTATAGAAAAGAGAAAATATGATCCACAGGAGAAGCTACCGTATCTGTTTTTCGATGGAGAAGGAGCAGAAAAAATACGTCATGATTACTGGAAAACGGTGGCTCAGCTTTTTCAGGAAAGCTATATGAAACAGATATATGAGTGGTGTGATGAAAGAGGACTTCGAACGACAGGACATATTCTGTATGAAAATGATCTGGGATATCAGACAAGAGTGTGTGGATCGGCCATGCCACAGCTGCGATATCTTCATAATCCGGGAATTGACCTTCTTGGTGCACAGACAGATGAGTATCTCACAGTCAAACAATGTTCCAGTGTGGCAAATCAGTATGATCGCAGTATGACAATCAGCGAGGCATATGGATGTACAGGATGGGAACTGGATTTTTCAACACAGAAATGGCTGGGAGACTGGCAATTTGCATTGGGAATTACGCGGAGATGCCAGCATCTTGCATTGTATTCTATTACAGGATGCCGGAAACGTGATTATCCACCGGTGTTTAACTATCAGAATACCTGGTGGGAGGATAATGACAAACTGGAAGATTATTTTGGCAGACTTTCCATGTGTCTTTCAGAAGGAAAACCAGTAAGAAAAGTTCTGATGATACATCCGATATCCGAAGTCTGGACAAAATGCCGCAGCGACAGAAACGAGGATTTTAACCATTTGGAAATGAATATGGGGTGGCTGGATGAACATATTACCTCATTAAATCGTAAGGGAGAATTTTATAATCGGTTTGCAAAAGAACTGACAGCAGCACATATAGATTTTGATTTTGGTGACGAGATTCTCCTGGAAGAAGATGGAAGAATTGAAGATGGTAAATTTATAGCCGGAAGCTGTCAATATCAGGTGGTTGTTGTGCCTGGTACATCAAATTTGTTCCGCAATACTGTAGATTTACTGAAAGAGTTTTCAAAACAGGGAGGAACGGTTATCTGGCTGAAGCCATATCCGACATTGATCGAAGGTGAAAAAACGGATATATACAGTATTTTGGATAAAGAGATATTCAGACATACTGCAGAACATGTTTGGGAAGTCCCTGAACTTATACGAAAATGCATTTCACCGGAGTTTTCAGTAAAGACAGCAGCAGGGGATGAAGACGGAGAAATATTATCGATGCTTCGCAGAACAGAGGATGGATATATTTTGTTCCTGACCAACCATGACAGAAATAATTCTCATGAGGTATATGTTCATCTCAGTTGTGGGACGAGAGTGGAAGAACTGGATCCGATGACAGGTAATACTGAGACAGTTAAAACCTGTGTCAGCAAAACAGGAATAGTTTTTGCCAGGTATTTTGAAACAGGAATGAGTCGGATTTATTTTATAAAAGAAGGAGAACCTGAGAAAACTGACCGGATCAGTTTTCCATATCGACACCCGCATTACACAGATCCGGTACTTGCTACACTTGGGCCGGATGCCGAATTCAGAAGAACAATGCGAAATGTACTTACTATTGACCGGTGTACATATAAATTGAATAATTCTCAGGAATCAGATGAGATGGAAATCTGGAAGGCGCAGAAAGAGATTCGTGAGAAGCTGCATATGCAGCAGGTTTATTATAACGGGGCACCACAGCGTTATACCTGGATTAATAAGGATAATCCAAACGATGGAACATTATTCAGCATCTGTTTCAGGCTAGAAATTCAGGAGGATATCACAGGAGACAATTACTTTGTGATTGAAAAACCATATGGACTTAAAGTTTTCTTTGATGATGAAAAATGTGAAAGAACAGAGGAATGGTTTGTTGATAAAGAGATGATTCTGTTCAGACTTCCAAAATTGATCAAGGGTGAGCATGAGATTACTGTCAGTGGATTATATGATCAGAAACGTGAACTGGAAGATGTTTTTATCATTGGAGATTTTGCAGTAGATCTGAGTGGAAAGATTTTTAAGGAAAAAGACTGGCTGCATACTGGAGACTGGTGTATGCAGGGGTATGCAAATTATCCGGGAAGTATAATTTATCAGTATAAGGTTCCGAGACTGATGTCAGATAACAGAATACAACTGCATATTGGCGAGTGGTCAGGTACACTTTTGAAAGTGCGTATCAATGGAAGTGATGTGGGGCTTCATATGGAGAAAAAAAACTGTGTGACAGAAGTTCGGGGATGTTTTGATGAAGAAGAAAATCTGCTGGAATTAGAGATTGTTGGAAGTCCAAGAAATATGTTTGGTCCTTTTCATCAGGCATACACAGGCTGCAGTCGTATCAGCTGGGCTGATTTTCGAACAGAAGGCAGATTTCATACAGCTGGAAAAGTATTGAAGCCATACGGAATTTTTGAACAGAGTTATATATGTGAATATAAGGAGGAGCAGATATGATTGCAGATTATGCAGACAATATGTATTTGTATGATGAATTACGCGAATATGAAGAGATAGTTCTGGAGTTTATAAAACGTCAGGCGGAAGAAAAACTTCCAGAAGGAAGATATGATTTGGAAAAGGGAGTCTTTGCACTGGTACAGATTTATAATACTAAATATAAAGAAGGTGCACAGATGGAATCTCACAGAAAGTACTGCGATCTTCAGTATATCGCAGAGGGAACAGAAAAAATCTACTGGGAATCAATCCGAAATCTGGCAGTAACAGATGATAAAACACCAGAAGCAGATATTATTTTTTATGAGTGTGGAACGGATAAAGGTTATACGCTTCTGCAAAAAGGAATGTTCGGATATTATACACCAAAGGATGGCCATATGCCGTGTATAGAAGCCAATGGTATACAGAAGATGAAAAAGATTGTATTTAAGATCCCGGTAAGAGCCTGATTTATTCAAAAACCGCAGGTAATCTGTTGCATCTACAGAGCCCTGCGGTTTTGTGCTGTAAAAATAGCTGATTGAGGTGTTACATTTTAGGCTGATAGCGCATATTAGATACATTATAAACTGTGACGAAGGCGAGAGGATCCTCACGGTTGATGAAATTCATTAGTTTCTGATATTCTGTTTTATCTACGATCGTGATGATCTCGTTTCGTTTCTGCATATTATAGGCCCCGTATGCTTCATAAACAGTAGCACCGCTGTGCAGTTCATGAATGATGAAGTTACGAAGTTCTTCTTCTTTTTTGGTAATGATACATACACGCCGTTTGATATTGTGGTCAAAAATAAAATGATCCAGTACGATACCATTGAAGTATGTACCAAGAATACTTAAAACAACAGTTTTCTTGTCATAGACCAGAGCAGCGGAAAGTGCAACACACATACCGGAAAGGGACATGGCCTTTCCAAGTTCCATATGCAGGTATTTATTCATGATCTTTGCGACAATATCCAGTCCACCGGAAGAGGCATTCCGGTTAAAGAGAATGCTCAGACCTACACTGACGACCAGAATATAGCAGAGAACATCCAGTTCCTGACTGTTGGTCATGGAACCAAAATTCGGAAAGATTTTTTCAAATATTCCAAGAAAGACCGGGAGCATGATGCTGGTATAAACTGTTTTTACTCCGAACTCCTTACCGCAGGTGATAAAACCAATAATCAGTAATACAACATTCAGGATCATGGTGATCGCGGACAATGGCAGTGGTACGAAGTTTGAGAGTATGATTCCAAGGCCGGAGATGCTGCTGACAGAGGTGTGGCTTGGTACCAGGAAAAAGTACACGGCAGCGGAAATGATTGCAATCGCACCTGTCAGGATCAGGGTCTCCGTGAGTATGTTTTTATAATTCAGTTGCTTTTTCATAAAAGAAAATCCTTTTCTGTTATATTATTGGAATGATCCATTTCTATACTTCCGGGACGGGAAGAGACACTGTGATCGGATCATGGCCAAGAGCAGGAATAATTTTCTTTGTAAGATCTTCAGTTGTAAATTTAAGACTTGAGGTATTGATGCATGGATGACAGCCAAAATAAGGTTCTTTCATGACATCCTCATCGATCAAAAGCTGTACCTTTTTTTCAGAATCATTCATGAGTCCCAGTACACTGACAGATCCTGGAGTGATATCAAGGTACTTTTCCATATATTCCGGTTTGGCAAAAGATAACCTTGCAGAGTGAATCTGTGCTGACAGATCCTTGGTCTTAAATGGCTTGTCACCTGGCATCAGGAGCAGATAAAAATCAGTCTCCTGGCGGTTGCACAGGAATAAGTTCTTGCAGATCGCCGTGTTGTCACCGAGGGTGCGGTCGATCTCCTCACATGCCTCCATAGTCATAGCGGCTTCATGGTCAATTCGCTGATATTCAATTCCAAGCTTATCTAAAAAATCATAGACACGGACTTCTTTGTCCAGACGTTCATCTGTGTTTGCAGGTCTTCCATTTTGTAGTTCCATTTCAATGCCTTTCTGGGGACGGTGTTTTTGGCTTTTTTAGTGTCCCCTATGGTCGGGGCCTTTGCCACCGACATCTTATTTTTCTATATAATAGCATATCAGCTATAAAATTCGTAGTCATATTTACTCAAAATGTAATCACTTATATAGGCAGTACAAGTGCAATCGTACTGCCTTGTTCACTGCTCGCAAGTACTTTTACCTGTCCGCCATGCTGTCTGGCAATTTCATTTACAAGAGCAAGTCCTAGGCCGGCACCGCCCATGGCACGGCTTCTGGATTTGTCCACGCGGAAAAATGGATCAAAAATTTTTTCCTGAAATTCAGGAGAGATACCAATTCCGGTGTCTGTTACCTCAACTAAAGCATAGTCTGCTGGTTTGGAATGCGCAGCAGGCAGATCTTTTTTCTGAGATATTTTTACCGTTACTTTTCCACCAGAATGATTGTATTTGATGGCATTTTCCACAAGATTATAAACAGCACGGTAGAGAAGAAGATAGCTTCCGGTAACGGTGCAGTCACCCTCTTCCTGGATCAGTTCCACTTTTTTCTGGTCAGCAATGGAGGCAAGATCGCAGCAGACTTCATCGGTGAGTTCTGCCAGTGAAATAAAATCAGAGCGTTCAACGGATTGTATCCCGGTCATATCGAGAAGGACCTCAGATAGATGAGAAAGTCGCTCGGTCTGATTCTGGATCATTCCAAAGATGTCCTGATATTCTTCTATTGTCGGAGTTTTCTTGCGTGCAAAAACTTCGAGGTTTGTCTGCATGACAGCAAGCGGAGTTCTCAGCTCATGAGCGGCACTGGCAGAAAACTGCTTCTGTGCTGTAAACGCATCATCCAGTCGGGAAAGCATCTTATTAAAAGAGCCTGTAAGACGAGAAATCTCATCGTTTGTATCTGGAACTTCAAGAGACTCAGAAAGATTCTGGGCCTCTATCTTATTGACTTCGTTACTGAGTCTTCGCAGAGGCAGCAGTGCACGGCGGCTGATAAAATATGTACCGACACTGCTCAGGAGAATAATGATTGCAGTTGCAATGATACTTCTGGTGCGGAAAAGGTCTTTGGTTTCCTGTACCTGATCGGAAAGACCTGCAAACAGAGTGTTTGGATTAATGTTAAAGGTGATTGGCGTGGAATCAGTTTCATTGATCTTTACGACATAATCACCCAGATTTTCGATTCCGGTAACAGCGGAGTTACTAATAAAAAAATACATCAGGACACAGGTGACAGTCATCAGGAGCGTGATGATCAGTGTCAGCCTCCACTGCAGAGAGAGTTTTTTCAGAGGATTTTTTGTTGTATGTTCTTTTTTCATTTCAGATCCTCCATGAGAATGTAACCCTGTCCAACCTTGTTCTGTATCGGATCGTTTCCCAGAGCTGCGCGCAGCTTCTTGCGAAGGGAAGAAATGTGGACACGGATGGAATTACTGAAGCTGTTTACACTGCCGTCCCAGATATGTTCAATCAGTTCTTCCGGGCTGATGATACGATTCTGGTGGAGCATAAAATACTCCAACAGAGCACTTTCCTTTCGGGTGAGAGAGAGTTCTTCACTATCAATGTGTGCTTTTCTGGTGCGGGTGTCAAAGCTGATGTGGCCGCACTTCAGGCAGACATTCTCCTGAATAAATCTGCGCCTGGTCAGGCTGCGGATACGCGCTTCCAGTTCCTCAAAATGAAATGGTTTTGTCAGATAATCGTTTGCTCCAAGGTCAAGTCCTTCTACTTTATCCTCAATCTGGCCACGGGCTGAGAGAATCAGAACTGGTGTGGAAGAATTTGTCTCACGGAACTGCCGCAGGATATCCAATCCGTCAATGCCAGGAAGATTCAGATCCAGAAGGATCAGATCGTAGTTTTCAGTCGTACATAATTCCAGCCCTTCGTCTCCGTCTAGGCAGGTATCGGTTTCATAGCCATCCATACGCAGCCCCTCTGCGATCGAACGGCAGAGCTGTTCTTCGTCTTCTATTATTAATATGTGCATATTCGTTCTCCTTTTGGGACGGTGTTTGTGGCTTTTTTAGTGTCCCTCTTTACTTTCCTATATACTATCACATCAGATATAAAATTCGTGTAAAAAAATAAATCGAAAGAATTTTGATTTTCGTGTTTTCTTAACACAAATTTTATAGCTATGGTGTTATAATTGCGACTATAATAATTGAGTCACGGGGACAGACAAAAAGCCGCAAACACCGTCCCCAATCGAAAGGAGAAAACTTATGAAATTTACAGCGCTTATGGCAGCAGCAATATTAGGAGTATCTACACTTGGAAGTGTATCCGTAATGGCAGCAGAAAGTACAGAACCAATGGCGGTTCCGGCAGATCAGGCGGGAATGGTGGTTGATGGAGATGGAGATGCAGCTGCAGCAGATGGTGACGCAATCTCGTCTGATTTTATAAAGGGCACTTTTAAACCGTCTGAGACAACAGTGCAGGCACAGGATTCTTATGAATATCCATTCCTTGGACTTAATATGAAACTTCCAGAGGAACTTCTCAAACAGATAAAAGAGCAGACCATTGCAATGATCTCAAATGAAGTATGGAATGACA
>OGZL01001171.1_pt1 | contig 20589 bp, 21 predicted proteins | sample 1576761 | NCBI WGS metagenome assembly OGZL01 (sample SAMEA3541595, study PRJEB24748) | human gut metagenome | biome: human gut; feature: human-associated habitat; material: faeces | place: China | collected 2012
TGGAACGGTAGTAGGAACAGCATTTGCAGCCAAAAAAATAGTTGATTTCGGAACGGCTGCTGTGAACACGTGCAGAACTGTAAAATTGACATTTATGGCGCTGAACACGTCCAACCCGTTGGGCTGGATTGCAATTGGTGTCACTACATTGGCTGGAATCGGAACGGCGCTGTATCAATTGGGCGACTATGGCAAAAACGACACCATAGAAATCAACAGCTATACACAGTCCCTGATTGACAAACAAACAGAGCTGAACCAAAAAACGGACGAAATGCACGACAAGTACAAGTCGTGGGAAGATGCTAGAAATTCATCCCTATCATCTGTGGAAACGGAATACAATTACTACAGTAATTTGTGGGATTCCATGAAAAATATTACAGATGAAAACGGGAAAATCAAGGACGGCTACGAAAACCGTGCCCAAGTAATTAGCGGCGAATTATCGGAAGCGCTGGGCATTGAAATTGACATTGTAGATGGTCAAGTTCAGAAATACAAAGAACTGGAAAACCAGGTTGACGCTGTAATTGAAAAAAAGCGCGCTAATGCGCTGATTGAAGCCGGTGCCGGTGATTACCAGACCGCATTGATGAGCGTTGGTGATGCCGCTGCAAATTACGCGGAGTTGAACGACAGCAGAACAAAACTGAACCGCAGAATGACGGACGTTGTTGCCGCCAAACGGCAATTGGATCAGGTCGGAAACGACACGCAAAAAATGCAGGCGTTTGTTGATCGATTTGGCGAAACATACGGAATCACGATGAACGATGTTGCTAACCGCTGCGAAGTGGTGTGGGATGTTCTGGACGAAAATCAGAATAAAATACAAACATCGCTAGACGAAAATACCGAAAAAACCAAAACAGCACAGAACGACATGCTGAATTATCAGGCTGAAATTGCAAATTATGAAGGACTGCAAGAAGCGATTGCATCCGGAAACGCTGACGCAATTGCCGAATGCACATTGCGCCTGCAAGGGCATTTGCAGACAGCTGAAACCGGAACGCGGGAATCATTAACCAGTCAACGAGACGATGCATACGCAAATTGGCAGCGGTTAAAGCAGCTGTACGAAGATGGAGCCAGCGGAATATCCGAAAGTATGGTAAAAAACGCCTATGACACCTATGTAGCCACAAATGACGAATGCAACGAATACATCCTAACGGCGAGAAGAGCCGGGCAAGATGCACCGACCGGATTCGCAAACAATTACATTGAATCCATGAACACAAATATGGGTGGAATCGAATCGGCGAACAGCCAGGTTTCCGGTGGGTTTTCAAAACTGATTGATGATGGCATTGCAGCAGCGAATAGCAAACGTGGCGAAATGTACGATTCATTCTATGCAATTGGTGGTGACTGCGGAAGCGGATTGGAAGATGGAATCAATTCAACACTGGAAACTGTAAATGCTGCTGTAATCAACGCTGCTGACACTATGATTATAGCCATGCGGAATCGGATTGATTCCCATTCCCCTTCCCGAAAGTTTATGGCGATTGGTCGGGATGTGGACGCTGGATTGGAATTAGGGATTTTAAACAATGCAGACGACATCTACACAGCCGTGGAAGATGTTGCCGATGGCGCAACTAATAAAATGGCGGAAAACTTAGACCGTGATCTGTCGATGAAAAAACCAATTTTGACGGCAGAATATGTTGGCAGCGCAGTATCTGAACAGGCTGCCGCATCTGCAAATGGTGTTGTGATCGGCGGCGTGAATGTCACCATTCAGCGCGCGGATTTGTCCAGTGAACAGGGCGTGGATCAAACTGCTATCCAGCTATCAGATGCGCTGATTTCGCAAATCGCTAGAAAATTGGCAGCGCAAACACGGCGCTATTCCGCAGCAGTAGGGGGGTAATTTATGTTTGGAAACGTCCGATTTCCGAAAGGAATCAAATTTGACAAGAATCAAATGAACAGCAGCGGCATTTTGAATGGCAGACCAAATTTAGGTTGGGTTCGGTTCATAGATAGCGCCGAGAACGTCCACGATAGCCGTGAATACGGGCCTCTAGCCAACACCCCACGTGTATGCTGGTCGCCGCAAACAATCAATACAGCGAATGTACACGGCAGATCAGAACCACTAGTCATGGTAACCGATCAGCGAAAACCAAAAACGATTACCATTTCCATAGGCGTAACGGATGAACGAATTGCGGAAAACGTCATGCGCAATTTTTGCGGCAGTGGAAAATTGGTAATCAGTACCCACCCGGATCTGTATTACAACGTAACAACCAGCGATATTGTGCAATCGGAACCAGCATCCGGAACATCCCGGTATTTTTCCATTATTGAAATCACATACACAGCATCTGTGTATAGATATCTGCTGAATGAAAAAATAATAAAATCGCCGGAATTCAATGCAGATTCCGGAAGATCATGGGATTTTATCCTACCATACCCATTCAGTGATGAAACGTCTGAACCGTGCATTTATTTTTTGCAAAACAAAAACGTTCAGGGCAATTCGATGCAGATAATTTCCGTTGACGGGAAATCGTTTGCAGTTCATGGTTTGACCGCGAAAAGTGTTTATTGCATCGACAGCCAACGAAAAATATTTTTCCGTGCTGGTTGGATTGATTCAGACGGGAAATTTGAAAAAGCACAATCCAAAGAAGACCAAACGTATCTGGTTGACGGTGAATTCCCTATTTTATCAGCTGGCAGGAAACACACTGTAAGTTGGAGAACCCAGGAATCGGAAACCATAACAAGAATTTGCATCAAACCGAACAGAAGGTGGAACATATGAATTCTATTTTCGTTTATAAACGGGAATGCACCCAGGATATTCTGCAATCAAAATTGGGCGTTTGCTATGGCGATACGATCGCACCATATACGTGTACATGCCCCAGAGAATTGAACGGATGTTTTGAATTGTATCTGGAAGGATATGCGGATGATGAAACATTGGCATCTATTCGCCAGTTTGATTGGATTTGTGCGCCAATCCTAGGCAGATGGTGGCAAAACAGTTCAAAAAAATTCGGAAAAAAATATCAATTATTTTTCGTTGACGGTATCACTAGATCAGTTGATGGATCCGGTAACAGGATTATAAAAATTCAGGCAAAACATGCATTTTACATTCTGCGTGCTAGAAATGTAAATGCTGAATTCTGGAATTCTGAAAATCCGGTTAGAAACGGTTGTTGTGGTCTGGCACGCAACATCATCAATACGATGCAAAAATACGGTGAAAAAACCACAGCAGAATATACAGCACGTGGAATCCACTATGATTTTACGGTACTGAATCCTACGGATGATTCGGAATTCCAGAAAATTGAACTGACAGACGACAAAAACGCCGTTGAAATGATTATGGGCAGCGGTGGGCTGACAGATCTGTTTGGCGTTGAAATTTATCGTGATAATTTCACGATTGGTTTGCGGAAACGAATGGTTTGCGCAGCTGGAAATAATGTAGTCCCTGCGTTTCGTTTTTTATACGGAAAAGAATTTTCGGAAATCGAAGAAGATTGTGACTGGTCGAATATGATTACCTATCTGGAAACCAACACAATTTACCGACCGTTTCTGGATATTTCAAATTGTGGATTTTCATGTGATTTTGTGAAATCATTTTCCGCATCTGCGGAAACGGATTCTGAAAAATTCAAACAAATCGCACAGCATTTTAAATCTGTAAATCATCCAGATTTGTCCTATACAATCAATTTGAACGATTTGCAACATTCTGTTGAATATGCTGATGTCAATGGGCTGATGAACTGCGACATTGGCGATATTGGAATTGTAGATTCCGAACCGCTAGGCATATCTACCTATCAAAAAATCACACGTACCGTGCAGGATGTATTGAAAGGCATTTATACAGAAATCACGCTGGGAAATATTCCAGAATCCACAACGCGGGTGAAAAATGCAACTATGATGGTAGGGCAAACAGAACAATGGCTGAATGCGTACGGGTTTACTGCCGTAATTGAAAAAAAATCAAACGTTCCATCCAGTATTCGACTGCGACCGCACGGAATGGTATACTATGATTTTGGGGATTCTGATGATAAATTTCTATGCGACCATAATCACAGCGTGGATGTGGTTCACGGCTATGATTATGTTGGAAAATATACGCTGACCGCAGTATCTTCCGGTAGGGAAATTGGAACATATGGTGCTGTTATTGATGGCGGCAAATCGCAAAACAGTGAATTGTTTACAGAAATTCATTTTATGCCATCGATGCAAAAAATCGGCAGCACCGCAACCAAAAATGGTAGTTCCTGGACAGGAACGGCACTATTTCCAAATTTAGAAAATTTGAAAATTGTGGAATTCCCTATTGATACCAACTATATATCACCATTAGCATTTTCCGGCTGCACAAACCTGGAAGAAATCGTATACCACGGAACTATTGCACAATGGAAATCTATAAGCGATAAATACGGCGCATGGGTTGGCGTGCATAATGTACACGTCACCTGTTCGGACGGGCAAATAACACAAGAGGGGGCGCTAGGAGAATGAGTACACCGATCAATATCAAAATAGACAGCGAAACCTATTCCGCATATCCGCAGCACATCATCATTGGGCATCGTGGCGATGTGCGTGTAAGGCAATTGGTTTTTGATGCCGATGTAATTGCTGGCATATCGCAATACTATGTCCGTTTTCTGATTCCGGATGGTGAAACAGTTTATGAAAACGCATTGCAAAATGTCACCAGCAGTGATAAAAAACACACGTTCCAGTGTGATGTGCCAGCAGCTGTTACAGCGTTAACGGGCGAAGGATATTTGCAATGGGTGGCACGCACATCAACCGGGACTACAATTGCAAAATCTGATATGGTGCGGTTTACAGTTTTGGAATCCGTCAGCGATGAAACTGAACCGATTCCGACACCGGAAACAACGGAAGCCGCTGTTGACAGAGTAGAAAAAGCGGCAGAGGACGCAATAAAAGCAGCGGAAGAAGCAAAAAAAGCTGCCGAAGAAGCAATTGAAGAATTTGCAAAAGGGACAACCGGCGACCGTGCCGCAAAGAAAACGGTATATTTGGATGCGGGAAACGGGGACGACACAAACGATGGGCTGACAAAATCTGCAAAAATGAAAACACTGGCGGCGGCTATTTCAAAATATTCTGCCGTGCCAAATTTGGAATTACAGTTGACGGCTGGCGAATACGCAAACATAGGAATTGAAAATCAACGTGTATCAATCGTTGGAACTGGAAACGATACCACAATCAACGCAATCACTGTAAAATCTGGCACGCTGATTTTGGACGGCGCGCAGGTGCGGATGGTGGCTGTTTCGGAATGCGGCAGATTGTATGCGTGTGCAAATAGCCAGGTAACAATCACGGTAGGAATATCAGCTACATCCAACAGTCACGTGTATTTGGATGGTGTGGAATTCCAGCCGCCGTCTGCCGGCGATAATGTTTTAATGTCTTCCGGCGGTTCTGTGATTTCTGTAAACAATTCCAACATCAATACCGGGCAAATTCAGGCAGAATCTACGGGGCGCATTTATTTATACGGCACATTGTATGGCAACTATGTTGCAGATGATGGCGGTATCATCGTGGCAGATGGTATACAGATTGCACCGGAAACTAGTTCAACGCAGCCTGTCGCACAGGAAACAGTACTGAACCGAACGATTTATCTAAATGCTGCAACAGGTTCGGATTCTAAATCCGGACTGTCGGCTAATAATTCGATGCGAACGATTGCCGGTGCATTGTCCAAATACCCTAATATCCCAACTATTATTTTTCAGATTGCATCTGGAAATTATACAGGAAATTTCAATATAAAAAATCAATGTGTTGAAATTCATGCGGCTGATGATTCTGACGGTATAAATTTCACCGAATCGTCCATCACAGTGAAATCCGGAACGCTGATTTTGGCAGACAGGGTATCAATGGAATCTGATGAAACGGCGATTACTGTGAAAAATGGCGGATGTTTGATTGCTACCGGTTCGTCATTTTCGTCTAGCACATCATCCGCTGCCGATAACCTGCCATATGTTTTGGTATCCGATAATAGCACCGCGTTTCTGAATGGTTGCACATTCGCTGCATTTGGAAAAACGTCTAAAATATTGCTATCCGCCGAAAATGGTTCTGTTGTGCGCACCATTAGATGCAATTATGGCGGATCTGCGTCATATGGCATTATACAGGCGAAAACAGCATCAAAAATCGTTGACGATAGCACGATTATTTCGCCGACACAATCCAATGCAGAAACTGGCAGTACCATATACAGAAATGGTGTACAAATAGCGCCGTATGTGCCGCCTGCCATTGATGAACTGACAATATATTTAAACGCATCAACAGGATCCGATGCCAATAGCGGATTATCTGTGGACAAACCAATGAGGACGGTAGACGCTGCACTAAAAAAATACAGCACGTGCACAAATATCCGCCTGCAATTTGCAGCTGGAACCTATGACATCGGCATTTCAGCCGCAAACAAAAAAATCGCCCTGGTTGGCGAAGACGCTGCAACAACAATCCTGAATGGGCGTATCAACGTAACCTGCTGCACGCTAACTATGTTCAATCTGACGGTATCGGCATCTGGCTATGGCGCACGTGCAGTGGTTTACGCATACGCTGGATCCCATGTTTATGGGTATCATGCAAATATTTCTGTTCTAACTGGTACGGCGCAACTAACAGATGCATGTTTATTTGCTTCAATATCCAGCCAGTGCTATTTGGATGGATCCACAATCACGGTCACAGGCAGAGATGAATCCGATATGTCTTCTGCTGTTGCTGTACGCAGTAGCGGCGGTTCCGTGGTAGGATTGGGGTATTGCAAAATATCGTCCACAATCTGCGCCAGCACAACCGGGGAAATTAAAACGATCGGTAGCACAGTGGGCGGAACCAAAATTGAATCAGGCGGTGTGATTTATGTAAACGGCGCACTGACAACAGCAACAGCATAGGGGTGGTAATTTATGGCAGATTTGACGAAACCAAAAACGATTACACAAACAATGCTGGCAGCGATTTCCGGGGACTATTCCGGGGATCTGCCAGAACCGCAAACCGTTGAACAGGAATATTTGGCGAAAATTGCAAATAATTCCGGTGGCGGAACATCCGTCACAGTTGACGAAAAGCTAACCGCCGATGGGACAAACCCCGTGCAAGGCGGTGCGATAAAAAAATATGTTGACACTGGGCTGCAAAATTTGAATAGCAGCATCAGCGAAACCGCGAATAAAACGGGCATTTTCACATCCTGGACAAATGTCAACCAATCCAGTGATCCGGTTGGGTGTTTGGGCGTTGCATATGCAACGAAAAACGGAAACCTAACTAGTATATACGGGAATCTGACGTTTACAAATGTTTACGATGGGCACACGCCGTCTATAACATTTTTCACGTTGCCAGAAAAGCTTCGACCAAAATTTGCAGGATCCAGTGGGGAAAGAATTATTTTCCCCATTTACACTGATTATGCAGATACTAGCCTGGAACGGAAAAACGATAGCGTTATGATGTTGGGCGAAATCACGGAAGACGGAAAGGTGAAAACGATCGATTACCCGGAAGGAATCGAACTGAAAATGTCGCAAATGTTCCGATTTAGCACGACATTTGTATCAATGGGATGGGGGCAGGAAACGTGAATAATTTTTTGATAACGGTTTTGATTTCCATCATTTCCGCATCTGGCGTGTTGGGAATTGGGACACGATCAATTATTGACAGGATGAAACGGCAGGACGCACGGCAAAAGGCGCTAGAATTCGGCGTGCAAGCACTGCTACGGGACAGAATGCTATACTGCTATAACAAATATATTGACGCTGGCTATGCGCCGATATACGCAAAGGAAAACTACGAAAATATGTATAAACAGTACCATGAATTGGGCGGAAACGGCGTAATGACGCATCTGCACGAGGAGTTCATGGCGCTGCCAACGGAGAAAGGAGTACAATCATGAGAAATTGGAAATTATGGGCAAAGGCGGCGGCAGTCAGAGCTGTTAAGACGATGGCACAGACGGCTGTTGCAATGATCGGCGTATCCGCCGTAATGCAGGAAGTCAATTGGGTTGCAGTTGGATCCGCTGCGCTATTGTCTGGCGTATTATCCGTTTTAACTAGCGTGGCAGGTCTGCCGGAAGTGGAGGAATGAACTATGAATATCAAAAACGCATTTTTAACACACAACCGCCCGTATACTAAACGATCCAAAACAACCGCCATTGCCATTCATTGGGTGGCAAACCCGGGTTCTTCCGCCATGCAGAATCGTAATTATTTTCAGAATACGGACGTAGAGGTATCTGCGAATTACATTATCGGGCTGAACGGAGAAGTGATCTGCTGCATTCCGGATGAGGAGATTTCCTGGTGCACCAACCAGGCGAACAACTACACGGTTAGCATTGAAAATTGCCACCCGAATTGGACAGGTGAATTTGACAGCGCTACATACAATAGCCTGGTGGAGCTGACCGCCAGCCTGTGTAAAAAATACGGATTGAATCCAATGAATCGTGGTGTAATCCGGCATTTTGATGTAACCGGCAAGAACTGCCCGAAGTGGTTCGTCCCAAAATCCAGGGGCGGCAGTGACACAGAAAACTGCGAACATTGGGCGCAGTTCCTGTGGGATGTAAAAAACAAACTGGATGGAAAAACGCAGCCGGCAAAACAGCCAGCAGCAGCGAAACCAGCAGCCGGGAAATTCGCCCCGTATCGGGTAAAAATTACAGCGGACGTTCTGAACATTCGCAAAGGTGCTGGAACAAAATATCCTGTTGTGGGAACGATCAGCGACCACGGCGTTTACACAATCGTAGACAAATGCAACAACTGGGGATTTTTGAAGTCGAAGGCAGGGTGGATCTGTTTAGACTACACGAAAAAAATTTAAAACAAAAACGGCGGTAACTATCCATGTTACTGCCGTTATTTTTTTGCTTAGATAAAAAATCTGGGGCACCATCGCAACGCCGCCCCATTTAAAACTGATTCAGTTTTTATATCACACCAACATTGTACCACGTTTGATCTTGGATGTCAACCACGTGGCAAAAAGCGGCAGTGATTACTGCCGCTTGCTGCGCTCTTTTTCAATTTCTAAAATCGCCTTATACGCCATTTGCATAAATTTTTCTTTGTGTGGTTCACATTCGCCGGTTTCCCATTTTTTTAGTGTACCGTAAGACACGCCGACCACCTTACTGGCTTTATTTGTTCCGCCTAGATACTGTGAAATGGCGGAAGCGCCGTCTACTGAAATGTTGTATATTGCCCGTAAAATGTAAACAGCGTCCTCTTGATCAATTCCGGAAAAGCAATCAAGGTATTTGTGTTCCATCACATAAAGGGCTTTATCTGGATCGCATAAGCTATCCAGATAAAGCTTTTTGAAATCATCGTAATTAATCATTTTGAATCAAAATTATATTAGTCCCAGGTATCATCGGTTATATCTTCATCAGTCGGTTCTTCGTCAAAAACTTCATATATAACGCCTGTTCTTTCACCCCAGAATTCGTCCAAGATATAGTATCTTTGTTCTATTGTTTCGTCTTCTTCGAACGGGATGTCGTTATCTGTCAAAAAATCCTTAAACGTATAGCCTTCCCCGAAAACAAACGGATCTCCGCCGTCCCATGTATCCGTATTTGGATCATAGCGCCGGTAACTTATTTTTACACGTTCACACTCTAACTTTTCACCCATCAGTTCTGCTATTTTTTCGGCATCTTCCTTTGAATCCGGGTAGCAGTAGGTTGTTTTGTTATCGATGATTCTTTTGATCTCATCATCGGTCAGTCCCTTCGGGTCCTTGCTGCTGCAAATGAATGGTTCATCACTCCGCAGGTTGTCAACCCAAATCCAGTCGAAACCGTCAGCCGTGTAAATGCATCCGCCTCCACAAATACCTACAAATCTAATGTTTTTCATAGTGATTACTTCCTTTTCTTTTTTTATTTTCGGGCTTTCCCCGTTTCTGTAATTATATTATAGCACATTTGGTATTGTTTGTCAAGAGAAATTGCCATATTTATAATAATTTGTAGGAATGCATAAATAATTGTATAATTCATTGTGCAATTTGATGTTTCATTGAAAATGGCAAAAGCGGCAGTAACACAATAGTTACTGCCGTTATTTTTTGTTTAGATAAAAAATTTGGAGCGCCGTCGCAACGCCGCCCCATTTAAAACTGATTCAGTTTTTATATTACAATAATATTGTACCATGTTTAATCTTGAATGTCAACCACGCGGCAAAAAGCGGCAGTGATTACTGCCGCTTGCTTACTTGCTCACTTATTTTTCGTCTTCTGCAAGTTTCTTTGCCCATTCATTGCAGAAGATTTCAGCTACTTTTTTTACATCTTTCACACTGTATAGATCTAGCGATTCATCCAATTCATCCATTTCATCCATCACCTTGCGAACGAGGTTGACGATTGCTGGATCATCATAGTGCTTCCAGCTGTTGTGCCCAAGACTGTAAAATTCATCCGTCCAAACTTCGCCGGTGCTACGATCTAACATCATGCAACCATAATGCGGATCGTACCTACCGCCGCTGTTGAATTCTTCATAATCCTTGATCGCTTCTTTGACGCCTGTGATTTCAACCTTTTTCATTTCGTTCGTAGTGTTCATAGTGATACTTCCTTTTCTTTTTATTTATTTTTTGTGGAATTCATCTCATCCACTGTTATAATTATACCACAATTCAAGCGGTTTGTCAATATAAAGTTACCGTATTTATAAACATTTGTATGATTACACAAAATAGCACGTTGATTCTTGTACATTTTGACCATCTACAAAATTTACAGTTGCGTATGCCATTAAAATCATCCAGGCTTCGGACGGTTCACGTTCGCCGCAGCTCCACTTCACCAGCGTGTAGTACGGGATTCGGAACATATCGCCGATCTGTTTCAAATTCTTGAAATGTTTTTTGATTGCCTGAAATCCGTTGTTTGCAATATCAACTGTGCAGCGCAGAATTCGCCCTACCTCATCGATGCTTTGCCCACACATCCAATCTTTCCACTTGTAGGATTCAGCGAATCGATCTGGATCCAGCTTCTTTCCCTCAACGTAGGTGTACAGCTTTTGAAATTCTTCGAAATTTATCATATATATGCGGTTCCTCTCTTTTCTCGGCGCATTAGAATGATGCGCCGCTGAAATTGAAATTTTCTGTCAGGTCGTTTTTACCCGGAACATAAACGCCATCAACATTGTCAAAATATCCGTATTCACGTACCTTGTAGTGGCGGCTGGTTCTATCGGTACATTTTTCAACAATTTTCAGGTAGGTGCGGTTTTTACCGTAATTTTCCCAATCCCGTACATCTTCGAAAAATGTGTATCTTGTTACACTGTGCGCGATGATTGCGCGCAGTCTGTCGATGCAGCCCTTGCGATCCAGCGGCTTTTCTTCTTCCTTTTCAGCCGCTTTTTTTGCGTCAGCCCATGCCTGCTTCATAGCATCGCTCAGAGCCTTGCGCAGCGTCCAACCGTAAGCCTTGACGAATCCTTTTGCCAGCGCCCAAGCGTTTGTCATGATGTTTCTCAGATCGAATTTTTTCATAGTGATTACTTCCTTTTCTTTTTTTGTTTTCGGGTTCTTCCCCGTTTCTGTAATTATATTATAGCACATTTGGTATCATTTGTCAAGAGAAATTACCGTATTTATAATAATTTGTAGGAATGCATAAATAATTGTATAATTCATTGTGCAGTTTGTACCGTTTAAAATATTTTGATCATGCTGCTACGCGTTTTGCAGGCAGGGGACATCGTAAAAAACAACGGCGGCATTTTGTGATAATGCCACCGTTGTTTTGCGCAGTTTTCGTGTTGCATTTCGTGTTGCATACTGTTCCGATTCAGTGCAAAATCTGGCGTTTTTGATGGAAAAAAGTCGCCCGGAATGGAAATGTAAACACGAAAAAACCGCGTAAATACTAGAAAATCCAGTAAATACGCGGTTTTCATCTGGCGGAAAGAGAGGGATTCGAACCCTCGATACGCTATCAACGTATACACGAGTTCCAGTCGTGCGCCTTAGACCAGCTCAGCCATCTTTCCTTGACTCAACTATTTTATTATATCAGATCTTCTCATTATTGTCAAGATTTGATTGTAAATAAAATGTAAAATAAAGAAAAACAAACTGATTTTTAGTCTTTGAAATTACTTATTTTTCGCATCCCATTTTTTCTTTATAAAATATCCGCAAATACCAAGCAGCAGCATGGCGAATAAGAAACAAACCGCGAGCCAGTATCTGCCTTTCCAAATGCTTCCACCTAAAAATACAGAAAGCGCCGCCGATGGGAGTCTCGCAAGCGTTGTCAGAACAAATAGCCGCATGGGCTTGATTTTGGTATTAAAAGAAACAATATAGGTCAGTGCATCTTTCGGAAGTCCCGGCAAAAGGAATAAGGCAAATACCAAAACTTCGAGCTTCTTTTCGGTTGCAAGATATGCATACTTTTGCATTTTATCTTCCGAAACGAACAGAGAGACAATAGGACGGCCAAACTTCTGCACCAGATAGTAGACAATAACTGTTCCAAAGAAAAAGCCCACCATAGAAAGCAGCAGTCCAATCCCCTCTCCAAAGAGCAAGCCGCCAATAATCGGAACTGGCCCGCCCGGAATTACAGCAATGACCACTTGCGCAACTTGAAGCAAAACAAATAAGATTGGGGCAAAAATGCCAAACGTCTGCATTTTTTGCAAAATAATTGCTTGTCCTTCTTCCGAAGAAAGCAGACGAATCAACGGAATCATGGCAATTGACGTGACACAAAATACAACCGCTAAAATAACAGCTGCAAAAATCACATTTCTTTTTTTATGTGTGCTATCTCGTTTCATACAACATCAGCCTTCCTTAAAACGAAAGCATCCACTCCGAAACTATAATGGAATGATACTTTGAGAAGTTGTTCTTGATTACGATATCCACAACACCCTATTTCATGCAGAAGCAACCAACATTATAATAGATTCCTCCACTTTTGCAGTTCTTCCTGTGCTGTTTTCAGCAGCAACGAGCTAGGCGATTCACCACCCATGATACGAGCGATCTCCGCAATGCGTCCTGCCGCATCAAGCGGCTGCACAAATGTTTGCGTTCTGCCATCCTGCACCTTTTTTTCAATCATAAAGTGATGTTCCCCCATCACTGCAATTTGTGCCAAATGCGTCACACACAATACTTGATGATTTTTGGAAACCTCCCGGAGTTTCATGCCGATTTTCTGTGCAGCCTTTCCGCTGACACCTGTATCAATTTCATCAAAAATCATCGTCGGAATGGCATCCTGATCGGCAGTGACACATTGCAGGGCCAGCATGATACGAGACAGTTCACCGCCAGATGCAATTTTCGCCAACGGCTTCGGCGTTTCGCCTTTGTTGGCGGAAATCAACAGTTCCATCGTATCCATGCCGTGAATGGTTAATTTTCCGGTCTGATGTGCCACATCCAATACAACATTGGGCATATTAAGAAATTCCAGCTGTTCCGTTACAGCTGCCACAAATTGTGCTGCCGTTTGTATGCGATACTGCGACAATTCTTTTGCCCGCTTAGAAACTTCCTCCAACAGCTGTTCCTTTTCCTTTTGCAGCGTCTGCAACTCTGCCTGATCGCTCTGCATGCTCTGTAATTCTTTTTTGGCTTCCTGATACCGATGAAGCAGTTCATCTCCCGTACATTGATACATCCGATTTAGGCGATAAAGCGCCTGCATCCGTGTCTGCAATTCCTGATACCGCAGCGCGTCGAATTCCATAGAAGACCGAACATTGCTGCATTCTGCTGCAATATCCCGCAGCTCAATGCTTGCAGCCTCCAGCCGCTCTTGCAGCTGCTGAAAAATTGGATTGAATTCCGTATAGGGCAGCAATTCAGAAGATGCCTGCTGAATCAAATCCACTGCACCGATATCCGACTCCTGATCCAATGCGCTTTGAACAGCCTGTAAGGCAGCTGCAATCTGCTCCGTATGTTGCAGCAGATTGAATTCTTCTTCCATGGCAGCTTCTTCCCCAGGCTTCAGCTGTAGCTGCTCCACTTCTTCTACCAAACTTTGCAGATACTTTGCCCGTTCCTGCTTTTCCTGTTCGAATTTTCGAAGCTGACTATACCGTTTGGCTTTCTGCTGCAAAGCACGAAAACTGGTCTGATAAGCAGTCAGCACAGTGCTGTTTCCACCAAATGCATCAATCATATCCATATGTCGTTCCGGTGTCATCAGAATTTGATTGTCGTGCTGTCCATGAATATGAATGAGATGAACGCCCAACTCCCGAAGCATTGAAGCCGTCGCCGTACGCTGGTTGATGCGTGCAATGCTTCCGCCATCTGCTAAAATCTCACGGGTTAAGAGCAGCTCATCCGATCCATCCTCTAACTGATACTGTTTCAGCAATTCCACTACAGCAGGTGGAAGATGCGTAAACAAAGCGGAAATAATGGCACGTTCACAGCCCGTTCGAACCAAATCCCGTGAAACACGCTGACCCAAAACCGCATTGATTCCATGAATAAAAATGGATTTTCCGGCACCGGTTTCACCCGTAAAAACATGCAAACCGGTGGAAAATGAAATACGTGCCTGCTGAATCACTGCCAAATTTTCAATAAACAATTCTGTCAGCATGTCTTATTTTCCTCCTGTTGAATGGGATGATAAGTTTTTGCAAATGCAGCAGCCTGTTCCGGGGTTCGCATCAAAATAAAAATGGTATCGTCACCTGCCAACGTTCCGACAATATCCGGATGCTGCATCCGATCAAACGAAGCACAGGCTGCCTGTGCCATTCCGGCGTGGCAATGAATGGCAACCATATTCCCTGCATAATCGGTACGAATGATTGCCTCCTGCAACAATCCAAATGAAACAACCGATTGAGAAGGCGCCATATACCGATACTGGCCGGTTGTATCCCGCTGCTTGACCAGATGCAGCTGCTGAATGTCCCGTGAAAGCGTTGCCTGCGTCACCTGAATGTCCTGCTGTTGTAGGCGGCGCTGTAAGGTTTCCTGGGTGTCAATGACTTCCTGTTCAATGATGGATAAAATCAGCTGATGCCGTTCTTTTTTGGACACAGGACTCCCTCCTTCCATTCCAGGCTCTTAGTTGGTTTGCTGTCCTTTTATGGTTTGAATCATTTTTTGATTGAGCGAATCAAAAAATGTATTGCCGGACAGATCGATGATGTGCATTTCATACGGAGAACGATAAATTTGCAGACGATGCTGGGCATCCAACGGAACCGGCTGGTCGCCGTCAATGCAAATGTAAACATCATCTCCTGCCGGCTGTTTCAAGGTTAGGCAAAGCTGGCTGTCTTCCGAAAACAAAACCGGACGAACGGTAACAGAATGCGGACAAATCAAGGTCATCTCAATACAAAGCAATTCCGGCTCAATAATAGGGCCGCCTGCGGAAAGCGCATATGCTGTGGAACCGGTCGGCGTACTGAAAATGATACCGTCTGCACGATAACTTCCAATCAAAATGTCTTTTCGATATACAGAAAAGTCCAAAATTTTTGAAAACTGTCTGGAAATGCAAATTTCATTCAAAGCCGTATAATGCTGGATAACATGTCCCTTCTGATCCAGCAAGTCTCCACACAACAACATCCGCTTGGAAACACGGTAATCGCCTGTTTTCAAGCGGCGAATTTGGTAGAGTTCATTCCGTTCCATAGATGCCATAAAGCCAAGTCGTCCCATATTGATGCCGAGCAACTTGGTATCCGTTCCCATCAGATGCTTGGCACAGTGCAAAATGGTTCCGTCTCCGCCAATAGCAATTGCAAAATCAGCTTCTTTTGCCGCCTGGGTAAAATCCTGGAATTGCACATACGACTGATTCGAAAACTCATTCTGATACTGTGGATCAATGGTAACAGCAATGCCGTTTACATGCAGCAGCTCGCACACCTCTCTGGCGCAGGGCAGCGCACCGATCTTTTGAAAATTTGGGAAAATCACTGCATTCATATGCCATCCTCCTATGCAAATGCCTGCCGCACCACCGCAGCCAAATCCTGTGACTGCGCCGAACTTGTACTATATTGTACAACCGCAAGATATTCTACATTGCCGCTTCCGCCCCGTATGGGCGAAGGAATCAAATGCTGCAAAGAAAGTCCATTCTGTGCCAGACAGGATAAAACCTGTTCCAATACACGCTGGTGAACCGACTGAGAGCGGACAATGCCATGCTTGCCAACACCTTCTTTCCCTGCTTCAAACTGCGGCTTAATGAGAAGAATCGCCATACCGCCCGGCTGCAAGAATCGCACCAATTCAGGAATAATCAAACGCAGAGAAATAAAAGAAACATCGACAGAAAGAAATGCAATCGGTTCTGCAACAGCTGTTTCCGGCAGCTTGCGAATATCTGTCTGCTCCAAGTTAACCACCCGAGCATCCTGCCGCAATTTCTGTGCCAATTGATCCCGTCCGACATCAACCGCATATACTTTCTGAGCACCATTTTGCAGCATGCAGTCCGTAAAACCGCCTGTAGAAGCGCCAATATCCATACAGACTGCCCCTTGCAACGAAAAGGAACCCAAAAGCGGAAGCGCTGCTTCCAGTTTCAGTCCTCCCCGTCCTACATATTGCAAACCAGCATCGGTTACCGCAAGCTGATCGGTTTCTGATACACTGCGTGCTGCTTTGGTACAGACTGTTCCATTGATGGTGACGCTTCCCTGCTGAATCAATTCTTTGGCACGCTGTCGGCTGGCTGCATAACCAGATTGAATCAAAGCAACATCAAGTCGTTCCATGCTCGTTCCACTTCTCCCATTCCTGTAAGATTCGTTTCAGCATTGCTTCTTCGGAAAGTCCCATCTGTTCCAGCTGTACCTGCATCGGTGCCTGCCGAATGAAGTCTTTTGGTGCAATCCGGACATATGTTCCGGTATAACCCTGCTCCAACAGCTGATCCCCAAGCAGCTGGGAAATACCGCCATAATAATAGGCTTCCTCGAAAAATAGAATATGCCGATACGATTTGGCAATCTCCACAATGGCTTCTTGGATAGGGAAAATTCGTGTCAGCTTCAGCAAATCACATGGGCAAGCCATCTGATCTGCACGCTGTTTGGCATGATACAAAGCATCATAAATTCTGCCATAGGAAATCAAAAGTGTATCTGTTTTGTGACCGGAAACATGTGTATATTCCGTATTTAAAACAGACTGATCGAAGGTACTGGTATCTCTTCCACGGGGATAGCGAATACCAATCAGTCCCTTTTCCTCATAAATACCACGGCGCAGACACATGGTCAATTCATCGTAACAGGACGGAGCATACAGAACTGTACCCGGAATGGTGGAAAGATAGGAAACATCGAACAATCCATGATGTGTCTCTCCATCCTCTCCCACAACGCCAGCCCGGTCAATGCCAAGCACAACATGCAAACCACCAATTGCCACATCATGCAGCAGCTGATCATATGCCCGCTGCAAGAAAGAAGAATATACCGCAAATACCGGTGTTTGACCAGATGCGGCAAGCGCAGCAGCAAAGGTAACAGCATGCTGCTCTGCAATTCCTACATCGTAAAAACGGCTGGGATAAGCTCTTGCAAAATGCTGCAAGCCGGTTCCATGCTCCATCGCAGCAGTAATGGCACAAATGGATGGATCCCGCTGTGCAAGACGTGCCAGTTCCTTTCCGAACACATCCGAATAGGAACCCTTTGCTGCAATTTCCGGATTTCCCGTCTCCACGTTAAACTTAGAAATACCGTGATATTCACCCGGATTGCGTTCAGAGGGCAGATAGCCCTTTCCTTTTACAGTCAACACATGGACAAATACCGGACAGTGATACGTTTTTGCTGCACATAAAACGTCTTCCAATTCCTCCATATTATGCCCATCCACTGGCCCCAAGTATACAAATCCCAAATCCTCAAAGATGGTCGTGGAGCGAAAGATGGTATCCCGGACAGCATCTTTCGAAGACTTCAGCATTTTGATCATGGGAGCGCCGATGACCGGTGTTTGATTCAGTTTGCGTTCTACCCGCTGCTTGGCACGCACATACTTTTCTTTTCCTCGAATGGAAGACAGATACTTTGCAAAAGATCCCACGTTTTTTGAAATCGACATGGTATTGTCGTTCAAAATGACAATCAGATTGTTTTTTGCTTTTCCGGCATTATTCAGACCTTCATATGCCAAGCCGCCAGTCAGTGCACCATCCCCTACGACCGCAACGGCATAATGCGTTTGGTCTCCTTGCAGCCGCATGGCTTCGGAAATTCCACCTGCGACGGAAATGGCGGTACTGCTGTGTCCGCTGATAAACGCATCATGTACCGATTCTTCCGGCTTTGGAAATCCGGAAATGCCGTGTTCCTGGCGTAAGGTATGAAATTGTGCATAGCGTCCCGTTAAAATCTTATGCGTATAGCATTGATGCCCGACATCCCATACAAATTTGTCTTTTGGAGAATTGAATACCCGATGCATGGCAACGGTCAATTCTACGGTTCCAAGATTGGATGCGAGGTGCCCGCCCGTTTTGGAAACGGTGGTAATCAAAAACGTTCGGATTTCCTGACAGAGCGCCGTACACTGCGCATAGGTCAGCTTTTTCAAATCCTCCGGTCCATGCAAATGATCCAAAAGGTGATCTTCTGCCATTCGTTGTTTTTTTGTATCCATACGTCAATCGGAGTTGTGGTGCAGTCTCCTCCGTCACCTCATTTCTTTCTTTCCAGCAATTCCTTTGTGAGATCCACTAGAACGGCATGTTCCGCAAACGGCTGCAATGCCTCTATTGCTTCTTGTGTCAAACGATTTGCTTCTTCCCGTGCAGCATCAAGTCCAAGCAGTGTCACAAATGTCTGCTTATGTTCCTCTGCATCACTGCCAACCGGTTTTCCAAGTACTTCTGTCGTGCTGGTCACATCCAGAATATCATCTACAATCTGGAAGGCAAGCCCCAGACAAGCTCCATAGTGATCTGCCTGCTGAATGGCTTCTTCCGATGCACCGGCTGCAATACATCCCATTTTGCAGGCAGCCCGAATCAAAGCACCGGTCTTGGCTGCACACATCACCTGTAAATCTTCTACCTGTACATCGGAACGCTGCTCATTTTCCATATCCATGACCTGACCGCCGATCATGCCAAGGTACCCCGTCGCATCCATTAAAACACGCACCAATTGCAATTTTACAGCATCTTTCAAGGTAGAATCCTGCAAAATGGTGTGTACCGCATGAACGGAAAGGCCATCTCCTGCCAGAATGGCAGTAGCTTCCCCAAACGCTTTATGGCAGGACGGTTTTCCACGCCGGTAATCGTCATTGTCCATTGCCGGAAGATCATCGTGAATGAGCGAAAAGGTATGTATCATTTCCAAAGCGCAGGCTGGTGCCATCGCCTGTTCTGCCGTTCCACCGCAAAGCTTGCAAAACTCTAAGACCAAAAACGGACGAATGCGCTTTCCGCCCGCTTCCAAGGCATAACGCATTGCATCGACAACATGCTTCTGCCGTTCCGCCTGTTCATACTGCGGAGCTAGCTGGTCAAGTGCTGCTTCAATCTGCTTTAATTGTGCCTGCATATACTGCGTGTGTTCCTGCGTCATGATAAAGCCTCCTTTTCCTCTGCCGGATGTTCTTCTATAGTAAGCTGCTGCTTGGCTGCATCCAGCTCCTTTTGACACTGCATCGCAACTCCCAGTCCCTCCTGATAGAGCTGAACCGATTCTTCCAGGGACAACTCTCCTTTTTCCAAAAGCTGCGTAATTTCTGAAAGCCGCTTCATTTGTGCTTCAAATGTCATGATGCTCCCCTTTCTCAAGTGCCTGTACGGGTATGGTTCCATCTTGCAGCTGAACCACAAGATGATCTCCAGGCTGAATTTGATCAATGGATTCCACTACTTTTTCCTGCTGATAAACGAGGGCATACCCTCGAGCCAATACTTGCAGCGGACTCAGCGCATGCAGTTTGGTACAAAGTGTTTGCAGACGCATCTGCTGATTTTGCAGCAATTGCTGCATGGCACGGTGCAGACGCAACTGATTTTGATGAAGCTGTTCGGCTGCATGCACCGTCTTTTGATGAGGAGATGCCTGCTGCAACCGATGCATCAACCGGAGATACGCCTGCTGATGACGTTCCCATAAAACCTGCATTGCCGTTTGCAGACGATGCTGCATCTGCAAGACCTGCTGCATCAATTGCGCACAATCTGGAACCGCCAATTCTGCGGCAGCCGACGGTGTCGGCGCACGCAAATCCGCTGCATAATCCGTAAGTGTATAATCGGTCTCATGTCCGACTGCAGAGATAATGGGAACCGTACAGTGATAGACTGCCATGACAACCAATTCCTGATTGAATGCCTGCAAATCTTCGGCAGAACCGCCGCCCCGCCCAACAATCAACACATCGCAGTTTTGTGCCTGTGCCGATTCTATTGCATGACAAATCGAGGCTGCTGCCCCTTCCCCTTGTACCT
>OGZL01001185.1_pt1 | contig 20438 bp, 16 predicted proteins | sample 1576761 | NCBI WGS metagenome assembly OGZL01 (sample SAMEA3541595, study PRJEB24748) | human gut metagenome | biome: human gut; feature: human-associated habitat; material: faeces | place: China | collected 2012
AACAAGAGCGTGTAGCTATCTCTGAACTGAATAACATTATTGCAGACAGAGTAAGCATCACTTCTCTATTGAAAACTTTACAATAAACCTTTGACGAATGAGTAAAAAGATCTATTTATTTTCTTTAGTATTGCTGGCTCTGACGTTTACTGCTTGTAGTGAAACAGAGGAGGCGGGTCGCTATGATAATTGGCAGGCACGTAGTGAGGCATTCATTGATTCTATTGCAAATGTATATAACAGCGCTGAGAATAAGGCTTTGCCGGATAACGACCCGGAAAAACTTCATGCTTACAAAGATCCGACTAATAATCAAATGTTGTACGTTAAGAAGATTAGTAAGGATGAAAATAGCAGTCAGAAAAAACCACTATATACTTCTACGGTAAGTGCATATTATCGTATGACTTATTTTAACGGAGATGTGGTGCAGCAGAACTTTAATGGGATTAAACCTAGCAACTACGATTCACCATCCAAATTTTCTTTGGACGGGGTAATTACAGGTTGGTCATATACATTGATGCATATGACAGAAGGTGAATTATGGACTTTGTATATTCCTTATCAGAGTGGATATGGCTCCGGTACTAGCGAAGACGGTTCTTTACAACCTTATTCGGCATTAGTCTATAACGTAAAGTTAGATAAGATTGTAGAATTATAATCTTATATAGTATAATAAAGATAAACAGGTGTTGCGTCTATTATGAAGTGCACCCCAAAAGTTAGACAAAAAACTTTTGGGGTGCACTTCACTTTTCGGACACTCTCTTTCTTCATCAATTTACAAAACAGAGAGCATGATACAGTTTATTCCTGTCCCTCTCCTAAAATTCGGTATAGGTTAATTAGACTTTGTATTTCGGTGAAATGATTGGCTGTTTGCGTCAATTACTTTCTTTACCGAACCATGAAGCAATAATAACTTTTGGGCATGATCGTGGTCTAATCCAAATTCCTCCATAATCATCCGTGTTCCTCTTTCCACTAACTTTTGATTGCTCAATTGCATGTTCACCATTTTGTTTCCTTTCACCCGTCCGAGTTGGATCATCACAGAAGTGCTGATCATGTTTAGAATCATTTTTTGCCCGGTGCCGGATTTCATCCGGGAACTGCCTGTGACATATTCCGGTCCGACGATCATTTCAATGGCAACATCCGCTTCTGCTGCCATAGGAGAATCGGGATTACTAGTGATGCAACCAGTCAGGATCCCCTGTTTGCGTGCTTCGTGTAAAGCTCCTATTACATAAGGAGTAGTGCCGGAAGCGGCAATGCCGATAACGGTATCCTTATTGTTGATGTGATGTTCGGTCAATTCTTCCCAACCACGGTTTGTGTCATCTTCGGCGCCCTCTACGGGATTGCGCAAGGCCGTATCACCTCCTGCTATCAGTCCGATAATCCAATTGGGAGACATTCCGAAGGTAGGGGGAACCTCCGAAGCGTCCAATACTCCTAAACGGCCGCTTGTCCCTGCCCCCATATAGAAGATACGTCCGCCTTGTCTCATGCGGGGGACAATCAGGTTGACAAGGTGCTCAATCTGCGGAATTGCTTTCTGTACGGCTGATGCTACCTTTTGATCTTCACGATTGATGTCTTCCAGTATTTCCCGTACGGATTTCTTTTCCAGGTGATCGTAAAGCGATGGTTGTTCGGTTATCTGCATAATACAAATTGCTGTTTACCAATTAATTGTAGATAGAGAAATTATTTTTGATGATATTGGATTAATCCTTCCATTGGACTTTGGAGGATTTTACCGACTTGAATCCCTGTTTGCTGTGCTGCCTCTTGTAATATATCCTTATAACAATGTGCAACAGAACCGATGAAATGTGCCGGATATTGCTTGTAATCATATTGCATTACATTTCTGCGAAGGAAAGCAATGAAGCTATTGAGCACGAGTGTGCGGATAGCAGGTTCGTCCAGGTGTTGAGCCAGGAAAGGAGAGAGGCTTGCCAAAAAACGGTTCGGGAAAGGCTGACGGTAAACCCGGTCGATGATTTCGGGAACTGTCAGGTCGAATTGCTTTAAAAAAGCCTCTTTTATGGTTGACGGAAGCTGGTTTTTCAGTACATCGCCTACCAGCAGTTTACCTAATACTGCGCCGCTTCCTTCGTCACCCAGAATAAATCCAAGAGGTGAAATGTTACTTATAATCTCTTCGCCATTGTAAAAGCAGGAGTTGGAACCCGTGCCGAGGATACAGGCAATGCCTGCTTCGTGTCCACATAGTCCGCGGGCGGCGGCAAGCATATCCGAATTGGCTTTTATATTTCCTATGACGGGCAGGCTGTCGGCAATTGCCCGTCGGAGGACGGGAGCTTTTTCGGGCGTACATCCTGCACCGTAGAAATAAACGGAGTTTATCGTCCCTTCCGGTAACTGTGGCAGGAGAGAGGCAGTTAACTCTTGTTGGATTTCCTCTTCCGATTGGAAGAAAGGGTTTATCCCTTTCGTTCCAATTCGTTTAATCAGGGTGCCGTTGAATACAATGCACCAATCGGTTTTGGTAGAACCGCTATCTGCAATAAGTATCATATCTTAATGTATATTTTCTTTTTATATAATATATAGCCTATTGCCCAGTTGAGAAGGACAAATAGAATGGCATAAGCAAGGGAACCGCTTTCATTACCGAAAACGGGCTGAAGGACACCGGCATAAAAGACTTGCTGCAAGGAAGTGTTTTCTCCCTGATATGTGACGGTAATGACACCTAGCAGGATAGCGAGAACATCTGCCAGTACATAGATAAAGAGCGGATTTACTCCGAAGGATTCGAAGAAACGACTCCATTTCTTGTATCCTTTTATGTCGATAATCCAGACGAGTAAAGCCAGAAAACTGGAACCTAATCCGCAAGTGACCAGAACAAAAGTCGGCGACCATATCTTTTTGTTCAACGGACATCCATAGCTAAGCAGGAAACCTGCAAAAGTGAGAATCGTACCGATAAGAAAGAGACGTTCCAATTTTTCGCGGATATCTTTCACTTCCATTAGTAGTTTGCCGACACAAAAGCCTATCAGTACGTGTGCAATAGAAGGGATAGTGCTTAGAAGTCCTTCCGGGTCGATGTGATTGTCCTGATACATGTGTGCATCTCCCAGGATGCTACGGTCTACAATGGAAAGAATGTTCGTTTCGTTGTAGGCAAAGCCGTTGCCGGTGATGAGGAGTATGAAGTAACCCACTAATAAGGCGACGATCAGATAAGGGATATACTTGTGTTTAATAAGCAAGGCAATTAATGCGGATGCTCCGTAGCAAAGGGCAAGCCGTTGCATCACTCCCAGAACCCGGATTTGGGCAAAGGGAAGCGGGTCGTGATAGTAGCAAAGCAAGGCAAACCAGTTGATGGCTATCCCGATAAGGAAAATGACAATCGTTCTTTTGATAATTTTCAGGGCAGCGGGGGTACTGAACGTGAAGTTATACTTTCTGAGTGAAATGTAAGTAGAGATTCCCATGATAAACATAAAGAAAGGAAAAATCAGGTCTGTGGGGGTGAGACCGTTCCATTGAGCATGTTTAAGAGGGGAATATACATATCCCCATGAACCCGGATTATTCACCAGAATCATTCCTGCGATAGTAATGCCTCGCATTACATCAAGTGCCAACAGACGTTTGTTACTTGTTACATTCATGACTGTTACTTGTTAATGTGTTAAGTTATTAAGTAAATTGTTTATTGTTTCTTACCGAAAGAATCATCCAGCCGATTGCGAATCATCAATGAGGCTATAATGCCGGGTATGGTGCAAATACAGACCCAGATAAAGAAACTGGTATATCCGATGTGTTCCTGTATCCAGCCTGCGGGCATTCCCGGAATCATCATGCCCAATGCCATAAATCCGGTTCCGATAGCATAATGAGCAGTCTTGTGCTCGCCTTCCGCAATATAAATCAGATAAAGCATATAGGCAGTAAAACCAAAACCGTAGCCTAGCTGCTCAATGGCGACACAAATAGATATTAGAATGAGGTTATCTGGGGTTGCTGCTGCCAACCAGATATATAACAGGTCGGGGAGATTAATCGCTAATGCCATGGGTAATATCCATTTTTTGAATCCGTCTTGGGAAACGAGCAAACCGCTGATGATTCCACCGAATAAGAGAGCTGCAACGCCTATGGTGCCATAAATCATTCCGACTGTTGTTGTAGATAGAGCCAATCCTCCTTTTTCGATACTATCCAGAAGGAAAGGTGAGGCGATTTTGGCTAATTGAGATTCGCCCAGTCGGTAGGTGAGCAGGAAAAAGAACATAAGACCTATATGTTTCTTCTGGAAAAAAGAGACAAAAGTTTTAAAGAAGTCTTCTAGCAGTTTGCTGGGTGTCAGGCCTTCCCGTTTGACGTCGGAATCGGGATAAGGAAGCATGAAACGATGATAGATAGTGAGTGCCAAAAATAGTCCTGCCATAAGATAGAAAGTAATGCTCCATGCCAGAGGTACATTATTTTGTAATGTTTCCAGCCAACCCGCCAACATCACAAGAACTCCTTGACCGAAAATACTGGCAAACCGGTAGAACGTATTCCGAAGACCTACAAAGAAGGATTGTTCCTTGTTATTGAGTCCGAGCATATAAAAACCGTCTGCTGCAATGTCATGAGTGGCGGAACTGAATGCCAGCAGCCAGAAAAAAGCCAGGGTGAATTGTACGTAGTGTGTTGTCGGGATGAAAAAGGCAATACCGGCAAATCCGGCTGAGATAAATCCTTGCATGGCAATAATCCAGGCTCGTTTCGTTTTAATCAGATCAACGAACGGGCTCCATAAGGGCTTGATAGTCCACGGCAGGTAAAGCCAGGAGGTGTAAAGAGTTATTTCTGTATTCGATAACCCCAGACGTTTATACATGATGACAGCGATTGTCATTACTGCTACATAGGGAAGTCCTTCTGCAAAGTAGAGGGTTGGAATCCAGCTCCAAGGATCTCTTTTCAGGGTTGGCGTTGTCATGGTATTCATTGGGTTCTATTTATATTGTTGCTCAATCGCACTACCGGGGTAGTAGTGGGATAGTATTTCTTTGTATTTATAGCCTTGTTCCCCCATTACGGCGGCACCGATCTGGCAAAGTCCCACGCCATGTCCCCAGCCGGATCCCGTGAGGATAAACCGGGAAGGGATTTCTTTTTCATCTTCTTTGTATTCTTTGTCCACAACGAAAGCGGAGCTATATAAGTGGGAAGATGATAGGGTACGACGGATCTCCAACTCTTTGCCGATGATGAGAGTGCGTAACGTTCCTACTATTTTCAATCGGACCAGCCGTCCCGAAGTTCCTCGTTCGACCGGAATCAAATCAATGATTTTTCCGAACTCGATTCCTGAACGTTTATGAATCAGTTCCGAGAGCTCTTGTTGGGAGTAGCAGACTCTCCAACGGTAAAAGTCTGTTGTTTCCTGGTCATAATTATTCAATACCTGACTCAACACTTGTTTGTTATGGGTGTTGCAAAAGGCCGCAGGAGAAGTACGTATCCATTTATCGGCTTCCACTTCTTTTGTCAGGTCGGGAAGTCGCGTTTCTGTTTTACTATCCCGTTGCCCGATAAGATAGGGATGCTTTACATTCTCCCAGCAGTTCTGGAATTCTTCGAAAGCGCCGCCGCAACATTTAGAGAAACGAGCGTCACAAATCTCTCCTTCATACATAAGTACTTCACCCCGTGTAGCAAAAACAGCTTCAATTGCCTGTGGAGTTGAGGCGCGTGTAATGCCTTGATAACGCTGGCAATGGTCATCGGCACATACATCAAAGTTTTTGTGGGCTTCATGGTCGTACCATTTAATAAGTTGAGAGGGGAGAGTTGAAAGTTCAAAGTTGGCTGTGTTGTCTGGGTGCATAATAACTTTCAATTTCCCATTTGCAACTTTCAACTTATTAAGCAGCCAGCTTCGGGAAATAACGGCATGTGCTTTTAATAGCTCCAAAGAAGCTGTTGCACTCATCTCTGATGAAATCACGCTGGTGAGATAATCTTCAATAGGAATTATATTGATAGCAGTCAGTCTGTCATCTTCAACAATAATCTTCAGTTCACCTTTGAATCTTTGAACTTCTTTACGTTCCCAATGGAAGTTGATGCCTATGGTTACGTCTTGCAGTTCAAAGAAAGAAGAAGTATCTTGTTGGGGAGTGAAGGAGAGTTCGTCATATTCTTTCTCCTGCCAACAGATTTTTCCTTTCCGATAGACAGCCTGTTGTATTCCGCAGATTGCTATTCCGTCAGAAGATATAAATTCTTTCGGGAAAGAGAATCCAATCTCTTTCCCGGAAAGAATACCGACTGTAATGACAGGCTCCTGCATAAAGTTTTACACTTCGTCTTTTCTGAATAATTCGTCACATAGGGTTTCAAACTGCTCCGGTGACAAACTAATTTCCTTGTAAATATCAATAATCTCTTTTGTGTTTAATTTATCCATATCCTCCTCTCTGATAATAGGGAAAACACCACCCATTTCTGCAACAGCAGGACTTATTAACAATCCTTTTTCCCCTTGGTTATAGTAACAGTCGGGACGATGTTTGGAACGTAGGAAAATGACGCAATTCCAAGCTACCACTTCATCATCTTCGCCATGCTTTGTACTGTCAATTGCATACCAAGCTATTATATTGATTAAAGGTTCTTTACCGTAAAAGGTAGAGAGGATGTTGTAGATATTCTCGAATTTCTCTATTAATTCAGACCTGAGAATTGATGCTAGACCAATGCTGGTTATAAAAGTATTGTTTGCATAGCTATTTACGATAGCCGGGACATCGTCGAAGTCTGTTTGTTCTATTATATCGTTCAGAAAATCCTTGAAAAAGGGAGTAGATAAACTTTCCTCTTTTCCTGCTGCTTGGAAGTGCATGTGGTCAGGAGCAGAAGCACCGCACTCCGGGCCGTTATAGAGTATATAGAAGTCTATCATATTTTCGGCTAAGTGAAGCATATCTTCAAAACGTCCTTTAATGCTTTGTGAGGTATGTTCCTTGTCGATGATTGTCAAGTGCCGCTGAAAAATGGGATAAGGGTTGAGGCATATCTCATAATGTCCGAACGGCAAACTGGTTTGTTCTGCAGGGCGATTCTTTTCGCATAAGAAACATGGTCTTTCCTGAATGGAGCGGGTATCCGTTTTTGCCATAGTGGAGAGGGCGCGTTGAGGGTTGGGGAAAATTCGGAACACCATTTCAATATCATCTTCTTCGACTTCCAGTTCTTTTGCTTTTTCCAGATTTTCTTCCAGTGCCTCATAATTCTTTTTCGCGAGTTCCCAGTTTTCTTTCTGATCTTCTATCATTTCTTCTACAAGCTCCTGAAAATCTTCATCAATCGTATGCATCTGAATTCTGCTTTGTATTTCCCAAGTGCGGATTCTGTCTTTATAAAAGTTGTTCTGATTGACTTTTTCAATACTTAATGCGGCATCTGAATTACCTTCCCAACGTCGGCAAAGGTATATTATATCATAGATACGTCCGATCTTATAATCGCGTGAAATGTTTAATCCTATGGCATAATCTTCACCGTAGCTGGTGTTTGGAAATTTGATGTTACGAATGATAGGGGTATAGAAAGCACGTGGAGCGCCCAAACCATTGATGCGTAAAGCATTGTTTTTTCCGTTCTCCAATGTCCATTCTTTATGGTCAATGATGCCGGGGGCTATTTCGTTCAAGTGGAAGTCGGTCATTAGATACGTTCCTATCACCATTGCGCAGCTTTCCTTATAAAAAGTATCCACGATTTTCTGGATTGTATGTTCGTCTTTATATAAGTCGTCGCTATCTAACTGTATGGCGAACTTTCCGCATTTCTCGTGATGTACACCCTTGTTCCAGCAGCCGCCTATACCTAAATCATTCTCTTGGGGAATGAAATGAATCAATCTTTTGTCTGCGCTTAGTTCCTGAAGCGCTTCGGTAGTTCCGTCGGTCGAATGATTGTCGATAACGATAACGTTGAAAGGAAAGGTAGTCTGTTGGTTTAAAGCAGAGCTGACTGCATCACGAATAGTATGAATACGATTGCGGACAGGGATGATTACGGATACTTCAAATTCAAAGGTCTCGTTGCAAAGATTGACTGTCCGTGAAGAAGAAGGCATTAAGTAGGCATCAATGCATTTCAGATATTCTGTGCAAGCAGCTTCCATTTCGAGCTGTACTTCCCGATTTTGGGGATCTACATAGTCGAATTGTTTCTCTCCGCTTTTTCTGGTATCAGTTTCAACTTCGGTATATAAATATTCGTTAATGTGTATAATGGAATAGTTGACAGCTATGAACAAGCGCATATTATATAGTCCTGCATATTGATATCTTTTGTACAGTTTATCCGCTGTGTAAGTGAATGCGGAAGTGCTGAATAAAAGTATGGAACCGAAGTCGAAATCATCTCGAACACTTCCCAATTGGTAATCAATGACGGGTGCTTGTTTTAGTTCTTCATGAATCTGTTGATAGCGGTCGGCATATACTATTCCATTTTTCTTGTTGTTCTCCATAACTTGCACCATGCGTTCCAATGCATATAATCCCAACTTTAATGGAGTTTGTTTGGTGTACAACAGAATGTAGTCTGTACTTGCATGAGCTGCGATTGTTTTCATCGTACTTGTGGAGTAAAGCCCATCGATAGGGAGCCATTCACAATCCGGGAGACATTTCTTACCGGGAGCAGAACCTAATAAATAGATTTTATCTACTAGCTCTGACGCTTGTAATTCTTTCACTGTTTGCATTGTATCTTCCGAAGTGCCGAAAGGTATAAAGCAATTGATTCTTTTTTTCATTTTGCTAATTGGTATTAAAGAGCTGTCGTATTGTTTATGGTTGATTTCTTTCGAATAAGGAAGCAAAGCCCGGTGAAAGTAAATGCAGCGTTAAATAATAGCAGTTCGTAACTGATTTGATAACCGTTGAACCATGCTTCCGAATTTCTTTGCAGGATATAGCAGAGGACAGGGGAAGCGATAGCTATCGGCGGGATATATTTATCGTAAATTTGTTTCTTGGTGAAGATACCGAAGGCGAACAATCCGAGAATAGGACCATACGTGTAACTGGCTAATGTATAAATCGCATCAATGACGCTGGTATTATTCAGCAGGTTGAAAACGAAAATAATGATTCCCATAACGATTGCCATGCCGATATGTACATGCTTGCGTATCTTGCTGAGAGCGGCTTCCCCTTTTTTCTGTGCATTCAGAATATCGACAGTGAAAGAGGTGGTCAGTGCGGTTAATGCCGAGCCGGCAGCCGAGTAGGCGGAAGCTATTAATCCGATGATGAATAGGATACCGACTATACCCGGAAAGTAGTTTCCCGTGGCAATCATAGGGAATATCTCATCACTCTTATCCGGATTCTTAATGCCTTGTTGCGCTGTGAATGTATAGAGTAATACCCCTAACATCAGGAAAAGCAGAATCACGAAGAATTGTGAGATGCCGCTTGTAATCATGTTCTTTTGAGAATCCCGGAAGTTCTTGCAACTAAGATTACGTTGCATCATGTCCTGGTCGAGTCCGTTCATGGCAATGACGGTAAATACACCCGCCAGAAATTGTTTGAAGAAATATCGCTTGTCATTCACATCATCGAAAAAGAATGTCTTGGAGAAATCACTGTCCGATAGGGTAGTGACTAAGCTGTTAAAATTCAGGTGCAGGCTCGAAGCTATATAATAAATGCACAGGACAACAGAAACAACGAGACAGAATGTTTTGAGTACATCTGTCCATATCAGTGATTTCACACCTCCCCGGAATGTATAGAGCCACACAATAAATACGGTGAGAATGACGTTCAGCAGGAAGGGGAGGTGAAAGGGCTTGAAAATGAGCAGTTGCAGTGTCAGACAAACGAGGAATAGCCGTACGGCTGCCCCCAACATCTTTGAGATAAAGAAAAACCATGCGCCTGTCTTATAAGACGAGGAGCCGAACCTGTTCTCCAAATATTCGTAAATGGATACCAAGTTCATGCGGTAGAAAAGCGGGACGAGCACAAACGCTATGATAATTTGTCCGACGATGAATCCCAATACCATTTGTAGATAGGAAAAACTGCTGGCTTGCACCATGCCCGGAACAGAAACGAAAGTAACTCCGGAGATGGTGGAGCCGATCATGGCAAAAGCGACGATATACCATGCCGATTTATGGTTTCCTACGAAGAAACCTTCATTATCGGCCTTGTGTCCTGCTATATAAGAGATTGTGAACAGGATTGCGAAGTATGCCACGATAGTAACGGACAAAACGATTGGACTCATATCTACTGTTTAAAGGATTCGATTCGTTTCGCACTTATGTAAGCGCTTCCCGGTACTTATCCTGCGTTTTTTGTGCATCTTTTACTTCCAACTTAATAACAAACGGCTCCTGCGGCATATTTTTAGGCAGGCTGACATTATATTCATTGCGAGTGGTTTCTGTTACCTGGGTTTGTTCACCCGTCAATGTCTTTGCGGTGGTGATAGTTATCCCTTTGGGAGTTTTAACTGTGAGCTGTCCGGAATAGGGAGGGTTGAATACGACCATATAGACTTGATTGCTTTTGCGGGTATAATATCCCCAATCTTGTTTCTCCCAGCCGGCATAATCGCAACCATAGATACATTCGCTGTTTTTCTTCATCCATTTACCGATGAAATCGGCTATCTTTTTCTCTTCCGGGCGGAAGTCTCCATCGGGCTGAGGGCCGAAGTTGACTACCATATTTCCACCCATGGATACGGCGTGTACAATACGTGCCAATACCTCAGTCGGATTTTTCACATAGCTCAGTGACCAGTCTTTGTGGTATCCCCATTGGTTTTCGGGAATAGTCATACAGGCTTCCCAATCCCATTTTGTTACGTGTAAGTCTTTTACGGGATCAGGCAGGCGGCGCTCGTAAGCCGATTCATAGTCCCCCATGAGATGTCCGTTGCTGTCGAAATGGCGTTTCCCGTAATCATCGGCCCGCAATCGGCTGTTGATAGTTACACCGGGAAGCATTTCTTTCAGCATACGTTCCACGTGTGCAGTCCACCAACCGTTTTGCTTGATACTTGCGTCCCATGTTCCATCAAACCAGAAATCCTTGACAGTAGGGTAGCGGGTTGCCAGTTCTTTCAACTGATTGTCGGTAAATGTCAGGAATCTTTGGAAAGCGATGCTATCTTCCTGGGTCTTGATACTGCTTCGCCAGTCCGGATGACTCCAGTCCAACACGGAGAAATAGAAATGTACGTCGATGCCGACTGCATTATAAGCCTTTACCAATTCTCCCAAGATATCTTTCTTGTAAGGGGTATTAGCTACCGTATACTCTGTATATTTGCTGGGCCACAGGCAAAAGCCTTCATGGTGTTTGGTGGTTATCTTTACATATTTTACTCCCATTTCTTTGGCCATTTTAGCCCATTTCTTGGCATCAAACTGTTGGGGATTCCATTGTTTCATAAGTTCCAGCCAGTCCGTAGTCGGAACTTTGGCCCACGCTTTCAACCATTCGGCAGCGCCGTGGTATGTTTTATTGTTCCATTCACCGCCGGGAATGGCATATAACCCCCAGTGAATGAATGCACCCAAACGGTTTTCGCGAAACTTCTGCATAGCAGGGTCCTGTCTTTTACCGAGACGGTCGGCGCCATATTTGAGTTCAACTTCCAGTTCTGCAGGTAGAACTTTCTTTTGTGCTTGTACAGCCGGAACGGCTAATAGAAAACTGAATAAAAGAATAATTATCAAGTGTTGCTTTTTCATGATATATATGTGATTAGATGTTGTTTTATACTTTACATTTATTGGCTTTGCTGCAAAGATAGGGATTAGTTTGTAATTGTGGTAATGTTTTTGGATTGTAAAAATTGAGGTTTCTCATTTCGCTCTTTATTTAGACTCTGTTTGGAGGATTGAATATAGACATTTATCATAGAAACCCTGATTATTCTTGTGTATTCTTTATTCCGGGTGTTCCTCCTGTCGGGTCTTTGGAAGAATGCCAGTTAGCTTGCTTTGAAGATACTAAGTCCGGTGATTTCTTTTCGAGAGAGATACCTTGGTTCCTTTTGTTACCGGAACTATGCATTGACTCAAGATAGCTGCACTTGTCGATCATTCGGGGATTTTCTTCGTTAGTCATTATAGCCAGGTGGCTGTCTTCATTAGTCAACTTTGGGAAGTTGGGAATCTCTATAATGGTTTCTCCGTTTACTTTATGCTTTTTTCTAAGTGCGGCGGCAGATTTGGTCAGGCATATATATCCGTGGGAAGAAATGCAGATGTTTTGATTGTTGTCCGGGTGTTTCAAGACTACCGTTGTCTTGGTTTCTGTTGAGCCGTTATCTGTGTCGATATATCTTAGAAGTTTTAATGCCGGAATAGAAATATCGTTGTTACCCGGATTATAAAACTCTATGTATTCCGCACCGTCTGTTGCATTGTCATACATGATTTCGTTGAATGATAATATATCCTTGACTTCTTCCGGATAATCAGGCAGAACCGGATCTTCGGGAACATCAGGTTTATCTGGCTCATCAGGTGTTTCAGTAGGTTTGGTAGTAGTCTCCACATCATTGGACAATTGTATATGGTGGAATGTGAAACCTTTACAACGTGTCTTGGTATAAATACAGTATATTCCACAATAAAGAGAAGTCAGAATACTGTTGTCTTTTACTTGCTTTTCTTTGGTGTATTCATTTTCTGATTCCAGTCGTGTCCAGAAAGTCCAGTAACCATTGTTATCACATTCCACTTTTATGTATAACTTGGGTGAGTTGTTTCCTTTCATCACTTCCCTTCCCGAAGCCAACAGCTTGGGTTGTTCTCCGTTCTGCCGGTAAAGGGCAACGTTGTCTTTGGCTCCTCCTATTTGGATATAGTAACCGTTTACGTTGCCGGAGAGTACATTTGAAGAAGAAGTCAGGTAAAATCGAGCATAATTGTTGGCGGAAGGATTGAATGTAAGGCGGACTCCGAACTCCCAACGGGTATTCTTTACGGAGTTGGAAGGTATAGTGACATAAGCGGTTCCTGCATTTTCTTGCGGATCGTTCAGGCGCAGTCCTTCTTTAGAGTTGATTGTGAATTTATCTGTTTCTCCTTCCCAGGGCAGTTCGGATGTAGTATTATCTTCTTCTGGATTTCCCTCATCTTCATCGTCGGCGGGAAGCGAACAATTATAGAATAAGACAATAAAGATACTTAGAAACGTGAAAGTCTTACAAATTCTCATACGGTTTTGTATAAAGTCATTTTATTTAACCGTATTTGTTTGTGAATAACGCAGAGACAATTGCGGCTTATCTTATGATTACGGGGACAAAGGTATGGCTTTCTGTTGAATAAAGAAAAAAAATCGTCTATTGTTTTAAGTGGAATTTAGAAATAATAATCAAGGACTGCCGGGAGCCATTCTGTTTTATAGGCTTCCGGTAATCTCTGATTCATTTTATTTATAGGTAACATTAAAAGACTATTCGAAGCGGGGCATTACATATTTATCCGTATAGGAAGTGAATGTTATGCCGGGCATTGACTGAACGGTCGATTGGTTTTCTAGCTTCTTTATCAATGAATAATCATTGGCATTTAATGCATAATAATTATCAGAAGCCGGCGTTGTCACACGTGCTGTCCAGTCGAACATATTACCTATTATAGTCAGTGCATCCGTTTGGGGATTGAATGTCGGGATTCCTGTTTTTACTATATCGTATGTACGACTTCTCAGAACGTAAAGTTCGTTGTTGACGTCCGTCATAAAGGCGAGTGTTTTTTTGTTTCTGAATTCTGTCAGGTAAAGATGTTCGAGTGTCAATCCTTCGGGCAGTGTTATGGCACGTACATAAGGACGTCCTTTCACTTGCTTCAAATGATACAAACGACGGTCGGAATCCAACAAGAGGTAGCCTTCGTCATACTCTTTTTTCACTGTGGGGTTGCCTGCTATCTCCGTTGCCGGAAAGTGGAATCCCTTCTTGCTCATAGCTTCTGTAAACTGGAGACTTTTCTCCGCTTTCACGCTATTGGTAGCCATGTCAATAAACTCAATGCCTTTGGAGGTGATGCGGAACACATCGTCGGGCATTTTCAGGTCTACGCGTCCGGACATGGACTCCAACAAGGGATATAGTCCGATAGCCGGGGTATTTATATCCGTAGGAACGCTGCGAAAGTTGAAGTTCTCCGTCTGTACTATCTTGGGAGTAACGGCCACTCCGTTGAGAGTGTCCGGAAAACGCTCGTCGGACATCAACTGGCGAAAATAAAACATGGGCAGGATACTGTCGAATACCGCTTCCGAATAAATATTTCCGGCAAGGTCACGGCGTACGGTTCCTTTCCCTTCTTCTTGACCCATCATGACGAAGTCGCCAATCACGGAGCTGTATAGCGTAAAAGGAGTCTTCTCCGGCTTTACGACAAAGAAATTGTAGCACCACGGCAACTGCCAGAGAAGCAGTAATGCAATGGTTACATATAATAATATGGTACTGAAACGTCTCATTTTTCAATCTTTAATTGTTAATCTTTTACTTTTAATGATTCCTAGTCCTGTTTTCCTGCCTTGAACCGTACAATGGAGAGCCATGAAAAAGAAGCGGTCAGCAAAGTATATACCAGTAAATAAGGCAGGAACTTGTTGTAGGCTTCCGGTGTGGGCGACAGAAAGAAGAGTCTTAGTAACAGTACAGCGATGACAAGATTCAGGATACGGCGTTTCCATGCCGGTTCGAGACAGATCCATGCAATGAGCAGATAACCGGATATTCCGGCAAGATACCATGTTAAAGCCGTGAGCAATATATGATTCTTCAGTTCGTGGGCAAGTATTCCGTTCAGATAAACTTCCATTAGCAGGAAGTTGGTGACAAAGCAGACAAGAAGCAGTACCAGACCGGAGAATAACATATTCCCCGTCATTTGCAGTTCCGGATAAGGCAGGTGAAGTGTCAGTTTCAGACATTTGCGTTGTATTTCGGGGACAAACTGAACGATTGCCATTAGGATTCCGGTAATCAGGGGAATGTATTGCAACATATCAATGAATATGACATCCCGTTGCAGCATGATTTCCCATACATGCGCGGCTCCCTTCATTTCTACCACTCGGTTGATGCGGAGCATACAGTAGCCTGTGAAGCCGAGCGTAGCGAGCACGGCAAGTAGGAAATACCACCGTGTCTTTATCCATTCTTTATAAAATATAGTGTACATCAATTTTAATTCTTAACTTTCAACTTTCGATTTTCAACTCTCAACTCTCAACTTATTAATTAGTATTTCCCGGTCAGGCCGATGAAAGCGTCTTCCAGGTTTACCTGTTTGCTATGTAAGTCCGTGTAGGGTACTGACATTGATTTCAGTTTCTTTTCCGTTTCCTCAGGCGGTAGGAAGGAAAATGTCTCCAACGTATTTCGTATGGCGGAAGGGTGATAGAAATCGTCGGATACGGGGAACTCATAGTCTTCGGGAACCGTAAATGTATAGCAACGTCCTTTTTCCAATAATTCGGAAATCGGTTTTTGAATCAATATCTTTCCGTAATCCATGACGATGCAATCATCTATGAGGCGTTCCATATCCTGAATGATGTGTGATGTCAGGAAGACGGTTTTACCTTCCGAACGGGCATAATCACGGAGATAATCTACAAACAGGCGGCGATAACCCGGATCGAGTCCGAGAGAGAAGTCGTCCAATACCAGTAGTTCCGGATTCTGTGCGAGAATCAGTCCGAGGGCTACTTGCGAACGCTGGCCGCAAGACATACGGGAGATGCGTTGCCCGGGAGCGACTTTCAGTTTGTTCATCAGTTCATAATACGCTTCCTTTTTCCACTGACCGGGATAAAAAGCGGCGTAGAATTTCTCTATTTCGGTGATAGTCATAAATTGATACTGTACATGACCTTCAATCAGTAGCCCGATGTTGCGGCGCAGGGCCGGTGCCATGGTTTGTATCTCCTGTCCGAAGATGCGGCATTCTCCAGAGCGTGGTTTCAGATAACCGCTCAGAATATTGATCGTGGTGGTCTTGCCCGTGCCGTTCTTTCCTAGCAGCCCTAGGATACGTCCTTTGGGGACTGTGAAACTAAGGTTCTCGTAAATCAACCGTTTACCGTAGTAATGAGTCAGGTTGTTACATTCTATAATTTGTTCCATTCTATTTTATCTGTTATTCTATTCAAAAGAAAAAAAGGAAAAGTATGGGGATCAAGATCCCAACAATGAGTTCTATTCCTCCTCTACCGATAATACCTTTATTCCCTTTCAGCATGACGATGCCGGAAAGCGTGATGATGATCAGGCCGACGGCGAAAATATCCGCAAAGTACGTCCACCACTGTCCGGGATTGTAATGCAGGCGGGACATGGCTCCGATGAGCGGACGACGAGTGACCGATTCGTAAACTGCTTCTCCCGTTTTTACATTCACCAAGAGATTGGAGCCACCTTTCAGGAATACTTTCATTACATTCGTTTTGGGGAAGTAATGCTTGGTATAATTGGTTGTCTCTCCCAGTGGCTCTAACAGGGTAAGTACTTTTTCTTTGCTCATTCCCGCTTTGTCCGGTAACTTCTCGCTTATCTTGTATTCTTTCCGTTCAATGGAGAAATTCGGATTAATCGTATCGCGATGATTCATTACAATGCCGGAAATGGCATATATCAAGACCATTCCGGCAAAGAAAAATGATAAATCGCGGTGTATGATTCGGCTCCATTTGCGAACGCTGCTACTCCACTTCATACGAATCAGCTTCTATAAAATAGAATGATAAATACTCTTTTCCTGAATTAGCTTTGCGGTCGGCTATTTTGGCGCGGAAGTCTGCGATGCGGGCCTCGGGAGTGTTGGCTGTTTCACCACGTGCCTTCTTTTCGGTGTCGCATCCAGCTTCACCTGTTCCGTGTTTTTCGGCAGCTTGCACTTTGAGTTGTGCTTCCCAGTTCTGGAGGTAGGCTTCGTCAATGCGTTGCTCTTTCAGTGTACCGGTGACGCGGACGATAGCGTTCACGCATTTAGGGTCGAATGCTCCCAGTGTTCCAGCTTCTACGCGGATCACTTGAGTGTCGTCACTGCCCATGAGGAAGATTTTCTTTGCTCCATGTTTACAGGTATGGGTGCAAACGCCTTCGATAGTCACTTCTTTTCCGGCCAGGCTTTCAGCATTTGTCAGGAGAGAGTCTATTTCTAAAGCGGAAGAGGCAGCTTGTTCCATAGCTGTTTCTGCTACGTTTTTCTGTTGTTTGTTACCACAGGAAGTTCCGATAAAAGTCATAACCAATAAGGCAATGGCGATTGTTAGCTTTTTTGTTTTCATTGTTATTCCTTCGTTTTTTTATAGTTTGTAAATAGTTTATAACTTTGCTTATGGCTTGTAATAACCGTCTCTATGGGGCGATTTTCAACCCTACTTGAAACACATGTTAGTCCTTTAGTTAGCGGCCTGGTCCTTTACGCAACGGAGTTGCTGACCTGATTTAATGCTGACATAAGCAACGTTGACACGCCCTTCCGGATAAGATTTACTGAATGTTGTCATTTGCCCAAAGAACTGAATATTAGTCAGCAACGTAGGATCGCTTGTAGAATAATTCGGTTTATAACATGTGGAGGACATAAGGTATGTTAAAGCTGGTTGATTTGCATATTTGTCCAGAATCTCTTCAGTTGTGTTGCCAGAATAAACTCTTGATAGTTGATATGTAGCTGTAGCTGTGAAATTACTTTGCATTCTTACACCTGATAAAACATAGTTCCAACCAGCTGCATTATATTTACTTATATTTCCTCCTCCATAGTTTGCATCATAGAAAAGGGCATTTTCATTTTTCTTGTTTCCTGTTTCGTCCACTGCTTTATTGGAAAGACCACAAAGATTGAACAATTCTTCACGTGTCGGAATATGCCATCCCTCAGGACAGATACCTTGAACTCTTTCAAACTCATAACAGTTGTCTTCTGTTACTTCTTTACCACCAAGTGCAATATACATATCATAGAAGTAACCTAATTTCTTAATGGAAATTTCGTCTGTTAACGCTTCTGCATCATCAGCTGTGGCTTTGTTATCATCTTCTACGATCAATTTGTACGGATACCAAATATGCGAATCGGCTGTCGGATCACTTGACGGCGTATATCCTTCCGGCACATAACGTAATGGCTCTGCCATCCAAGTTGTTCCGTTGTCAAGTTTAACTGTCTTATAAGTTTCTCCGTGATAGACGAAATATCCGTCATGTTCTTCAAAATTAGTATCACCCGGTGTTTCTTCTTCTTTCGGTAATTTGTCATCATCACTACAAGATGCAAAGAGTGCTGCTGCGAGCATAAACATTAAGTACTTTTTCATGTTCTGATAAATTTAGTTTATATAATTATTAATCTAAAATGCATATCCAAATTTTATACTCTCACTCCATTGGTTTGCTCCTACTATATATTTGAAGTTAAAACCATGGGTATATTCAGCTTGTATTTCTACATACATTCCCCGATAGAATTTGTATCGGAGGCCAATTTCAAATGTTAGTCGGGGGGCTGTTGCATATTCGTTTTTTAGGTTATAATACTCGGTCAATCGATAAGGAGGTTCACCTACTTCTGCTTCAGTTTCCACTATTTTACTCTTCTCCGTATAATCTCCGACAGAGAAAATGCCGGAAGTTTTCAGATCGAATAGTTTGCTATGGAATGTGCCGGCAAGGTATACATGTGCGCAAGTCATAGTCTGCGAAGCAGAGTAGGGGAACATCTGTGTAGCCAAGCTTTTGAATGATGATACATTCGCACCAAAGCGCAACTCTCTCCGAGGACTTATAAACTCATATTCAGGTTGGACAGAAAGGATACTTCTTTCAAAAATACGGTTGGAACCATAAACGTAGGTAGTCGTTATTCCGTTAGAAGTCTCCTGACCTAATATATTCTCATAATTGAGTTGGTGTGACCAGGCTAAATTCAACCGTAGGAAATGTGCTGCATCTTCTTTGGTGAAGCGATAGCTTAGGTGTGAAATAATCCGGTGTGTCGGGAATTTGAACCAAATATTTTCCTTTTCACCGGCAGAACCTGAAGAATGACTATATTCCACATCTCCATAAAAAGATTTCCATTGGAACTGAACGGCTACTCCATGAGATAGTTCTTTAATGGGGAATCCATTAATTCCCGATTCGTTCAGATGGATTCCGCTACCTTCCCATGTTTCATACGCACCGTACATCAACCCTTTATCCAAAAAGGCATAGTACGATGTGGTGGCGGTACCGATTTCTTCTGCTTTGACCGATTCACTGTTCTTGCCAAAAATATAAGAAAATCCTATGGCATAGTTGTCCGAATGATACATTATACTTGGTGCTACTTTTAATTCCAGTCTATAATTGGTATGCCGCAGGTCTTTACGTTTCGAATAGTTGGCGGAAGTGAAGTCTATCTTTCCGCCTATGCGCCAGCGGGGAGTAATATCTTTGGCTATTCCTCCCATAAAAGCATACGTCTGCAAATCTTTCCGGCTGGGAGTAAATTCCAGTATGTCTATCGGATAGAATCCGGGAAGGATAAACATAGAACCGCTCATATTTCTACCAGAAGTGTGATCGAATGAAAATGAACCTATCAGAGAGTAGTTTTTCAGATGTGAGATAGACTTTGCTATCACGCCTGCGTTCCATAATTTGTCAGCTTCGTAATAATTGTGGAAATCGCCGTGATTATTTCTTCCATATAGTTCTGCATAGGAAACGGTGACACTATCTACCATTATCCCGGTAACGTTTGTTCCGGTATTCCAAGGATTGCGTCGTTCCACAATGTCGTAAGATTGTGCCGAGACTGCGGATATCATACACAAAAAAAGACAGCTTATATATATTCGTTTCATATCACTCATGCAGGGATTGTTTTTCTCTTTCATAAAAATCTGAGGAAGAGTTGTTGGTATCTTCCAGTATTTCATAGCCTGTTTCACGAGAGGCTTCTTCGTCGGTGTGGCGATACAGGGTCCGTCCGTCATATAAGGCGCTTTGAGTTACATAACCTGCGTCGACAGAAGGCGGCATACGTTTCATGTTATTTGAGGAACCGCCATAGTATATTTCCACCGCATCCAATACCCAGTCGACCGGTACTTTTACAATCCGGTCTACTGTGCTTCCGGGTTTCTGGATAACGTTGTCTGCTTGGGCTACAAAATCTTGTATGGTGGTATCCTTTGCTTTAAATAAAACTGTGGCAGGAGAGAACACGGAAAAGGTATATGCATTGGCTTGGCCTGTCTTTATCACGACATTCAGATAATGATCCGGCGTTATTTGGTCGCCCGGTGCCGGGTGATACAATGTATTCCAGAAATATACGGGGTTGTAACAAACGAAATATCCGGATTTAT
>OGZL01001192.1_pt1 | contig 20388 bp, 12 predicted proteins | sample 1576761 | NCBI WGS metagenome assembly OGZL01 (sample SAMEA3541595, study PRJEB24748) | human gut metagenome | biome: human gut; feature: human-associated habitat; material: faeces | place: China | collected 2012
TCTGATGTCAGTACCACAATGAATATTTACGCTCACTCAACAAGAAAAGCAAAACGGGATTCCGCAAGACTTCTTGATAAAGTAGCGAGCAATGCTTAACTAAAAATTTCCCTTATTTCCCTTGCGGATTCCGCATAAGGGCAAAAATAAGGGAAAATACATATCATTTCACTATCTAAGGGGCTGTAAGCCTTGAAAAATAAGGAAAGTTCAGGAAATCTCTCCACAAATTCCGATTTGCAGAGATGTTTGGAGATCCAATACAGAATCCATATAACTGGAGTATTAAATCATTGCTTGAAATGGGATATTGTAAAAACGGTATGAATTTCCATACAGGTGATAGTGGCATAGAATTATATTGTTTAGGAGTTGGAGATTTTAAGGATTATTCGATAATTGATGGTACAGATCAATTATCGAAAATATCATTGAATGAAATGCCCCCTGAAGAAAGTATGCTGCAAAATGGAGATATTGTTTTTGTTCGTTCAAATGGAAATAAAGATCTTGTTGGTCGGTGCGTGCTTGTTTATCCTCACGATGTTCAAACTACTTATAGCGGTTTCTGTATTCGATATCGTTTGACAAGTAGGGAAGTCAATAAAAACTATTTGTTGCGTGTGTTAAAAACAGATTCCATGAGGAAACAAATGACTGGGCGAGGTGCTAATATTCAAAATCTTAATCAGAAAACTCTTGCAACATTGAACATCCCGATACCCCCAATAGAACTTCAAAACCAATTCGCAGACTTTGTTGTATCCACAGACAAATCAAAATAATAAAAAGTTTGTTAATATATAATGGGCTAAAACACGGACTTCTGGCTGAATATTCACAAAAAATCAGGCTATATTTCTTGTAAATGGCGGAAAAGACAAAAAATAACCGCCCCAGCCTAGGAAACTGAACGGTTATTTTTAACTTAGTAAAACATCAGGCGAACCGTCATGGTAGCACCTTTTTGTATTTAAATATGAACTGTCTGTATCATAGCACAAAACGATTTTTGTGTCAAATGATCAGCAGTATCTTGAACGCAGAGAAGCATTCCCCCACTTCAAATGTGCAGAGCACTAAGCGGTGGGTGAGGGGGATGCTTATGTCAGTGGGAGTTGAAAGCTCCCGCTGACAGGTCGCAAAGCGACTGCGTTCATGAGCAAGTAGCGAAGCGGATTGCGAATGTCCGCTTTACCGGTAATTAGCGGTAATTCACCTGATCTTTCTGATTACAACAGATGTCCCGTTTGCAATGACTCCGATTACATTATTGGAAAACATATTGTAGTCAATGTCAATGCCAATGACTGCATTTCCACCCAATGCAGCTGATTTTTTGATCAGTTTATCCATGGCAGCGTGCCTTGCCGTCTCAAGCTTTTCCTCGAACATCCCGGATTGCACGCCAAAGAAATCAGCAAATGAAGAAGTAAATTCTGAGAGAAATCCGGTGCCAAGAACTACTTCGCCGGCGACAATTCCAAGGTAAGATACGATTTCATAACCTTCAAACTGAAATCCGGTTGTTACCATGTGGGTTTTTTCACGATAATCCAGATCCTTTTTTTCGTTTTCTGCCCGTTGTATTTCTTCTTTTTTTGTACGACTGTCCCACAATTTTTCGTCATAATCCGGATTGCCATATCGATAACCTGCACGCATCGCTTCGATGATCTGAGGTAATTCTTTGGGATCAATATGGCTTAACTCTTCGTCTGATAACAGTTGGACCATTTCATTTCCACAATAATCGCAGTTTTCTGCAAGATGATTGCTTTCTCTGCAATTTCCGCAGTGTTTACAGCATAAAATCATAAGCGTTCCTCCTTTAGCGTATGTATTTTCAAAACGGTAAGCTCATAAGTTAATATCATTGTAATAGAAAGCTGCCATTTGTACAATGTTTTTCTTTTGTGAACAGGAACCGGATCTGTTATTCTTTGGTGAAATATGTGTTTTCAAGCAGAATTTACCGGATTTGCAGGATTCCTCTCATAACTTTCTTGTGAGAAAAACCACTTCGTGTTAAAATATCAGAAGACATTTCACGAAAATACAACAAGAGGGGGTGACTGCGTGACGAACTTTGATTTTCTGAAGGATATCCCGCAGTTTGCGGCGTTTGCAGATGTTGCAGTGGCAGCGGAAAAGATCCTGATGATCGATCCGGAGGCGAGCGTGATGAACTGCCGGCGGGCGATGGAATTTGCCGTCAAATGGATGTATTCGGTTGACGATATGCTGGTGATGCCATATCAGGACAAGCTGGTCAGCCTGCTGAATACGGAAGAGTTTAAAGGAATTGTGGATGCAGACATTTTGCGGAGAATGGATTTTATTCGCAGGGTGGCAAATCAGGTGGCACATACGGGAAGAAAGCTGACGCTGGATCAGGCGAAGCTGTGCCTTGAGAATCTTTATATATTTCTGGATTTTGTAGCTTATTGTTATGCGGATGATTATCAGGAGGGGCAGTTTGATGCAGGTCTTCTGGAGCAGAATCAGGAGATCCTGGCAGCGGAGACGGCCTTTCCGGATATTGATCTGGAGGCTTTGATCGCAGAAAATAAAGCATTGAAGGCAGAACTGACTTCCAGGCGTGAGGAGCAGAAGCAGACATATGTTCCGAAGCCGCTGGAGCTGTCGGAGTATGCAACCCGCAAACAATATATCGATACGATGCTGATTGATGCCGGATGGATGGAAGGAAAGAACTGGCTGAATGAAGTCGAAGTCTATGGCATGCCCAATAAATCAGGCAGCGGTTTTGCGGATTATGTGCTTTATGACGATGCACACCGGCCGCTGGCGGTGATCGAGGCGAAAAAGACCTGTGCAGATGTGGCGAGCGGACGGCAGCAGGCAGAGTTATATGCGGATTCTCTGGAGCGGCAGTATGGACGCAGACCGGTCATTTTCCTTACGAACGGATTTGAGACGAGGATTGTGGACGGACAGTATCCGGAGCGGCAGGTTTCCTGCATTTATTCCAGAAGAGATCTCGAAAAATGGTTTAATTTAAAAACCATGCGGGGCGATCTTGGCAGTGTCCGGATTGATAAAAAAATCGCCGGAAGGTATTATCAGGAAGAAGCGATCAAGGCAGTATGCGAAAGCTTTGATAAAAAGAACAGAAGAAAAGCACTGCTTGTCATGGCTACCGGATCGGGAAAGACAAGGACGGTGATCGCACTTTGTGATGTGCTTCTGCAAAACGGCTGGGTGAAAAATATTTTGTTTCTTGCAGACCGCACTTCCCTTGTCACACAGGCAAAACGAAGCTTTGTCAATATGCTGCCGGATCTTTCGGTGGCAAATCTGTGTGAGGAGAAAAGCAATCTGCATGCACACTGTATTTTTTCAACTTATCAGACGATGATCAACTGCATTGATGCCACACGGGACGAAGACGGAAAATTATTTACGAGCGGCCATTTTGACCTTGTGATCTGTGACGAGGCACATCGTTCGATCTACAATAAATACAAAGATATTTTCACATATTTTGATGCACCGCTTGTTGGTCTTACTGCGACGCCGAAAGATGAGATCGATAAAAATACCTACAGCATTTTTGAGCTGGAGAAGGGTGTGCCGACTTACGGTTATGAGCTGGCACAGGCGGTAAAAGACGGTTATCTGGTGGATTTCCTTTCGGTGGAAACAAAGCTGAAATTTCTGGAAGAGGGCATTGCGTACGATGAGCTTTCGGACGAAGATAAAGAAGCATACGAGAACACCTTTGTGGATGAAAACGGACAGGTTGTGGAGCGGATCCAGTCCTCAGCACTGAATACCTGGATTTTCAATGACGATACGATCAGACAGGTGCTGGATATTCTGATGACACATGGAATCCATACAGACTACGGAGAAAAGCTCGGCAAGACGATTATTTTTGCGAAAAATCATGCTCATGCGGAAAAAATATTTGAGGTGTTCAATAAAGAATATTCACATCTGCCGGGTTATGCAAAAGTGATCGACAATCGTATCAGCCATTCCCAGAGCCTGATCGATCAGTTTTCGGAGCCGGATAAACTGCCGCAGATCGCCATTTCCGTTGATATGCTGGACACGGGAATCGATGTGCCGGAAATTTTAAATCTGGTCTTTTTTAAAAAGGTAATGAGCAAGGCAAAATTCTGGCAGATGATCGGGCGTGGAACGAGGCTCTGTCCGGGACTTTTGGATGGTGAGGATAAGCAGAAATTCTATATTTTTGATTTTTGTGGGAATTTCGAGTTTTTCCGGATGCAGAAGGGAAAAGAGACAGCAGTCCGGCTGCCTTTGCAGAGTGCGATTTTTAACCTGAAATTTCAGATTTCGTATAAATTGCAGGATTTACAATATCAGACAGAAAGACTGATCGCCTATCGCAAAAACCTGGTTGAGAGTATGCAGGGAAAAGTACAGGAACTGAGCCGGGATAATTTTGCGGTGCGTCAGCATTTGAAATATGTGGAATATTATTCCAATCCGGAGAATTATCAGAATATCCGTTACGAGGATACGCTGACCGTTCAGGAGGAGGTTGCACCGCTGATCATGCCGGATCAGGAAGAGGCGTCCGCCGTTCGTTTTGACGCACTGCTCTATGGGATTGAGCTTGCTTATCTGATGGGAAATAAATATGGAAAAGCGAGAAAGGATCTTCTGAAAAAGGTGCGTGCGGTGGCAGGTGTTGCCAATATTCCGCAGATCAAAGCACAGGAAAAACTGCTGAATCAGATCCTGCACACGGATTATCTGGAGACGGCCGGTGTGGATGAATTTGAATATATCCGTGAAAATCTGCGGGAACTGATCAAATATATCAAAGAAAAAGAAGGAAAGCGGTATGATACCGATTTTGCGGATGAACTTCTGGCGATGGAATGGAAAGAGTCGGAGCTGGAAAATGATGACCTGAAAAATTATAAAGCGAAAGCAGAATATTATGTCCGCAGGCATCAGGATAATGAGGCGATTGCCAGGCTGAAGAATAATCAGCCGCTGACAGCGGCGGATGTACAGCTTCTGGAAGAAATCCTCTGGGGAGAACTGGGGACAAAAGAAGAGTATGAGACGGAGTACGGGCAGAAGCCGCTCGGAGAATTTGTCCGTGAAATTGTCGGCTTGGATATGAACGCTGCAAAAGAAGCATTTTCAGAATATCTGGATGAAAACAGCCTGGACAGCAGGCAGATTTATTTCGTAAATCAGATCGTGGAATACATTGTGCAAAATGGCATGATGAAAGATCTGTCGGTGCTTCAGGAGGCACCATTTACGGATCAGGGAAGTGTCGTGGACATTTTTACGGATCTGAACGTATGGATGGGAATCCGGAAAGTGATCGACCAGATCAATGCAAATGCCGCAGCAGCTTAGGAGATAAATAAACTATGAATTTTTTTGATTACATAAAGAACGAGTCGTTTTTTAAACCGCTTACGTTCAAGTACCACAGGATTTATTATGACTGTATCCGGATTTTGATCGAACGTTCGAAGGAACTTCCGGTTCTCTACGAGTCGGATGCAAAGGACAGTATCACGCTGTATCTGAAAAACGAAGAGATTCAGCGACTGATCGAAGAAGCGGATGATGAGAATGAGGCGGTGCAGCTTCAGGCGGCTGAGATTCTGGCCATTTTCCGTGAATGTGGATGGATCAAGCCACGGCAGATCGGACGCAGCGGAGAATATGTTGTAAATCTTTCGACGGATTGCCGAAGAGTGATTGATTTTCTGGATAAACTGACTGAAAAGAAAAATGAAGGTACGATGTCAAACCGCATTCTCTCAATGTATGAGATCATGAAATCCGCATCGGAAGAAGGCTCGGTGCGAAAAGAACGTCCGTACTCAAACATTCTGGTGCCGATGATGGAAAATGAAACCGAGCTTCGCAATGAGCTGGCTGATTTAAAAGACAGTATATCGGATATCATGAAAACAGTCATCGAATTTCAGGACATGAACAGTTTCGGGCAGTTCATTATGAAAAATGAAATGTTGGACCGGTTCTTCAGTGAATATTTCTTCGTAAAAAACAACGGACTGATCCCGACCCAGCTTTCTTTCATCCGTGACCGGATCGAGGATCTGCGTTATGGGGATATGTATGAGAAAATGGTCGAAGAATGTGGAAAACGTCTGCGTTGCCCGAAAGAGCAGGCAATTTCCCGTGTGGATCGTTACATGGCGGAACTCCAGTATTTCCTGAGTGTGGAATACGAAGAAAATATGGAATTGATTGATACTCGCATCAACAGTTATTATAATCTGGCAAATACGAGGATCATGCAGATGGCGAGCAGCCGTGTCAGACTGGAGAATCTTCTCGGCGATTTCCTGGACCGTGTTTCCAGGATTTCAAAAGAAGAGCAGGATGCGGCGATGGAAAAAGTGGAGAAATGCACTCGTGTTATCAACCAGAAATACGTTGGTTACAAATCATTCGAGCAGAATCGACGTATCCGCAACGAAGGTCAGAATATCGCATTAAACACCAATGCGATGTCGGAAGAAGAGATGCAGAAACGGACGGAGAATCTGTTCCGCAGTGCACCGAACCGATATGCTCCGGCCCGTGTCGGAGCATATCTGGATGAGGCACTTGGATTGGATGTGAGCATGGAGCTGAAAGAAAAGGGTGTGCAGACAAAAGAAGAGGCACTGATGATCGCAGCGGCGATGCTTTATGCGAAAAATGCAGAATTTCCATACGAAGTCCGTATCAAGGACGAAAAAGTGAGCACGAAAATTGCCGATATCAGCAATGTGGTGATCTCGAGAAAATAAAGATGTCAGAATTGTGGATCACAGGGTACGAAAATATTTACAGGGCATCTTTTTGAACGCAGAGAAGCGGATTGTGAATGTCCGCTTTACAAATACAATGAGGTAAATTTATATGCAGGATTTAAGTTTTATAAGCAATATGAGCGACGAGGATGCGTATCTGTTCAAACGCTGTGTGCGGCGGCTTCTGGATACGACATTTCTTGTAAAAGACAAAGAAGAAAAGCTCTATCAGTTTGTGGCCTCCGAATCCAACCGTTACGACATGAACCAGTATCTGGCAGTGATCGGCTACAAAGTGGTTGTAGAAGAACAGATGGGTGTGGCGATGCTGCAGCCAAATGATGATGATAAAGAAACAGTCGGACTGAAACGCCTCAATCTCTATCATTTTGACCAGAGACATATGAAACTGCTGCTGGTATTGTGGCTTTTATTTCTGGAGCGGATGGGATATGAAGAGGCAGTCTATGTGACGGTCGGTGAGATTATCGACAAATGCAGGCTTTATGATATTGAGCTGACGCCGGTCGAGTTTAAAAAGGCATATGCGACCTTCCGCAGATTCTGCCTGATCGATTACAGTGACGATATCACAAAAGAGGACGGGGCTGTGCGTCTCTATCCGTCACTGCAGTTCTGTCTGGATATCGGGCAGCTCAGGCAGGTGATGGCAGAATTTGTGGAACAGGAAGATTTCGAGGCAGCGGACATGGCAGACCTGGAAGAGGCAGAAAGTGAGGAGAGCGATGAGTAAAATAGTTTTACGCAATGTACAGCTGATCAACTGGTATGGATTTACCAACACGGTTGTTCCGGTTGCAGAAAATCTCACCCTGATCTCCGGAGAAAATGAGTGCGGAAAATCGACGATCCTCGATGCCATCAAATATGCCTACACCGGTGATACGCAGTTTAATAAGGCGACAAGCGGATATAATACAGGTGTGGGCAAGCGAAATCTGATCTCGTATACACGCTGTCTAGTCGATGCAAGTGCCGGCGTGTATGCAAGACCGGCGGAGAAGATCCCGGTTGTGTATACCCACATCGCACTGGAATATTATGACCAGATCAACGAAAAATCCTTTGTGCTCGGCGTGATCATCGAGACAGCTGTGACGGATATCCGCGGCACGTACTGGTATGCGATGGAAGACAAACGTCTGTCGAATATTTCCTATGTCTATGAAGACGGTTCTGCCTTAAAACCGTACGATGCGTCCGGATTTCAGAAACGTTACAATGTCAAACTCCGCAAGAAACAGGATGGAGTGGCATTGTTTATGCAGATGGTCGGACTGAAGCTTCCGTATCAGGAAGTGTTTCGTTATCAGAGAAAACTTCGAAATATCATGGCATACAATCCGGCGGCAAAGATCCAGGAATTTATCCGGGAATCGGTTCTGGAAGAACACGATGTCAATTTTGAAAAATTAAAAGATGCCAAGAAAAATATTGAGCAGATCAACAGCCGTTTGGAGCTGATCGAAGAAGAGATCGGTGATCTGGATGCGATCCTGAAGGATTATGCAGAATACGATGAGCGTGTCATGCAGCTGAAAGTGGATGATATTAAATTAAAATATCGAAATATGCTTTCCTGGAAAGAAAAACGCTGCATGGCAGAAGAAATGATCCGCAAAAACAGCATTGAAGTAGAAGCACAGATTAAAACAATCAAAGAACTGAGCACGGAGATCGATGCACTTGACCGTTATTATATGGAAGCAAAAGCCGCACTGCGGGAACTGAATGTTTCCAAAGCGATCGACAATTCCAGACAGCAGATCACTGCTTTCGAGAAACAGCTGGAGAAGCGGAAAAGTGAAAGGGAAGAGCTTGAGCAGTTCCGGAAACGTCTGCTGCATGTGGCAGAAGAACTGAACAAAATGGAATGCGAGGTTTCTCATTTTGAAACGCTTGGCAAACTGACGGCAGTCGATCTTTCCAATTCTGAGAAACAGGAAGCCATCGATGCACTGAGAGCGGAAATCCGTAAAAAACGTGACAGCATTGTGCGAAACAGGGCTTATCTGGACCGCGAGCTCAAAGAAGTGCAGCTGGAACGCAGCGAGCAGAGCAAGATCGTTGAAAACTGTGACCGCAACAAAGCGGATTATTCGCATGTGCAGGAACAGACGCAGCTGATCCGGGAGATCAACAAAGAACTGAAAAAACAGGGCATCGATGAAGAAGCCCGCATGGCGTGTGAATATGTATCGGAACTGAAAGACGAAGCATGGCGTGATGCGATCGAAGCTTTTCTTGGTGTGCACCGCTATGCGATCCTGGTCTCACCGCAGGCCTTTGATGTTGCCAATCAGGTTATGGACCGCTCCGGACATCGTTATGTGGAGCTGGTCAATACAAAGCGTCTGGCTGAACGCAAGATCAAATGTGAGGAAGATTCGGTCTATCATTATCTTCAGATTCAGAATGAGACAGCAGCAAAGTATTTCCAGTTCTGGCTGGGTGCGATCCATGCAGTTGAGTTGGACGAGGTTGCAAAATACGACAATGCCATGTCGAAAGAAGGAAAACTCGGCAGAAATATGGCAGTTACTTACATCAACACGAAAAAGATCAAGAGCTACTGCCTTGGCGGGGCGGCGATCGAGCTGAACCGCAAAAGAGCTGCGAAAAAACTGGATCAGCTGGAAAAACGGGAAAAAGAGATTTTGAGCAGCAGACATACGATGCAGAATCAGGATGTCTTTCTGCAGAGCAGTCTGGATTATTTCAAAGATTACAATCTGGAAGCCAACAGAGAATGTGAGCATTTAAATGCAGAGCTGGAAGCAGAAAAGGTGCGTTATCGTGAACTTCTGGAAGCCCAGAAAAACAATGCAGAATTTATGGCACTTTCGCAGCGTGTGACTGATCTGGAAAAACAGCTTCGCAATAAAACACGTGAGAAAGATGAAGAGAGCAAAAAGCGTTACCGACTGGAAGCGGAAATCGAGCAGAAAAAGAAAGACAGCGTGATGTATCAGGCGAAAGAAGCGGAAGAGCAGAAACATCTGGAAGAAGAACAAAAGCTCAACCGTTCCGCAGCAGAGCAGGCGATCACAGAATACGACCGCTATCTTGCCGGAGAAGATAAAAAAGGCGGCATCATGCAGCTTTCCGAGAAAGAGCAGATGGAAAAACGTGTCAGCAGTTTTGCGGCAAATATCAACGGACAGCAGCAGGCGTACAACAACCGCAAGCAGGAAGAAGAACGTCTGCCGATCGGTCTTGAGTACGAAAAAAGCTATCACCAGAGACGCGGAAAAATCTGGATCGATGACCTTCAGAATCTGCAGCAGAAATTAAAAGAGCAGACCATGCGTTATGAAAGCATTTTCAAAAGAGAATTTGTTCTGAATATTTACGAGACGGCAAGGGCTGCAAGAAAAGACATCGCACAGATCAACAAAGAGCTTCGCAAGCTGAAATTCGCGACATGCTATCAGTTTGATGTGAAATTTTTGAATGACAATTCCGACTATGCCAAAATTCTGCGTTATGCAGAGTATCTTCAGCAGACCGGAAATCTGGCGGACGGTCAGATCGCCCTTACAAAGCTGATGGGTTATGAGGATGACGAAGTAGAGAGACGGGAGCGGGAGATCAAAGATATTATTAACCGCATCATTGAAAAAAATGATCTGGCGGAGATCCAGAAATTTGCAGATTACCGCAATTATATGAGCTACGAGATCATCATCAACAACGAGGAAGTAAAAGACGGAAAATTATCCAAACAGGTAGGATACAATTCCGGTGCCGGAACGCAGATCCCATATACGCTGATTTTGTCGGCGGCACTCTCCATGCTCTACAATGTGCGAGTCAATTCCGTAAGACTGATCTTTATTGATGAGCCGTTCGAAAAAATGAGTGACCACAATATCAAACTGATGCTTGATTTCTTCAAAAACCAGGACTTTCAGGTTATCTTCTGTGCACCGCCAAATAAACTGGAATCGATCGGAAGTGAATGCGGTGTGATCATCCCGGTTCTGAAAAATGCAAACGACGATATGTTGATCGGAAAGGTGAAATTTCATGACACAGTTAATGGAGCAAATTAAAGAAAAAGATGCACAGGCATTTACCCACAGCGGAAAGTTTCATGCGGACGATGTATTTTCGTCTGCACTTCTGCTGTCTGTCAATCCGGAGATCACGATCCACCGCGGCAGTCAGGTGCCGGAGGATTTTAAAGGAATTGTTTTTGACATCGGAAGAGGGAAATACGACCATCATCAGAGGGATAGCAGAATCCGTGAAAATGGTGTGCCGTATGCAGCTTTCGGACTTTTATGGGAAGAGTTGGGTGCTGAGATTTTAGGAGAAGAACTGGCAGAAAAATTTGACGAGGCTTTTGTGCAGCCACTGGACAACAATGACAACACCGGCGAAAAAAATGAACTTGCCACCCTGATCGGCAATTTCAATCCGCCATGGGATGCACAGGGCGGAAACGATGCGGCGTTCTTTCAGGCGGTCGGTGTGGCCGGCATGATCCTCGATAACAAACTGGAGCGTTATCGGGGCAATGAGCGTGCCGACAAACGTGTAGAAGAAATTTTAAAACAGCATCAGGAAGAGATCGCTTCCGGCAAAAAGCCGGCGGATGAAAAGCAGATTCTGGTGCTGCCGGATTATGTTCCGTGCCAGAAATATCTTTCCGAGACAGACATTGCATTCGTGATCTTTCCATCCAATCGCGGCGGCTACTGTATTCAGCCTCAGAAGCGAGAATACTCCCTGAATTATAAATGCAGTTTTCCGGAAAGCTGGCTTGGTCTTGAAAAAGAAGAATTAAAAGAAGAGAGCGGTCTTTCCGGTGCAGAATTCTGTCATAAGGGTGGATTTCTGATGACGGTCGATACGCTGGAAGATGCCATAAAGGCATGCAAGATCAGTCAGCAGCAGTTCCATGAGCAGGTTGTGATCGTAAATCTTGGCACAGATGAGGCAGCCGATGCATTGCTTTTCAAACTTCCGCAGTTTTCTGGTGCCAGAATCGTGCACATGGAGCTGCCGGATCTTCCGCCGATGGAGTGGGACGGCATTTACGGTGAATCCACACTTGAAAAGCAGGAATGGAAAGCACAGATCAAAGATCAGGTGAAAAAGATTCTGAAATCCAAACCGGAAGCAGTCTATGTGCAGGGAGATCTTTTTGCGGTGTATCCGCTGATCCATGCACTTCGCAAACGCCATATGCCGGTGCTGGTGATGACAGAAAAAGACGGAGAACAGAAAATTGTGCGGATTCCGTCCGGCTCATAGTGCGATTTCAGACTTTTGACCCTAGCATTAAGATGCCTGCGAATTGCTCCGTTACAAGTAACTCTCGCAATTCTATAAACATTCGGAATTCGCATATTTACTGCGTAAATAGCTACTTCCTCATGTTTAGCGGGTCCCAAGTTCAAATGTCTTATCTTGCAAGCAAGAACGACATTTTGATCTTTTGACCCTGGCATCTCAAAAAGTGCACAAAAAGACAGGTCTGAAAACAGGAAAAAAGTAGAAAAATGTATTATATTCTTGCAATTTAGTCGGATTTTAGGTACAATGTAATTCTATGATGATACGGAATTGCAGAAGCTGAGGGAAAGCGAAGCAATTCATAAGGATTATTTTAGGTGATAATGATCCGGAGATGGAAGAGGGCGGATATACGAAGGTTTTCGGATCGTTAAAAGAAAAAAGTATGAAAGGAAAAGGAAATGAATAAGAAAGACGAATTCAAACCGTACATTCCGGCAGACAGAGTCATGCCGGAGCTTACTGTGACTTCCATTATTATGGGTGTTTTGCTCGCAGTAATTTTCGGAGCAGCCAATGCATATCTTGGACTCCGAGTTGGTATGACTGTTTCTGCTTCTATTCCGGCAGCAGTTATATCTATGGGTGTTATTCGCATTATCATGCGTAAGAATTCCATCCTTGAAAGTAACATGGTACAGACCATCGGTTCAGCCGGTGAGTCACTTGCAGCAGGAGCGATCTTTACGATGCCGGCACTGTTCCTCTGGGCAGAAGAGGGTCTTTGCTCTATGCCGAGCCTTGTCGAGATCACACTGATCGCACTTTGCGGTGGTGTTTTAGGTGTACTTTTCATGGTACCGCTTCGTAATGCCCTGATCGTGAAAGAGCACCAGACACTGCTTTACCCGGAAGGAACTGCATGTGCAGACGTACTTCTGGCCGGCGAAGAAGGCGGAGCAAACGCTTCTACGGTATTCTCCGGTATGGGACTTGCAGCAGTATTTAAATTTATCGTTGATGGTCTGAAGGTGATCCCGGCAGACGTATCAGCAGCTTTTAAATCTTTCAAAGGTGAGATCGGTATGGAAGTATACCCGGCACTGCTTGGTGTTGGTTATATTGTAGGACCAAAGATCGCATCTTACATGTTTGTTGGTTCTGTATTCGGATGGCTGGTTATCATCCCGCTGATCTGTCTGTTCGGACCTGATACCTGGCTGTATCCGGCAAAAGCAGGCACAACAATCGCTCAGCTTTATGCAGGCGGCGGTGCAGCGGCAATCTGGAGTACTTATGTAAAATATATCGGTGCAGGTGCCATCGCAACAGGCGGTATCATCTCCCTGATCAAATCACTGCCACTGATCGTAAGAACATTCAGCGACTCCATGAAAAGCGTAAAAGGCGGAAAAAATACAAGTACCGCACGTACCGCACAGGATCTGCCGATGCAGTTCATCTTGGTCGGAATCGTTGCTATGGTTGTTATCATCTGGGCAGTACCGGCTATCCCGGTAACTCTGCTTGGAGCAGCACTGATCGTAATCTTCGGATTCTTCTTTGCAACAGTATCCTCCCGTATGGTAGGTCTGGTAGGAAGCTCTAACAACCCGGTATCCGGTATGGCAATCGCTACTCTGCTGATCGCTACTATGGCAATCAAAGGAAGCGGAAAAACCGGTATTGATGGTATGACAGCAGCAATTGCAATCGGTTCTGTTATCTGTATCATTGCGGCAATCGCAGGCGATACTTCACAGGATCTGAAGACCGGTTATCTGCTGGGTGCCACACCAAAGAAACAGCAGATCGGTGAGCTGATCGGTGTTCTTGCATCCGGTCTGGCTATCGGTGGTGTTCTTTATCTGCTGAATGCAGCTTGGGGTTACGGCGGAGCAGAAGTACCGGCTCCACAGGCAACTCTGATGAAGATGATCGTAGAAGGTATCATGGGAGGAAACCTGCCATGGAATCTTGTATTTGTAGGTGTATTCCTGGCACTGGGACTTGAGATCCTTCGTATCCCGGTAATGCCGTTCGCAATCGGTCTGTATCTGCCAATCTACCTGAACGCAACCATCATGATCGGTGGTGTTGTACGTATGGTAATGGATGGACGTAAAAACGTCGATGAAAAGACAAAAGAACAGCAGGCCACAGACGGAACACTGTACTGTGCAGGTATGATAGCCGGAGAAGGTCTGGTAGGTATCCTGCTGGCAATTTTCGCAGTATTTGGTATCAACACAAGCATCGGAGAGAGTGTAAACTTTGGCAACATCGGTGGTGTCATTCTTATGGTGCTGATGATTGCATCCCTGCTTTACTTCTCTCTTAAGAAAAAGAAAAAAGCATGAAAAAAAAGAAACAGGAACAACAGATAAATTATCTGGATCTGATTCCGGTAAAAGCCGAAGGCCTGAAGTGGCACAAAGACTTCAGGGATCGCGTGATACTGGAAGTAAAAAATGAAGGTTTTTTTAACGGGATCGCACAGAAAGTATTTAACCGCCCGGAAGTCACAAAGATACATCTGGATGTACATGGAAGTTATCTTTGGCCTTTTATCGATGGAGAGAGAACCGTCATGGATCTGGCTGCTCTGGAAAAAGAGCGGTTTGGTGAAGCGGCAGAACCCCTTTATCCACGAATCGTAAAGTATTTTCAGATTCTTGAAAACAATCATTTTGTAAGTTTTAAATAATAAAATCCCTTGCGGCGGGCAGTTTCTGCTGTAAGGGATTTTTTACCACAGGGGGATTCTTTTTATGTGCACAAATAAAAAACATGCAGAAAATCTCTTGCACGCACGGGGAAAATTTTCCGGTCGCATCGGTTATGTGCTGGCAGTTGCCGGCTCTGCGGTTGGACTTGGAAACATCTGGCGATTTCCGTATCTTGCGGCAAAATACGGCGGAGGTATGTTTCTGCTTGTCTATCTGATTTTAATGGTCACTTTTGGATATGTTATGATCGTATCCGAAACAGCACTGGGACGTATGACGAAAAAAAGCCCGGTTGGAGCTTTCCACAAATTCGGAAAGAGCCTGCCGTTTCACCTGGGAGGCTGGATCAACGCAGTCATCCCGATGATGATCGTTCCTTATTACAGTGTGATCGGCGGCTGGGTTCTGAAATATCTGTTTGAGTATATCAGGGGCAATGCAAACCTTGTTGCACAGGACGGCTATTTCAACAGTTTTATCACCTCTTCTATGGAAGTAGAAATATGGTTTCTGATCTTTGCGGCACTGGTATTTATTGTCATTCTTGCAGGTGTAAAAAATGGAGTAGAACGTGTTTCAAAGGTTATGATGCCGCTTTTGATCCTGTTGGCAGCCTGTGTGGCTGTTTATTCCATCACAAGACCGGGAGCCGTGGAAGGCATCAAATATTTCCTGATCCCGAATCTGGAGAACTTTTCCTGGATGACGGTCGTTGCGGCGATGGGACAGATGTTTTATTCCCTGTCGATCGCGATGGGTATCCTGTATACGTATGGATCTTATATCGGGAAAGATGTAGACATCGAAAAAAGCACCACGCAGGTTGAGATTTTTGACACCGGTGTCGCACTTCTGGCCGGTCTGATGATCATTCCGGCAGTGTTTGCATTCTCCGGCGGAGATATGGAAACGCTCCAGGCAGGACCGGCACTGACGTTCATCACCCTGCCGAAAGTATTTGCGAGTATGGGAATTGGCACGATTGTCGGCATCGCATTCTTCCTGATGTTTCTGTTTGCGGCACTGACCAGTGCAATCTCACTTCTTGAGACCAGCGTTTCCACCCTGAACGATGAGCTTCACTGGAGCCGTGGAAAATGCTGTCTGCTGATGGTTGTCGTGATGCTGGTGATCGGAACGGCATCCTCTTTTGGATATGGTATCTGGGACTCTGTGAAGATCCTTGGTATGCAGTTTTTGGATTTCTTTGACTTCCTGACCAACTCGGTCATGATGCCGATCGCAGCACTTGCTACCTGCATTCTGATCCTGAAAGTCGTCGGATTTAAAAGAATGGATGCGGAGATTGAACAGTCATCTGATTTTAAACGCAAGAAATTATATCATTTCTTCCTGAAATATCTGGCATCCGCCTGCGTTATCATTATCCTTCTCAGCTCCATTGCAAATGTACTGGGATGGATTTCGATGTAAAACAGAAAAACTTTGTCGAAAGACCGGTTAAGCATTGTAATACTAGCCGTTTGGCTAGTGTACAATGCTTTTTTGATTTTATATAATGGTTATAGAATGATGTTGGGGTCAAAAGATGCCACACGAATTGTTCCGTACTTCGTACTCCCACAATTCTTTCTACGCTCCGCTTCGGTCGGTGCTAAACATGTGCCACTGGCACATAGCACCCCAATATTCGCATATCGTGAAGCTTACGCTCCACTTTTATGCTCATATCGGGGCGGGTCATTAAGCCATAAAACCACTCCTGTGCAAGCACATCGTGGTTTCAGGCTTTTGACCCTGGCATCTATAGAATTGCGAAAATTAGTTTTCAACGGAGCAATTTACAGGAATCAGTCAGGAATGAAAGATTAAAAAAAGAAAACAGGAGAAAGATATGAGAAAACGAATTGCAGCAGGATTACTTGCATTTGCACTTGCATTTACCGCAATGGATTTTGGTGGTCTGGTAAGCATTCAGGCAAATGCAGCAGGACTGGTACAGGTTACTGAAGAGAACCAGAGTAATTTTCATTTAAACGGAGATTATGCCGGATATTATGCGATCGCAGATAAAGAAGATCTGCAGGCATTTGCGGCGAAGGTCAATGCCGGAGAGAAAGACATCAATGCAGTGCTGACGGCAGACATTGATATGACAGGCGAAGGCTGGACACCGATTGGAGATACAAACGATGGTTATACAGGAACCTTTGACGGAAACGGACATAAGATCAGCAAGCTGGTCTGCGAGCGGACAGGGGATAAACAGGTATCAGGCCTGTTTGCACTGCTGATGGAGAACAGCGTTGTCAAAAATCTTGGCATGGAAGATGGCGTGTTCACATCGTCAACGAGTACGGCCGGAGCAGTTGCAGCAAAAAGCAGTCTTGGAAAGGTGATCAACTGCTGAAACAGCGGAAAAGTAACCGCGCATGATTACGCAGGCGGCATTGTAGGAAGTTCACAGGGCTGGATCGAATCATGCAAAAACAGCGGAGCGATAAAAGAAACGTGGGGGTTGGGACGCAGCGGAGGCATCGCCGGAGAGCAGGTCTGCAGCAGAAAAAGTTCCCAGCAATATGTGAGAACCTGTATCAAATATTGTTATAACACCGGAACAGCAGATGGATATCATGCCGGCGGTATTGCAGGTTATCAGAGCTATAGGAATCAAGAAGCCTGTGATATCATCTCCTGCTGGAGCGATGCAGTCATAACAGGAAGCAAAACAGGTGGAATCACAGGAAGTCTGGCTAATGGTGCCACAATTCAGAACTGTGTTTTTAATACCGACCGCTTTAAGGGAGAGGTCTATAATAACAATCAAAATGGAAGTGTCAAAGATTCAGAAGGGATGACAAGTGCAGAGTTTGCATCCGAAAAGGCAGCCTGGGTGTTAAATGGAAAGGATAATTCGCTGGTTTCGCAGGCAAAGTGGTTCCAGAATCTTGAAGAAAATCCAGATGCTTATCCGGTAATGGATAGCACACATGGAAGAGTCTATTATCTGGAGGAAAGCAACACTTACAGCAATTATCCGGAGAACATGATGAATAGTGAGATCTGGTTGGTATACGGTACACAGATTATGAAAACAAGCGACAATCTGTCTGAAACAAAACCATTATCGCTGAAGAAGGACGAAGTTTTCAGCTGGAAAGGGGACAGACAGATAGAGGCTGGCTATTATCTGGATGAAAAGGCACAGATACCGACTACAGCACAAAACAGCGGAGCGGTTGAAAAAGGCGGGGCACCGGCTCTGCCGGGGCAATATTATGTAAAAGTTACGGCCCTGGAAGTGGAAGGTTTTTATCAGGAAACTTCAGAAATTTTTCCCTATCAGATCAGCTTTGATGCCGGAATTCAGATGCAAAGAATTGCGGACAGCGAGAGCATAGATTATGCATATACGGGAAATCCAAGGGAACTGTCATTGGAAAAAGGAAGAAAAATCACCTGGAGCTGTGAGGAAACACCGACATCCATAAAGACCACTTATTATAAAAGCAAGGATGGAGTGCTGACAAATGCAGAAAATGCCGGTGCACTTACCGAAGGCGGGGCACCGGTTGCTAAAGGCGATTACTATGTAAAAGTAGAAATGGCCTTCCGTGAAAAATACAAATCAGAATCCGATTATCTGTTATATAAAATTTCAGATGGAGAAATTGAGGTAACCATGGATGGACATTCTGAACCATATGTTACTTTGGCAGAAGCATTTCATGATACAGAGGAAAAAACAGCACAGATGAAGCTGTTGAAGGATATTGAACTAAAAGGGGAAGTGGAGGTAAACAGCGGGAATCTGATCCTGGATCTGAACGGATATCGTCTGCAAATTTCGAGAACGGTTATCGTAAATCCGGAGGTCTCTCTTAAAATCACGGACAGCAGCGAAACACAGACGGGTGTATTTTCCGGCAAATTAACAGTGGAAAGTAAGAATATAGAATTTGCCGGCGGAATTTATGAAAATCAGTTGACTGATCAATTTGGGTATAACAGTCCGAAAATTAAGGTAAGCGGTGGAAAATTCGAGCTTATTTTAAAACAATGGGCAGAACTTGGAGAAGAACGTTGCCTGGTGGATAATGAGACAAATGAGAAGCAGCCATATGCTAAGGCAAGCTGTACAAACGTGCATGTCGAGGTATGTAAGGAACATGATTATGAACAGGATTTACAATACTGTACGTGGTGTCATAAGAAAAATCCGGATTTTAAGGGTTATATCCGGATCACGATAAATGGAGAAGATAGTTATGTAAATACACTGAAAGAAGCATTTGAATACGCAAATGGCAAAGAAGCAGAGATTACCCTTATGCAGTCAATGGAAAATTCGAAGATTCTTCCGTACCTGACAGGAGGGAAAATATCGCTGGATTTAAATCAAAAATCCCTGACAGATGATAACGATAGAATAATCTTCATAGACGGAGCAGAGGTTACGGTAAAAAACGGAACCTGTGGTATAAAAATAGTACGGAATCAAGGAATACTGAAAATAGAAAGCGGCAATTTTCAAACACTCAGGGATTATAATAGTTCTCAAAACAGTATAGAAATTACCGGTGGAAATTTCCAGAACATCATATTAGATTCAGGCAGTGCAGAAAATATGCTTCCGCAGGGTTATGCGTTTTACAGTACAGAAGCTGGACGCTTTCTGAGCAGAGAAGAAGTACTTGCCAATACTACTCTGCAAAAGGTTGAGGTTCGAAATACAGGCATGAGCTGCGAGATACTTCCGCAGATTTCCGGAATTACAGGTCAGACGCTGCAGGAGTATACCTTGATTCCGGGCGTGGTCAGGGCAGATACCGGAAATGGAGAAAGTACACTGCTGGAAGGAACCTGGAGTTTTAAGGAGGAAGAAAATCTGGAAGTGATACCGAAAGCTGGAGAAACAATGACATGCGATCTTATTTTTACACCGGAAGATGATAATTATCCTTATTATAAAGTAAAAGGTGTAGAAGTTCATGTTGAAAAAAAGACCCCGCAGCAGGCTGCATTTCATGAATCGGCAAGTTATATTTATATAAAAGGTTCTGATTTGCTATATGTAGATCTGCAGGCAAAACTTCCGGCGGACAAAAAGGGAGATCGTTATTCCTGTTCTGTAACAGGGGATGAGCAGATTTTTTTAAGTTATATGCTTAGGCAGACTGGAGAGTTATCTTATCAAGTGAATGACTTTATAGACAGGAGCATGATTGGAAAAACGGTTACGCTCCATGTAACGATAGAAATGGAAAATTATACGGATGTTTCTTATGACTTAACGGTCACACTGACAGACCGGAAAAAGGTTGTCCTGAAAGAAGGCAGTGAGGTAAAAGTTTTACAGGATCAGAAGCTTACTTACGGGGGAACATTATCCGATCTGAAACTGAATCTGGAAGGGGAAGAACAGGCAGTCTTTGTTGAGCAGGGAACCGACAAGCAGGTTCAGGGAAGTCTTGTATGGAACTTCCCCACACAAAGACCGGATACATCCGTGACAAGTGCAAAATGGATCTTTACACCGTATGATATAGCGTATGTAGATGCAGTAGGAAGCACAGCGATTACTGTAGAGCCAAAAGAACTGAAAGTCTTAGCGGCAACGGCAGATGATAAAGTATATG
>OGZL01001199.1_pt1 | contig 20353 bp, 8 predicted proteins | sample 1576761 | NCBI WGS metagenome assembly OGZL01 (sample SAMEA3541595, study PRJEB24748) | human gut metagenome | biome: human gut; feature: human-associated habitat; material: faeces | place: China | collected 2012
CTGTACTGGGCGGCGCGCTTTCGGTACTCGGCATCGGAAACATTACGCTTGGCGTGATGGCGTCTTATCTTCAGTTTACGAAGAGCTTTACTCAGCCGTTTATGCAGATTGCCCAGCAGTTTAACTCAATCATCATGGCTCTTGCAGGTGCGGAACGTATTTTTAATATGATGGATGAAGAGCCGGAAGTAGACGAAGGATATGTTACTCTTGTAAACGCAAAGAAGGATGCACAGGGAAATCTTACGGAGTGTAAAGAAAGAACAGGCTTGTGGGCATGGAAACATCCGCATCAGGCAGACGGCACAGTGACATATACGGAGCTGAAAGGCGACGTGAGATTTTATGATATGACGTTCGGATATACGGAAGACCACATGGTGCTTCATGATCTGACTCTGTACGCGAAGCCGGGACAAAAACTTGCTTTTGTCGGTTCGACGGGAGCGGGAAAGACAACGATCACAAACCTGATCAATCGTTTCTATGATGTTCAGGACGGAAAGATCCGTTATGATGATATTAATATAAACAAGATTAAAAAGGCTGATCTGCGAAGATCGCTTGGTATCGTTCTTCAAGATACACATTTGTTTACAGGAACGATTATGGAAAACATTCGTTACGGGAAACTGGATGCGACAGATGAGGAAGTTTATAAGGCAGCAGAGCTGGCTCATGCAGACGGATTCATCAGAATGCTTCCGAAAGGTTATGAGACGCGCTTGAGCGGAGACGGAGAAGAACTGTCTCAAGGACAGCGTCAGCTTCTTGCGATCGCAAGAGCTGCCATTGCCGATCCGCCGGTACTGATCCTGGATGAAGCGACATCGTCTATTGACACAAGAACAGAAAGTATCGTTCAAAAAGGTATGGATAACCTTATGAAAGGGCGTACAGTATTTGTAATCGCCCACAGACTTTCGACGATCCGAAACAGCGATGCGATCATGGTGCTGGAACACGGACGTATTATCGAACGTGGAACACATGATGAGTTGCTGTCACAGAAAGGAACGTATTATCAGCTTTATACAGGAAACTTAGAGCTGTCGTAGAAAAGGAGGGGTTAAAACCCCCCTTTCTTTTTTATAATATAGATCGGTCGTTTCTTGCTTTCCATATAATCTTTCGACATATATTGTCCGAGCAGTGACAGGAAGATCATCTGTATGCCGTTCAACGCGAGGATCAGGCAGACAAGCAGAAGGATCCAGTTTGCTTTATGTCCGGTGAAAACGGAAACAAGTCCTGTGACAACGGCGGCGATCAGGAGAAACATGCCGATGAAGCCGGGCAGGGAAGCGGGGGCGGAAGAAAATGATAACATTCCGTCCATTGCATAGCGGAACAGCGAGCGGAAATTCCATTTTGTTTTTCCTGCGGCGCGCTCAGTGTTGTGAAACGGAATCCATTTTGTATCAAATCCAACGAAAGAGAAGATCCCTTTCATATAGCGGTTGTATTCTTTGAGTTCCAAAATAGAGTCCGTCATAGCTCTGTTCATCATTCGGAAATCACCTTTTCCGTCTCCCATATCGAGATGACATGCGTTCCCGATCAAGTGATAGAAAGAGCGGGATAAGAACGTGCGGATCGGATTTTCTCCGGTTCGGTCCTCTCTAAGTCCTGCACAGCAGTCGTATCCTTCGTATTTGACAGCGTGATACATGTTTTTAAGCAGAGCGGGCGGATGCTGCAGATCGGCGTCCATAAATACACAGTAGTCTCCCGATGCATTTTGAAGTCCGGCGTACATGGCGGCTTCTTTTCCGAAGTTTCTGGAAAATGTAAGAAAACGGACACGCTCGTCTTTCTCTGTAAAATGCTGAAGGATCTCTGCCGTTCGGTCAGAACTTCCGTCATCTATAAAAAGAAATTCGCAGACAGCGCCTTCGATCGAGGATGCGGCGTCTGAAACCGCGCTGTAAAAAGCGGGGAGAACGCTCTCCTCATTAAAACACGGAACGATAATGCTGATCACATCGTCAGCAGGATTATTTTTGATTGTCATATGGCAGCAGCTCCTTTCTGATCATATTTTGATCCTGCCCATGAGCGGCAGTTTTGAAAACGCGGTATTTGCAGAGCGCATAGTTTCCGATCACGGTTACGACGCTTACGATTAATTTTGAGCCGATCAAAGAAAGTGATAATTGATCGACGGCAAGCCAAAGCAGAACATTTTCGACGAGCAGTGTGATAAATCGTAGAGCAGCAAAGGAGAAAAACTCTTCGGGAATCCGTCTGTTTGACCGAAAGACCCATTTTCTGTTCAGAACATAGGCGGCGATAACCGCGCCTGTCCATGCGATACTGTTAGATGCAATATACGGAACGTGAAAAAATAGAAAAAGTCCGTATAACATGTAATTAACTCCGGTTGTGATTCCTCCGGTAATGATGTAAGTGAGCAGTTCTTTGCTTAAGTAAATTCGTTTCAAAGTCAGTTCCCTCTTTCTTATAATGATTATAGTGAATTTCTTACAGCGCGTTTTTATGGTGAGCCGTTGTAATATTTTGTGTTTTTCTTGAAGTAAAGACTCCAAATGTAAAAATCAGGTAACTTAAATAGCACAACAGAGATATCAGGCTGATGATACAGCCGATTTGTTTTCCGGGAGGAGAAAATCGAAATTCGATCTTATGAGTCCCCTTTTCGATATGTGCTCCTGCAAAAGCTTTATTTACGCGGATAATATCTGTGCGTCTGCCGTCGATGTAAAGCTCAAGTCCGTTTTGCCGCGGAATCGCAGACGCGAGAACCCCGTTGCTTTCTGCATGGATGCTTCCGGAAAAAACAGTCGTGCCTGAAAGGAAGGCGCTGCGTTCGGTTCTGCTGTCACAGACCGCTTTTGTAATTGTGTTCTCGTCGTCGAAAATATGTTTATTACATAAATGCCACTGTACGTTGCTGACAGTGAAATGACCCTTTGGAAAAGTAACCTTTAGTTTTGTCATACCCGAGTCACTGTCCGCTGAAAACTGATAGTGAAACGTATTGTTTCCGTTTGGGTAAGGCGCAAATAGTCCCGAAAGCTTATTGCGTATGTTGTTAATGTCGATGACAACAGGATCGATCGTTTTATTATCCACCTGGAAAGAAAGCAACAAAATGTTGCCAAAGCCTGTATTTTCAACATAAAATGTCAACGATTGTTGACATTTTGAGATTATGTCATACTTATCGGCAGTCTTTTTGATAGTCAAACTATCGGGAAGTTTGCCGTCTGCCGACAGTTTCGGGGCAAAAGGAGTGATAAACTTTCCGGGGAGGTAAACGTCGCTGTCCGTATCAGTGGAAGTGTTTTCTATTATGGTTTTGCGGGAAATCGCTTCCAACTGTTCGATTTGATTGAAACGGTCAAACTCTTTTTCAGAGATTGTATCCGATGTAAAATAAACATTCGGAAGCACGTTTTTATTCTCTGCGACCACCGTGTCTTTTGCCGAAGAATACAGAGGCGTATACCCGGCGGGAATATGATCTTTTTCTGTCTCGATATACCGAACGCCAAGAAGATGAAGCATGAACGGATTATCGGAAGTAAGCAGCGCGATCCGGTTATTGATTCGGATCGGTGTATTCAGCACGTCATAATACAAGTCGGAGTAAGCGCTGTTTGTCACAGAAGAATACATAGAACTTCTTGTTATTTTCGCTTCTGGGGCGCGGTTTCCGTTTGCAAGCGGTTCGGTCAGGCTGTCAAAATGATAGAGCGGATCCATCGGAATTTCCGCAAGTTTTGTGTAAGTTTCTTTTGCCGAAACATCTGCTTTCTTTACCCAGTTTTCCTTTCTGGCAGTTGTAATATACATACCGACCGGGGCGATCAGTATGAGCAGATAGACGAGTAATTCTACCCGGGCAAAAATGCGGGGATTTTTAAACATTTGCAAAATAAGGTTTTGTTTCCGTCTTTGTATCAGGCAAAATAAAAACAGAATACCAAGTTCGATCAAAATCCACGGAAACTGAACTTGACTGAACCAGAGCAGACCAAGCGGAAGCATTACGGCAAACGGATAGAGCGGATACGATGAAACGCGGTCTGTTTCGGTGTGCGCTGATTTTAAGTAACGTACGCAGTGCAGGATGAACAGCGGCAGAAACGGAATAAGTATCTTCGGTCTGGCGTAGAGCGTTCCGTTTAAAATGTAAGAAAAGATACCGAACAATCCGAAAGATAAAAATAAAACGCTGTCAGGAAAGAATTCTTTTTTGGCAGGATTTTTTTTATTTAATCCGGCAAGTATCGTGTAAAAGCAGATCAATGTAAGCCCCAGTCCGTATTCGTTAAACAAGATGCCGTTCATAGAGATATTCGGTCCGAAAAGCTCTAATATTTTCAAAAGAGAAAATCCGCCGCCGCTTCGTCTGTGCTCCATCAGTACAAGTCCTGTCGGCAGAAGGAGCGCCGCCGCCATGCATACGGAAAGAACGGCGGAAGGGATATATTTTTTGAAAAACGAATCTTTCCAAAATGTCTCTTTTTCCGTTCTCAGCCAGTACCAGCCGATCGCGGCAAATGCGGCGATCGCAAAATAGAAGCTGTGCAGGCAGATCAGAAGCATACAAAGAGGGAGAAAGCGAAACTTACGTTTCTTCACGCACAAAAAAGCAAGGATCAAAAACGGCAGATAATTGACAAACATGATCTGACGATGCATATGGAAAAGACATCCCGCAGTCAAAAATAAAACGCTTCCGATGAAGGAAAAGAACGGGGAAATATCCTCGCTTTGCAGCCACATATAACATAAAAGAACGGAAGCGAGATAAAGTGCAAGCATATAGCCGATCAGGATGTAAACCATCGGAACTTGCGGAAACAGACATCCGATCAAAATATCAGGTCTTAAAAATCCATAATAAGAAAACTGATATCCGCTGCTTCCGCTTCCGAGATCGATCCAGTCGGGAAGAAGCGTGTGCTGTTCCACGCAGGCGTCACGGATCGTTTCCGCAAGAGCGGCATGTTGGGAGAGCCAGTCCGTATTCGATCCGTAGACGGCGTCGGCAGGCAGAATTGTCGTTGTCAATATAATAAAAAGCAGAATAAGCGCTGCCGGATAAATGAGTTTCTTCATATATAATGCAACTCCTTTAAGTGTTATTTACAGGATTCCCTTTATTTCCTGACATAAACAGGATATTATAGTCGTCTTAATAAATTGCGGAAAATAAAAAGAAGAATTCTTAAGAAAAACCGATAAAATCTTAAAAAAACATTGATTAAATTGACACAAATTAAGTAAATATCACGAAAAGGATATTGGATGTACCGAAATGACAGGGAATATGTTATCATAAAATAGATGCAGACTGTGAAAAACATAACAATTTCACGGGGAAAGGAGAGAATATTATGAAAAAGAAATTTTTCAGTGCAGCGCTCGCAGCAGCTATGGTTGTGACGAGCGTCTTCTCCACAACATCAGTTGCCGGAGCGGCAGAAAATGAAACTGCAGTTCCGTATGGTAAAGTAACCGTTGAGCAGAAAGATAATACTGTTACAATCGGAAACGATGCCATCAAAAGAACATTTTCAACAGCGGACAAAAAATTGTTCACGACTGAAATTGTGAACAAAAGAACTGGTGGAGAAGGAACAACCTTCACTCCGCAAGAAGGAAGTGAAGAATTCGTTGTTAAGACAACGAAAGAGCAAAAAGGATCGATTACCTTAGAGGCAATCAACCGTGACGGCTGGACAGCAACGGCAGACAGCTACCAGAATGCGAGCGGAGACTCAGATGGACCGGCATCTAACTTGTTAGATGGAAGAACAGAGAGTATCTGGCATTCAAATTATGGGGGGACTGGACAAGGTGATCAGGACTATCCGCATAATGTAGTAATCACATTCGGAAAAGATGTGACATTCCAGTCTTTCTCTTATACACCGAGAAAAGAAGGAGAAAACACAAACGGAAATATTAAGGGGTACAAGCTGTACGCATCAACAGCAGAAAACAAACTTGATTATGAATCCGAAGATTGGGGAGAGCCGATCGCAGAAGGCGAATTTGAATATAATGGTACGAACCCGATCTATGTAAACTTGAAAGAAGCATGTACTGCGAAACAGATTAAGTTCGTAGCAACATCTTCAAACAATGGGGAAAGATTTGCCGGCGGAGCAGAATTTAATCTCCACGCAGATAAAGCTCCGGTAGATACGGATGACCGTGCATTTGAGACAAGCGATTTAGAGCTGAAAGACGGCAATGAGGCAGTCAAAGTCGAAGATACAACGGCAACGATCAACGGTAAAGAGAAAACAGGTAAGAAAGTAACATTTTCTTTCAAACCGTACACTCACAAAAACGTAGAGTATTCAATCGACGAAGTAATCGTAATGTACGAAGGCGATCACTTCATGCGTAAATTCCTTGAGATCGACGTGCCGGATGACAAGATGGCAGATGCTGAGATCGACTATATCGACCTTGAGTCTCTGAAAGTGGCAGAGTCCGATGCACAGTGGACAATTCCGAGAGGTCAAGGCGGCGTTGTTCAGATGGAAGAGTTCAAAGCGAACCTCGGACAGCCGATCTACATTCAGGGAATGTTCTTCGGATGTGAGTTCCCGGCAGCGGATACAGAGATCGTAAACGGAACAGGATTTATGCGTTATTACAGTGGTAAGACGTTCAGCAGACTGAAAGAAGATAATCAGTTGACAACAGACGATAAGTATGTGACATGGCAGACAGTTGCAGGTGCGGCAAGAAGTACAGAGCAGGAAGTTATTCAGGCAGACTTCTTCGAGTACATCAAGTCAATCGCAACTCCGTCAGAGTTCCGTACACAGTACAATTCATGGTTCGACAACATGATGAAGATCAGTGATGAAAATATTTTGGCTTCGTTCATTGAAATTGATCGTGAGTTGAATAAAGCAGAAGTTCGTCCGTTGGATTCTTACGTTGTAGATGATGGATGGAATGCGTATAATGATGGTTCGATAGGAGCAGGGTCACACGCACAATCGGGAGCAATAGAGAATACCGAAGGTTTCTGGACATTTAATGAGAAATTCCCGGAGGGATTGACACCGTCCAGCGAACTTGTTAAGAAGTTCGGAAGTAACTTTGGAGTATGGGTTGGACCGAGAGGCGGATATAACTTCTACACTACATTAGCAAATATTATTGAGAGGGCACAAAAAGGAAGTAAAGCAGGACATTCTATCGACGTTGCAGACCGTGTATATGTAGAGAATTTTAAAAAGATGGCGATTAAATGGCAGCAAGATTGGGATGTCAACTACTGGAAATGGGATGGATTTGCAGATACTGCTCAGTATAATCATTTCAACAATTTAGGCGGAGCAGACGGCGTTCCGGTATACAGTGAGTCTAATCACCATATGACAGGCGGTTATCACCAGATGTATCATGTGACTGATCTGTGGGAAGCATGGATCGATCTGATGGAAGCGGTTCGTCAGAGTGAAAAAGAGGACGGAATTAATAAACTCTGGATCTCTCTTACATGTTATGTAAACCCGAGTCCGTGGTATTTACAGTGGGCGAACTCTGTATGGATTCAGTGCGTACATGATCAGAAGGATGCATCTTTCGGAACAACAAAGATGAATAAGCAGATTACATATCGTGACGCTTGTTACTATGACTTCCTGAAGAATCATCAGTTCCAGTTCCCGCTTCAGAATCTGTACAACCATGATCCGATTTACGGAAAAGAAGGAACAGGAATGACAGTTAATACTGCTACAGATGAAGATTTCCAGAACTATCTGTACATGTTGTCTACTCGTGGAACGGCATTTTGGGAGTTGTACTACTCTGACAGTATTATGACAGATGGAAAATACGAGATCACAGGAGAATTCCTTGAGTGGGCAGAAGAAAACTATCATATGCTCAAAAATTCCAAGATGATCGGAGGGAAACCGGATATTACAAAACTGAGTAACGGAGATCTGTCAGACCAAACGCAGGCAGAAGCATACGGATTCTCATGTTTCGACGGAACGGACGGAATTATTTCACTCCGTAACCCATCTGCAAATGCAGATAAGACAATCAAGTTCACATTCGACCGTACAATGGGCGTTGCAGAAGGTGCAGGCACATTAAACTACTACTTAGAGCACAGCTATCTTCTTTCCGATAAGTCTGCTCAGACAGGTACATTAAAGTATGGTCAAGAATACACAGTGAACTTGAAACCGAACGAAGTGCGTATCTTACGTGTTTCAGCAGAAAAAGACACAACAGCGCCGAAGATCGACAGAATCATGACAGACGGTGCGAAAGAACTTACAGTAAAATTCGATGAGAAAGTATCAGGAAACCTCTTTAAAGTAGAAAACGCAAAAGTTTCTTCTATTAAGAAGAGCGCAGACGATACAACATATCATATCGTATTAGCAGAAGCTCCGGCAAACGAAGCTACAGTAAAAGTAATTCCGCAGGATATTAAAGACATGTCGGGCAACAAAGCTACTGAAGCTGCATCTGTTGTATATCACAAAGACAGTGTGATCGTTGAAAAAGAAGCGATTGCAGAAGCAGGAGAAATTGCAGCAGCGGACAGATCACTGAATTCCAATAATGGATTCACAGTATATGCGGCTGTAAACACAACGGCAACAGATAAGTCACTCGTAAGCCAGAATGGTCAGTACGAACTGAAAGTAACAGCAGAAGGAAAAGCATCCTTCACACTGAATGGTGCGACAGCAGTTTCCGGCAAGTCAATCAATGACGGAGCAGAGCATAAAGTAGTAGGTGTGAAAGAAAACAACGGTATGCTGAAACTTTATGTAGACGGAACACTGGAAGGATCTGCTTATAATGAAAAGAACAGATTTCATGAAGTTAAGAAAGCTGCGATCACAGCAGGTGAAGGTGTGACAGCGGCGGCAGTATATGATATCGCATACGGTTATAATGAAGTGGCTAATCTCGGAGAGCAGGAAGGACTTCCGAAACTTAAACTTACAAATGATATGATCACAGTTTCTGAGACGAGCGAAGGAAGTAAAGATAAAGTCTTAGATGGAGATAACACGACATACTGGACAAGTCAGAAAGTGGAAGAAGGTACTGTAAGCAGCGATAATGCATGGCTGCAAGTTGACTTGGGTGCGACGTATAAATTGGATCAGGTTGACTACACACCGCGTTATTATAATGATGCAAAGAACTACTGGCATTGTACAGGTAATATTAAGAATCTGATTGTAGAAATTAGAAAAGACGGAGAGGATACATGGACTTCGGTAACAGGAGAAAACGGGCTTGATCTTTCGGACAAGATTGTGAATAAGAATGATCAGACACTTTTCCCGGCAGAAGTTACATTTGAGGCACAGGAAGCTAGATATGTACGTATCAGTGGAACGTCTTCTTATCACTGGCAAGCAACTGATGAAAATAAGTATATTACAGTCGGTGATCTTGCGATCTATGGAGAGAAAGTAGAAGCAAAGAACATTGCAAAGGATGCAAATGTAACGGCAAAATGGACGGCAGATGACACAGATGCAGCAAAAGGCGGCGACAGACCGATGTCTATGGCTGTTGACGGAAACAAAACTGATTTTGGTTCAAACTATGCCGAGTTCGGTGCGGACAATAGACGTGAATCATCTTATATGCAGGTTGATTTAGGCGCTGTATGTGATGTGAACTCTCTGTCACTGTATCGTTACTGGGGCGATGGTAGAACATATGGCGATACAGTAGTAGCTGTAGCAGAAAAAGAAACAGACTTTGCAGAAGGAAAAGCTACAATCGTCTATAATGCGGATGATCAGAATGTTCATAAACTGTATACACAAGCACCGGAAAAATTCGATGAAGACTATGCAGAAACTGCACAGGGTAAATCATGGACGCTTCCGGAAGGAACGAAAGCACAGTTTGTTCGCGTTTACATGTACGGAAGAGCAAACAATGACACAACAACAAACCACGTTGTAGAGCTTGAAGTATACGGAACAAAACCGGAAGAAGGCGAGACACCGGGCGTAGACATTACAGCCTTGATCGAAAGATTGAGCGTATTGTCAGCGGTAGATACGTCTAACGCAACAACAGATAGCGCAGCAGCGTTTAATGCTCTTCTTAAAGAAGGATATGATCTTGTGGCGACAGGAGCACAGACACAGGAAGAAGTAGCTGCTATGATTAAGAAACTGGAAGGCGCAGAAGCTAAACTTGTAGATGCATCCGCTCTGAAGAAAGCAATCGCAGACGCAGAGAAGAAAGTTGAAACAAGTACAGTAACAAGTGCAGAGCCGGTAAAAGCTAAAATTGCAGAAGCAAAACAGCTTCTTGTAAACGGTACAAAAGATGCGATCGACGCAATGGTTGCAGAATTAACTGAAGCTGTGAAAGGACTTGTTGCTCGCGGAGATGTAACAGATCTGAAAGCTTTGATCGATCAGTACGCAAAAGAGAATTTGAAAGCAGAGGATCATACAACATCTACATGGAGCGCTTATGAGACTGCTCTGAATGCGGCAAACGCAATCGTAACAGATAACAGCAACAGCGATCAGGCGGCGGTAGATGCAGCGAAGAAAGTGTTAGAAGATGCACATGCAGCATTGGCAAAACGCGGAAACACAGATGCATTGAAAGCTCTTATTGAAGAGTACAAAGAACTGAAAGAAGCGGATTACACACATGAGACATGGGTGAAATACGAAGAAGCTCTTGAAGCTGCAAATGGAATCGTGGCAGACAACAGCAATAAGACACAGGCAGAAGTAGATGCGGCGAAAGACGCATTGAAAGCGGCAAAAGAAGCTCTCGTAAAAGCTCCGGTAGATCCGCAGCTTGATAAGAGCAAACTGCAGGCAGCAGTAGATGCGGCAAAAGCAAAAGACGAAAACGCATATACAACAGCTTCTTACAATGCAATGGAAAAAGTTCTTGCAGAAGCAGAAGAACTTCTGACAAACGGTAAGGATCAGGCGGCAATCGATGCGAAAGCAAAAGATTTGAATGATGCGGTTGCTGCGCTTGTAGAACGTGGAAACACAGATGCGTTGAAAGCTTTGATCGCAGAATATAAAGCAGAAGGTCTGAAAGAGGCAGACTACACAACAGATTCCTGGAAAGCGTACACAGATGCGTTGACAGCGGCAGAAAAAGTTGTGAAAGACAACAGCAATCTTGATCAGGCAGCGGTAGACGCAGCGAAGAAAGCGTTAGAAGATGCTCATACAGCATTAGTAAAAGTAGAGCAGATCAATAAAGAGGCGTTAAAAGCAGCAATCGATGCAGCGAAAGCGGCTGATGCGAACTTGTACACAACAGATTCTTACAAAGCAATGAAAACAGTTCTTTCAGATGCAGAAAAGGTACTGAAAGACAGCAAAGATCAGACGGAGATCGATGCAGCAGCAAAAGCGTTGAACGATGCGGTTACAGCGCTTGTACAGCGTGGAAACACAGATGCATTGAAAGCTTTGATCGAAGAGTATAAAGATCTGAAAGAGGCAGACTATACAGCAGATTCTTGGAAAGAATATGCAGATGCGCTGAAAGCGGCAAAAGCAATCGTGGAAGACAACAGCAACAGTGATCAGGCAGCGGTAGACGCAGCGCTTAATGCGTTAAGAGACGCTCGCGTAGCATTGAAGCTTTCCGGAAAACCGTCTGTTGATAAGAGCGAGCTTCAGGCAGCTTACGACAAGTACAAAGATAAGAAGAACGACGGTTACACAGCAGAGAGCTGGGCGAAGTTTGAAAACGCTCTGAAATCTGCTAAGGCAATCTTGGATAACGAGGCTGCAACAGCAGATCAGGTAAAAGCTGCTTTGGCACAGTTGAATTCAGCGGCAGAAGGTTTGACGAAGACACAGACTCCGCCGAAGAATGATCCGCAGACTCCGTCAACTCCGTCACAGGGCGGAAGCGTACAGACAGGAGATACGGCACATGTAGCTCTGTGGCTTGTACTTGCGGGAATGTCGGTAATTGCTTATGTAGCGGTTAGAAGAAAAAGAGCATAGTGAAAACTTGTCTTTTGATTAAGGCAGTAAACATTTAAGCTTTTATGGAATAGGGCGTTCGGTAACGGACGCCTTATTCTTTTTTGCAGAGACAGCAACATTGTCAGAAAATTCATACAATATAAAAGTAAAATGTAATTATTTAAAGTTTTTTATAAAAATGTATTGACAAAATAAAACTCAGGTGATATTATAAAGACATCCAAAAGAGATACAACAAAATAAAAACAAAAGCATCTCAAAAGGATATTTAACTAAGAAGGCATCGTATCAGTTGCCCGATTAGATTAAAAATAAACGGATAGCAGGAGGGAAAGACCAATGGACAGCGTGATTTCAGTGAATCATCAATATGTTAGTGGTACGGCAAGTGTAAGTTCCTGTGGAGAAGAGACCTTTGCTCAAGGATAGATGATCCGGAATAAAAATAACGAAAGAATTGATCGGAGAGTTGGAAGTCCGGATAGAGATCAGAAAGATTTAACATTTGCAGACATATTGAATATAGATACCACATATAGCAGAATTTCAAAAGATGTGTAAAGAAACATTGAGTAGATTATCATTCGTGCATATCGGGTTTAATATGTGTGGTGGTACCGGAAACAAGGAACGTAAGTGATATGTGATAAGGATACTGTTATGAACTCGAATTTGTTAATTGAAGGAGGGAAGATTTAATAAGCAGGTCTTAATAAATCGACCGCAGATCAAATAACAATGGCAGAGGTCTTACAGGAACAGAATCTAATATTTGCCTCCGATTTAAAAATAAAGAGAATATGAAAAAATTAAATAGATTATAAAAATGCATCTTCAATGTTAATTGAGGGTGCATTTTTTTGACATTGCGAAATGCATATGATAAAATATTGAAAGATATAGTATGTAAAGAAACATAGAAGGAAAGACACTGCCCTGTACAAAACTATTTTTTAATGAGGTGAATGCGGTGGATAAATACGAATATAAATCAAAGACTGAACGGATGCTCGAACTTATGGAGAGCGGCGCGTACAGCAGAGCGGCGGCGATCGCAGATGAAATTGACTGGAGGCGCGTGCGCAATGCAGTGATGTTGTCAAACGTCAGTGAAATTTATGAAAAAACCGGAGAATATCAGAAGGGATATGACATTTTGACGCTTGCATATCAGCGGGCGGAAGGAAGCCGTAAGATTATCAGCCGTCTGTGCGGATTGGCTCTTAAGACGGGAAATGTCGATGAGGCGATCGATTTTTACGATGAGTTTATGCAGATCGCGCCGAAAGACCCGAATCAGTACATTTTAAGATATAAGATTCTCCGCGCGCAGAGGGCGCCGATCGAGCAGCAGATCGAAGCTCTTGAAGAATATAAGAAATCCGAATATATTGAAGAGTGGGCATATGAACTGGCGAAGCTGTATCAGGAAGCCGGTATGACATCAGAATGTCTGGAAGAGTGTGACGATTTGATTCTTTGGTTCAGCGAGGGGCAGTATGTCTATAAGGCGATGGAACTGAAGATGCAGTACAAACCACTGACTCCTTCCCAGCAGGAAAAGTACGATAAGCGTTATGCAAGGACGTCCGAGGAGACAGAGGAGATTCCTGATATTTTTTCTTATGCAGAGGCAGATGAATCCGAGCAGGAGGAAGAAGAAAACGGTTTGCCGGGAGCTGAACTTATGGCTGCCGACTCCGAAGTTGCCGATGCTGATTTCGCTGCCGAACAGCAGGTGAACGCACGAGTTCCGAAGGGAATGGAGGAACTTGTTCCGGACATGATGCCGGAAACGATCTCAGAAGGAGTAAGAGAGATCACTTTGCCGAACGACCCGGTGGAAGTAGATACGGAAGCGTGGGAAGCCGACGAGATCAAGGCGTTAGAAGCGGATTCACCGGCGGAGGATGCAGAGGATCATGTTGAACAGGACGAGCAGGTGCCGATAGATGCGGAAGATGCCGGGCAGACAGAAGACGCATATCTGCCGACGGATGTTTCCGAAGCAGAAGGAGTCGATGAGCCGGAGGAGCGCGTACCGGAAGGAATAAAAGGACCGGATGTGCTGGAGACAACCGCAGAGCCGGAAGAAGAAAGGCAGCCTGCTAAAAAGAAACTGGGAGATACGATGCCGTTAGACGTTGCATTGAGAAAACTTCTTCATCCGGAGTTGGAAGAATTGACGGCAGATGATTTCCAAGACGAGACAGCTCCGATGGATTTTAATTTTGAAGATGAAGAAGAGTCGGAATCTGATTTGACGGAAACGGGAGCGATGGACTTTGACTTTGAAGATGAAGAAGAGCCGGAGTTTGACTTGACGGAAACGGGAGCGATGGACTTTGATTTTGAAGACGAAGAAGAGTCGGAGTTCGATTTGACGGAAACAGGAGCGATGGATTTTGACTTTGAGGATGAAGAGGAGTCGGAATTCGGCAAAGAAAAGGATATGGGAAATACATCCCAGATCAAATTCCGTCCGGTAAGAAAAGATGAGATCGAGGATGAAGAAGATCTTGCGGATCTGGAGCAGGCGATCGGAGAGATTGAGTCGGTTGCAGATATAGACATGGTAAGTCGTTTGAAAGAGGAAAAACGCCGCGCCGCATTACAGGCAGAAGAAGAGGAGAAAGCGGAAGAAGCCGCAAGAGCAGAAAAGGCGGCACAAGCAGAAGAAGCCGCAAGAGCGGAAGAGGCGGCACAAGCAGAAGAAGCCGCACAAGCGGAGGAGGCAGCGCAAGCGGAAGCGGCCGCTGAAATAAAAGAGGACGATCAGATTACAGGTCAGATCAGTTTGGAAGATATCCTTTCGGGATTTGAAGAAAATGCAGGAGAGGATGAGCCGGTTGAAGAGGGGACGGATGCAGAAGGAGCATCCGAATCGGAACAAGAAGAAGTTATAGATTCAGCAGGGGATACAGCAAAAGGGGATACTATGGAGACGAATAAGAAAACAACACCGATTTTACCGCCGGATATTCAACGTATGATTGATGAAATTGAGGGAATTATCCCGCCGGAAGAAGAAAAGAAAGAACCTACAGGAGTATATCTTAAGAGAAAAGAAGAACCAAGCGAAAACATGGGTCAGGTTGCGGAGGATCTTAGAATCGACGATGATTTTGATGATGACTTTGACGAAGATTTCGACGAGGAGTTCGAGGAAGATTTGGATGACGATTACTTTGAAGAAGACTACTATGAGGAAGCAGACGAAGTGATCGAAGAGCCGGAAGAAGATTACTATGAAGAATCAGAGGAAGTGATCGAAGAACCGGAGGAAGATTACTACGAAGAAGCAGACGAAGTGATCGAAGAGCCGGAAGAAGATTACTATGAAGAATCAGAAGAAGTGATCGAAGAACCGGAGGAAGATTACTATGAAGAATCAGAGGAAGTGATCGAAGAACCGGAAGAAGATTACTATGAAGAGTCAGAAGAAGTGATCGAAGAGCCGGAAGAAGATTACTATGAAGAGTCAGAAGAAGTGATTGAAGAACCGGAAGAAGATTACTACGAAGAAGCGGATGAAGTGATCGAAGAGGCGGAAGGAAACGCAGATGACGAGTATTTCTTCGGGGAAGATGACGCGGAAGAGATTCAGGACATTGAGGATGAGTTCACAGTAAATCCTGATTATTCGGGAGAGGATGACGACAGAGAGATTCCTGATGATGACGAGCCGATCGACATTATGTCGGCGACGACACCGCTTAGCCGTAAAGAGACTGCGAAGCTGATTGCGACAGGTAAGACTGCGCCGCTTCCGCTCGATGAGATCTCGGATGCATTGTCAATGGATACCGGTTTTGTCGTACATGGAAGATATGACCTTGAGATGCAAAGCGGTATCGGAACGAGAGCCGGACTTACAGAGGAACAGAAGAAACTGTTTTCTTACTTTGTTCCGGTGCGCGGAATGAGCGAACAGCTTGTCGATGTGCTTGAGCAGGATAAGAACTGTACGAACAGAAAAGGGACTTCGAGAACGGGCAACTTGCTTATCATTGGAAATAAAGGCAACGGAAAAACGGTTCTTGCCGTTGACGTCGTGAAAGCGATCCAGAAGCAAAGAGACATCCGTCAGGGCAAGGTCGCGATCGTGACAGGAGATTCTCTGAATAAGAAGAAGATCAGCGATATTGTCGAAAAACTTTACGGCGGCGCTCTGATCATTGAGAAAGCGTCCAAAATGAATGAAAAGACAGTTGCGCGTCTTAATAAAGCGATGGAGCAGGATACAGGCGAGATGCTGATCGTCTTGGAAGAGCAGAGAAAGCCGCTTGACAGACTGTTGTCATCGAACAGAGAATTCAGGAAAAAATTCACATCAAGACTGGAAGTGCCGATTTTCATCAACGATGAGCTTGTTACGTTCGGTCAGACGTATGCGAAAGAAAACGGATATCACATTGACGAGATGGGAATTCTTGCGCTGTATAGTAAAATTGATTCTCTGCAGAGGGAAGATCATTTTGTGACGGTTGCGGAAGTGAAAGAAGTTATGGATGACGCGATCCGTCATTCTCAGAAGGCGTCCGCGAAGAAATTGATGCGGAAAGTTTTTGGAAGAAATACAGACGAGTCAGACCGTATTATTCTTTCTGAAAAAGATTTTAATATATAAAGAAGCACGATAATAGACTATAATTTAAAATGTGTGCATAAATAGACAAAATACAAGAGAAACGGGCGGGAAAGAGCTGTCTGTTTCTCTTTATTTTTTGGACGGAATCAAGTATAATGAAACTATCACGGAAGCGGGCAGAAACGCTTCGATATTTTATTATGAGGAAACGGCGAGGTGGGCTTTTATGGCAAGGAGAAAAGGTGCGGGCAGAAACGCGGCAAAAAGTGCAGGCAAAGGCATCGTGAATCATGCAGCCGGCGGTATGGCGGGCAGTGCGGTGAAAAAGGCGTCAGGCGGCGCAAGCCGGAACAGGGCGAACAGTCCGGCGAAAAACACTGCGGCGGATGCGGCAAGTATGAAAGCGAATGAACATGCCTATGAGATAGGAGAATTGGATCATTACCTGTTTGGTCAGGGAAACCATTACGAGATCTATAAAAAATTAGGCGCACATAAAGTAGTGAACGACAAAACGGAGGGCGTTTATTTCGCGGTATGGGCGCCGAATGCGAAGAATGTGTCTGTAGTCGGGGAATTTAATGACTGGAATTTGGAAAGAGACAGAATGGAGCGTCAGGAGCCTCTAGGTATTTATGTGAAGTTTGTACCGGAAGCGAAAGAAGGACAGCTTTATAAGTTCTGTATTGAGACGCAGAAAGGCGAGCTTCTTTATAAGGCGGATCCGTTTGCAAATTATGCGGAGCTTCGTCCGGGAACGGCGTCTCGTATTACGGATCTTTCCCGTATAAGATGGACGGATGACGCATGGATGAAAGCGCGGAAGACATGGAATCATAAGAAGAATCCGATGTCGATCTATGAAGTTCATATGGGTTCGTGGATGCGTCACCCGGGAAGGGAAGATGAAGGATTCTACACATACAGAGAGTTCGCCGAGGCGATCGTAAAATATGTAAAAGAGATGGGATACACTCATGTAGAACTGATGGGCATTGCAGAGCATCCGTTTGACGGTTCGTGGGGATATCAGGTTACGGGATATTATGCGCCGACTTCAAGATACGGAAGTCCTGAAGATTTTGCATATCTGGTTGACCTTCTGCATAAAAACAATATAGGAGTGATTCTTGACTGGGTTCCGGCGCATTTTCCGAAAGATGCTCACGGGCTTGCTGATTTTGACGGAACTCCGACATTCGAGTATGCAGATCCCAGACTCGGAGAACATCCGGATTGGGGAACGAAAGTATTTGATTACGGAAAAGCGGAAGTGCGCAACTTCCTGATTGCAAACGCATTATTCTGGATCGAACATTTCCATGTGGACGGGCTCCGTGTGGATGCTGTTGCGTCGATGCTCTATCTTGATTACGGAAAACAGGACGGACAGTGGGTCGCGAACAAATACGGAGGCAACGAGAATCTTGAGGCGATCGATTTCTTTAAACATTTGAATTCGGTTGTTCTGGGACGGAACAAAGGCGCTGTGATGATCGCGGAAGAATCGACGGCATGGCCGAAGGTGACAGGATCGCCCGAAGACGACGGCCTTGGTTTCAGCCTGAAATGGAATATGGGATGGATGCACGATTTTACGGAGTACATGAAACTTGATCCGTATTTCCGTAAAAATGCACATCATATGATGACGTTTGCGATGCAGTATGCATACAGTGAAAATTATATTCTTGTGTTGTCGCATGACGAAGTTGTTCATCTGAAGTGTTCGATGATCAATAAAATGCCGGGACTTGGGTTCGATAAATTTGCCAACCTAAAAGCAGGCTATGCGTTTATGATGGGCCATCCGGGAAAGAAACTTCTGTTCATGGGTCAGGAATTTGCACAGCTTAGAGAATGGAGCGAAAAGAGAGAGATCGATTGGTTCCTGCTCGCCGAACCTGAGCACAGAGATATTCAGAACTGGTATCGGGATCTGCTTCATTTGTATAAAAACAATAAAGCTCTTTATGAAATGGACAATGATCCGGCGGGATTTGAGTGGATCAATGCGGATGATATTTTCAGAAGTATTTACAGCTTTGTAAGACATTCCAAGAATAAAGAAAAGAATTTGCTTTTCGTCTGCAACTTTACTCCTGTGGAAAGAGAAGATTACAGAGTCGGCGTTCCGACGAGGAAAACGCTGAAGCTTGTTTTGAACAGTGATGAGGAAAAGTACGGAGGAAAAGGGGAAAAACGTCCGCTTACTTACAAACCGGTGAAAAAGGAATGCGACGGTCAGGCGTATTCGATCGCATACCCGCTTCCGGCCTATGGTGTGGCAGTGTTTGAGTATTAAGATGTCAGGCAGCTTCTGACTTGAAACCGGAACCCCATTGGATTTAACCGGTGGGCGGTTCACTATTATATAAAAGGTAAAAAATGCAGAGCAAACTGCCGCAAAGTAGATGGGGGATTTTTTGAAATAGCCTGTCTGTTTTGCGGCGGTTTTGTTTTTACCGGCAAAGTGAGGAGGAACAGCAGATGAAAAATTATTCGGAAGATCCGAACAGACAGTATCATATACAAACTGCAAAAGGGGAAATCGGGAAGTACGTCATTATGCCCGGAGATCCGAAAAGATGTGTGAAGATCGCGCAATATTTAGATAACCCGGTGTTGATTGCAGATAACAGAGAGTATGTGACATATACAGGAACGCTCGATCAAGTGAAGGTAAGCGTTACATCTACGGGAATAGGAGGACCGTCGGCAGCTATTGCAATGGAAGAACTTTGTAGGTGCGGTGCGGATACGTTTATCAGGATCGGAACTTGCGGCGGAATGCAGACAGATGTGAAAAGCGGAGATATCGTTGTGTCAACAGGGGCAATCAGGATGGAAGGAACGAGCAGGGAGTATGCGCCGATCGAATTTCCGGCAGTGCCCGATCTGACAGTGACGAATGCGCTTGTGAAAGCTGTTAAATCAAAAGGATATCCGTTCCATACGGGAGTTGTACAGTGCAAAGATTCGTTTTACGGTCAGCATGAACCGGAGAGAAAGCCGGTAGGCTACGATCTGCTTCATAAGTGGGAGGCGTGGAAACAACTCGGCTGTCTTGCCTCGGAAATGGAATCGGCGGCTCTGTTTGTTGTGGCGAGCAGCCTTGGGGTGCGGGTCGGCTCGTGTTTTCTTGTGATCGCGAATCAGGAACGTGAGAAAGCAGGACTTGAGAACCCGGTAGTGCACGATACGGACATGGCGATCCGGGTGGCAGTGGACGCGATCCGCAGATTGATTTCCGAAGAACGGAAAAAAGAGTAGAATGCATATAAAGAAAATGACAACGAGAAGAAAAGAGCGGGAGAAAAGAAAAACGGAAAAATGAATGGGGGAGATAAGCGGGAAAAATAAATGAAAGAAAATAAACGCGAGAAAAGAAATGAGGGGAAAAAGCGGGAAAAATAAGTGAAAGAAAATAAATGCGGAAAATAAAGAGAGGAAATAAACGGTCAAATGAAGGATATGAATGAAAAAGAAATTTTACGGCATGTGGATCACACATTGCTGTCGCAGGAAGCTGTGTGGGATGAGATTCGTCAGGTATGTGATGATGCGGTGAAATATGATACGGCGTCAGTCTGTATTCCTCCAAGTTATGTGAAGCAAGCGGCGGAATATGTAGGCGGAAGAGTTCCGATTTGTACTGTGATCGGTTTTCCGAACGGTTACGAGACGACTGCCGTAAAGGAATTTGAGACAAAAGATGCGATCGCAAACGGAGCGGATGAGATCGATATGGTTATCAATATCGGATGGCTGAAAGACA
>OGZL01001208.1_pt1 | contig 20273 bp, 10 predicted proteins | sample 1576761 | NCBI WGS metagenome assembly OGZL01 (sample SAMEA3541595, study PRJEB24748) | human gut metagenome | biome: human gut; feature: human-associated habitat; material: faeces | place: China | collected 2012
AATATCTTTATAAAAAATATAAATTTACTAATATTCAAACATTAGGAGTTCAAGCAGGTACAAATAAACCAACAAAAGGTATACCAGACTCATATGTTATGACTGATGATGGAAAATATATCCTAATTAACTATGGAAGTGTAAATTCACGCCCTAAAGAGAAAATAAAAGAAGATATTATAGCATGCTTTGATAAAGCAAAACTTTCATTGCCTAAAGATAAAATAAAAAAAATTATCTGTGGACATAGTTCCACAAATATTCATATTGAGCAGTTATCTCTTAATAAGGAAATTATTCAAGGAGTGAATATAGAGCTTATTGGAATTGATACACTTTCACATGATTTGGCATTAATATACCCACACATTGCAAAGGATATGCTTGGTATTGCAATAGATACAAATCAATTTTTTGATATTGAGGATTTTGTAAAGGCATATGATGCGAATGGTATTAATGCACCTATAGATTGTAAAATTCTTCATCGGGATTCTGAAATTAACGAAATATTTAAAAGTATTAATGAAAATATAGTTACCATATTAATTGGACCATCAGGAATTGGAAAAACGAGATTGGCTTTGGAAGTTTGCAGAAGGCAAGATAAAAAAGATATAAAGATATACTGCATTAAAAGCAATGGGAATTTATTGTATGAAGATATTAAGTACTATATTGATGAACCAGGGAATTATCTGCTTTTTTTTGATGATGCTAATATGGTTACAAGTTTTGATAATGTGCTTAATACAATTTTGACTTTACCAAATGATTATAAGATTAATGTCCTTATTACGGTAAGAGATTATGCTCGAGAAAGAGTAATTAAAAAAGTGTCAAGATATTCAAAACCTAGTATTATTAAAATTAGGAGCTTTAAAGATGATGAAATAACTGATATTTTAAAAAATAATCTGGGAATTATAAATACGAATTATCTTAAAAAGATAACATCCATAGCTAATGGTAATATAAGACTAGCATTTCTTGCGGGAATAAGATCAATCAATGATGGATATAAAGCGATACATAATGCAGAAGATATTTTCGAAAACTATTATGGATATATTATTGATGATGTAAAACTGACCAAAAATGATGTTATTATGCTTTTTTTTATTGCAGTGGCAGGACCAGTAAAAAGTAATGGTAATCAATTGTATAATGATTTGAAAAATACTTATGGTAATGAAATTGATGAAAAGAATATAATAGAAAATTTGTATTATTTGGAATTAATAGATTGGTTTAAAAATGAGATAACAAAGATATCGGATCAGAGTTTTGGAAATTACATATTATATTATGTTTTATTTAAGAAAAAATGGGTAAGTGTGGAGAGTTTAATTAATATTGGATTTCCTAATTACAGAAATAAAGTTATTTATGTTTTTAATACTTTGATGGAAATATTTGGTTCAAAGGAACTACAAAAATATCTGAAAGAATCTATAATTTCAGCATGGAATAATGCTCCAATTGATCAGAACATGCAATATTTAGAATCTTTTTATCAGATTGAACCAGATAAGGCTTTATATATTATAAAGAAACATATAGATCAAGAAAATGTTGTGATTTTTGATTTGGATGGGTTTGATATTAATGATAAGAAAAAATATCATAAAATATCATCAAAAGAAATAGAAATTTTGGGTGGCTATAAATATACAGATAATTTTGAAGATGCATTAGATTTACTTATATTTTATTATGCTAAAAGACCTGATTTAATAATGGATTTTTATTTTGTTTTAACCGAAAATTTCTTATATGACCGATATTCTAACGCAACTAAATATAATCATGAATTGTGTATGTTGGATAAGTTGTGGGCTGTAACAGAGAAAGGGGAAAACTATAATAATAGTATTTTGTATTTACATATTTCAGAATATGCATTGAAAACAGAAATATCATTTACTGAATCAATTAGAAATAGTCATTCAGTAAATTTTGTAAGAATGCCCATTGAATTCACAGAGGAAATTGCTGTTATTCGTGCGAATATATTGAAAAATTTAGGTTGTTTACGAAAATATGCTCAATATAAAGATCTTGTTAATGAAATTCTATTGAATAATAATATTAATGGATTAAGTGATGAAGAATCTAGCAAATACTTAAAAGCGGACTTTGATATTATTTATACAAATCTTATAGATAAGGATAAGCCAGATTTTTATGACGCAAAGATAGTCGCTAGATATAAGAAAATAGCTGAGCAAATTGGAATAACGACTGATGAACATTTTCAGATATTTGAGAAGAATATAGAATATAGAATTTATGATATACTGAATTGTAACCACAAGTTAGGACAAACTATAGATGATGCTGAAAAAATACATAGAGAGCGTATCTTAAAGGAAGTAAAATCGTATAAATTATGCAATTATCGAAAATTATTTGCTATATGTAATTCTTTAGAAAGGAAATTGAGTGAGCGAGAAAAATGGACATTAAATACAGGCTTGGATTACATTTTTGAAAATTTGGAAGAGGATAGTATCTTATACATAGATGTAATCAAAGAATATTTTAATGAAAATGCACCTTTAAGAATTAATGGATATCGTCAGATAAAATATTTGATTGATAATCTTGGATATCAAGCAACTTATGATTTGGTTATCAATAAAATGTTTGATAAAAAAGATGAGTGGTTATCACTTATTTGGGAGTGCCTTCCGGAAGAGAGTATCAGTGAAAAGGCTGTTAATGATTATAAAGAATTTGTACTAAATAATCTTAACGAAGATAGGCATATCATTCCGGAGATTCAAATAATAAATCGGTATGGGGAGAAAGATAATGAACTTAAAGCAAAGGTAATTGAGAAGGTTGTTAATCATCCTGAATTTTCAAATGCATTTTTGGGAAGTGCATATAAAGAAGAGGATATCAAATTAATTTTCTATTTTTTCAGAGACAATATTGAGACATTAGCAACAATATACATGAATGCTATTAGGAATAATATTGATATGGATTATAATGGAAAGTTATTTATAAAAATATTTGAACAACAACCTGCAATATGGAATGAGTATGTTGATTTTGTTAAAGACAATATCTATTTGGATGGTTATGAGAATAAAATGTTTGACTTGATATGGAATGTTGATAAATGGCGAGAATGCATTGATTATGCATATATGGTATTAATTGATGACGATACGGTAGATAGGCCAGCAAGATTACTGTTTAGAAAAACACAAGATTGTAATGTATTTAAACGAAAGAAAGACTGGTTAATTGATAAGCTTCATAAATATAGTTTGAATTTTGATAAATGTAGAAAACTTATTTTGGTAGTAGTAACCGTTTTGCCAGAATGTAAACTAGAATTTATTATAGAATTCCTAAAAGATAATAAAAATATTGAGGATTTTAAGAAAATTTATTTATTTCCTATGTCTTGTTCATGGTCTGGAAGTGAAGTACCTCTTATTCTTAAGAAAATTGAATTCCTAAAATTGTTGAAAGATAGCCTAAAAGGCATTGATTACATAGAACATAGAAAATATCTTGAGGAACTATGTATGAAATATGAAAAATATAAGGAGGAAGTTGAATTAAGAGAGTATATTGAAGATGCCGATTACGCATAAAACATATGTACAAGAAGAAATAATTATTCAAATGACAACTTTGAAATAAGAAAAATACAGTTGTTAAGATGTTACAGAAAATGTAAGTGGGAAGAAACAGTGAGGCCTAAATGGATACAAGATATTATATGATTATTATCAAGGGTGAGATAAAGACAACCGAAGTAATGTCATGTGTGTACGACACGGAGACACATAAATGGAACGTGAAATTTAATAATGGGAAAAGCTATCTCTATGCATATATGAATGTTGAGAAATTAACTAAGCCGGATGTTTTAAATCCTAAGTCGTATCGTATTAGCAGAGAGGGACGGGAGTTTTTTGATATAGATGCAATATCTGTGTTCAGAGGCAGACAGGAGTCTTATTGGCATATTTGTTTTAAAGACGGCAGTGAACGGGATTACCATGAGCGCGATTTACATATTGCGGAGTCGTGCCTGAATGATAAAAGGTCTGCCGATGTATTCCAATATATAAAGCAGATTGCTGAATTGAGTAATATTAGAAATGAAGAGACGGGGGAAAAATTATTACCTAAAAGATTTGATAAAATTACTTATGTTGGTAATGAGGTTGCATTAGCGAAATATTTGAATCCTTCTTTATTGAATACTGGTAAAAGAGGGGGAGAATATGTTCCGATATTTCCATTTGGCTGTAATAACAGTCAGTATAATGCTGTAAAAAATGCGATGGAGAATCAGATAAGTGTAATACAAGGACCGCCGGGAACAGGTAAAACACAGACGATATTAAATATTATCGCTAATATATTGATGCTGGACAAAACGGTACAGATTGTATCTAATAATAATTCTGCAACTGAAAATGTATATGACAAACTGTCTTCGCCACAGTATAATCTGGGATTTGTTGCTGCAACACTGGGAAGTTCTAAAAATAAGAAAACATTTGTTGAGCATCAGGATTCATCTTATCCTGATTTTTTAACTTGGAAAATGTCTGAAGAATTTGGTGAAATGCGTAAGAAAATATCAGAGCAATCCGCTAGGTTAAAAGAATTTTTTGATAAACAGGAAAAACTTGCTTATTTAAGGCAGGAATTATCTCAATTAGTTACAGAACAGCAATATTTTAACCAGTATGTTGAAGAATCCGATGTTAATACAGATAATATAAAGTGCAAGAAAATGTTATCATCAAAACAATGGATGATGTTATGGCAGGAGTGTCAGGCAATATCAGAGGAGAAAAAGACAATAGGATTCTGGTTTAAAATAAAGACATTTTTCAAGTATGGCATAACACACTGGAGTTTTTATAAGCAGGAATTTTCAAAGATAATTACAACATTTCAGGCTATGTATTATAAGGCAAAAGAAAAAGAATTATCTAAGCAGATTTCAGATATTGAGGGATATTTAAACGGTGTTGATAAGCATTTGCTTAACGATTTATGTGACAATTCAATGATTTTACTAAAAGACAAGCTGGCAAGAAGATATGAAGGGAACGACAGCCGGAGAGTATTTAGTGAGGATAATCTGTGGAAGGAATCCAATGATGTATTGAAGGAGTATCCGGTTATATTAAGTACCACATTTTCATCGAGAAATAGTCTGAATTCAGATGTGGTATATGATTATCTTATTATGGACGAGGCATCACAGGTAGATATTGCAACAGGGGCTTTAGCACTTTCTTGTGCGAGAAATGTGGTTATTGTGGGAGATACTAAGCAGCTTCCAAATGTTGTTACAGAAGATATGAGGGTCAGAGCAAAAGCTATATTTGATACATATAATCTGAAAGAAGGATATCAGTTTACAAAGAGCTTTTTGCAGTCAATTCTGGATATTATGCCTGATATAACACAGACATTATTGCGAGAGCATTATAGGTGTCATCCTAAAATAATTAATTTCTGCAATCAGAAATTTTATCGTGGTGAACTGATTATTATGACAAAGGATAATGGTGAAGATGATGTTTTGTCAGTTGTGAAAACAGTTGCCGGAAATCATGAACGAAATCATTACAGTCAGCGTCAGATAGATGTTATAAAAAATGAAATTATGCCTAAATATAACTTCAACCCGGAAGAAACAGGGATTATTACTCCGTACAGGAATCAGGTTGAAGCATTGAACAGGGAGATAACAGATATTGATGCAGCTACCGTACATAAGTTTCAGGGCAAGGAGAAAGACAATATTATTATATCCACTGTAGATGATGAAATATCAGATTTTGCGGATGATCCGTATTTGATTAATGTTGCAGTTTCAAGGGCAAAAAAGAAACTGATGTTGGTTGTGACTGGAAATGAGCAGTCAAAAGAACACAATATAACAGATTTAATAGATTACATTCAGTATAATAATTTTGAAGTTGTTGAGAGTAAGATTTATTCAATCTTTGATTATCTTTACAAGCAGTATACTGAGGAAAGAATAGCATATTTGCAGAAATATAAAAAGATATCAGAATATGACTCTGAGAATCTTATGTATTCATTGATACAGGAAATAATTGCTGATAATAAATATTTAAGTTTAGATGTTGTTTGTCATTTTCCATTGAATATGCTGATTAAAAATCCTCAACTATTAAATGACAGGGAGTGCCAGTATGCAATGAATCCAGCAACACATCTGGATTTTCTGATTTACAATATAATCAGTAAAAAGCCGGTTTTAGCGATTGAAGTTGATGGATATGAATTTCATAAAAAGGATACCGTACAGGCTTCAAGAGATTTATTAAAGGATCGCATAATGGATTTGTATGAAATTCCATTATTAAGATTTAAGACTAATGGCTGTGGTGAAAGAGAAAAGATTGTAGGAATGTTGGATAAGCTAGTTGGATAGTCGAGAGGAAATAATCCTATTATAGTGGAGATATCGTACTAAACTTTGAAAGTTTGGTACGATTTTTATATTTATAAGAAAGAGAATGCTCAAAAAGGATTAAAATATTATTGTAGGGAACTTCTTGTAGATTAACAGAAAAATAGGTAAAATATTTTAGTTAAGTTAAATATAAAAATAAATGAGAGTCACCTTAGATTATATAAGGTAATAATTTTATAATCAAACTGCTATAAAAGGTACTATATTCTGTTGATATAGTACCTTTTTTATATTACAATATGATATAGGTACAGGTAATATATGTAATATAATAATCAAATAGATTGTAAAGGAGCTATTGATTATGAACTATGTAAAAATATATACAAAGACATACAGAGATAACTCAGCTAGATACATAGAGTTACCTTCTTTATTGATAGAACAAGATGGTGAAACAAAAGTATTTGAGCAATTACTTAAATATCAAATCAAATATAGCCACAAGAGTAAAACTTGGCATAATAAGCTAATTCAATCTGTCAGCTTGTTATTTGATTACATAAATGCCAATCCCAACAACTATGTATCTGCTAAAGACTTCTTTGAACTGTTTGCAGAAGCGATATATTCAGGCACTATCGACGAAGAAGGGAATGATCCTTCGGGTTTATACTGGCTTCCTAAAAAAGCGCAGACAGCTAATACCCTACTATCATCATTAAGTGACTTTTCGGACTGGCTGTATATCAACTACAAGACGGAGCAGCTTAATCCTTGGAGAGAAGCCACAAGGTATGAGGAACGTCTTAAATATATGGCTCTGATCAACAGAAGTGAGCGCTCATTCTTGGGACACCTTGATGATATCCATGACATTTCTGAAATGGCTAAAACAGTAAGAAATGTTGTTACCCACAAAAACCCTTATGCGGTGAGAAATGGCACAAAGGCTTTTCCAGAGGACAAGATAGAAAAGCTGCTCAGAGAAGGCTTCAAGAAAACACGCAAGGGCTATGAATTAGATCTGATAGATGGTTATAACTGGAGAGATATAGCAATCACTATACTCATGCATTACGGAGGGCTGCGTCATAGTGAGCCTTTTCATTTGTGGGTGCAGGATGTCATCCCTGATCCAGAAGATCCGGACATGGCAATAGTAAGGATTTATCATCCATCAGAGGGGAAAGCTCCTCATGATTTCAAAAATCCAAGCACCGGTAAATATGTAACAGACAGAGCATCATACCTGAAATTGAAATATGGTCTTATACCACGCAATCAGTACGCTTCTTCCAACAAGAGGTTTGCAGGATGGAAGAATCCAAGACTTGATGATGAAGACAATATGTATATGAACGTATATTGGTTTCCAAGAGAAGCAGGCTATGTATTTATGTATGTATGGAAAAAATATTTACAGCAACGAATCAGATATGGCATTAAAGACACTCATCCATTTGCTTTTGTGTCATTTGATCCAAGATATCTGGGGGAAATGATGCCTCCACGAACGCAGACAGAGGCTCACAACAAGGCTTGTGAAAGCATAGGCCTTGAAATATCAAAGTTTAATGGAACGACCAATCACGGTCATAGACATTCTTATGGTCAAAGGATGAAGAATGCAGGTATAGACAAGAAAGTGCGACAGGTTGCTATGCACCATAAGTCAGAAGAATCACAGAATGTTTATACTGAGCCTACAGTTACAGAAGTTACAAGTGCTCTTAGCCAAGCAACAAGTTCCTTGGAACAAGGTATGGTTCTTCCAATGAAAACTGAGATAGATTCATGGTATGAGGAAGAAAAGACAATCACTAAGAAATACATAATGGGGAAGAAATAAGTTATGGCATATGATAACAAGACTAAATACAAGATCATTGAGGAGGTGTGTAATGGCAAAACATCATCGGATATCCAGCGCGAATATGGCATAGGAGCTACGGCAGTAATGCGTTGGCTTCGTACTTTTGCTGAAAATGGACCGTTTAAAGGAGATAAACTCACACCAAAAGATTACGCTAGACTTGAAAAGCTACAGGAATCAGCAAAGAAGCGTGAACTTGAAATGCGCTTCCATGGAACAACCACGAATGAGAGTTTTGAATGGCTACTTGAATATGATCCAGCCCTTGCCGAATGGAAAGCTTATGCTGAGGAATGGATAAAAACAGTAGTTAGAGGAAAAGCTACGGCTTTAGCTGCATTATCCAGCTTCTTTAAAAGATACATAATAGCAATGAATCTGGCACGTTCTGTTCAAGAATTTGTTTCAAAAACCTATGAAGTTCCCGATTTTTATGAGATTCTTTATTCTGCACAAGGAGATCAAGCGGCAGCACTAAAAAAGGCTAAAAAGCTCGTATCATTTATCGACTGGATACTTGAAGAAAAGTTTTCTGTCGAAGATGATTATGGCAAAAAGTTAATACCTGCCGAGTTTCATAATCCGCTAGAACAGTATTTGCCAGATCATGTAGAACGTTCTAACAAAAGTGAATCCAATAAGAACGTACTGCCTTATCGTTACATAAAGGAGCTTCGTAATCTCCTAGTCCCTTCTGATGCAACTTGCTTTAGAGAATTGACACTCGCGCAAAAACTTACAGATTCAGAAAGGTCTGGTGGTGACTGGTTCATCGTTGACAGACATCTGATTGATAAGAATGATCCTGACTGTGCTTTCAGAAAAAGAAAAGCATCACCTTACGAGATTAAAACAAAGGGATGTAGCGAATATGTTTACGAAATGTGGTGTCCTGCAAGGACTATCTGCTTATTAACAAAGCTGATGCTTCCAATCCGCACATATCAGGCTAGAATGCTTGATAGTGGAGAAATGGATACTTTCAAATATGTTCAGAAAGATAAATATAAATATGGTGAATGGGTTATAAACGATTCTCCTTTATCACAGGGAACGGAAAGAAAGCCTTGTGAAAAAGGTGTTTTGAGAAAGTTTATTGATCCTACTACAAACCTCGAAATGACAGGTTTTTTCATCAATACCAATAAAACTGCAGACATCAATAAAGATGAAGCTGATAAAGGCTACAACATGCCTTGGCAGTATGAAGAAATGCAGTATTGGCTTGCGAAGTTAAGAGACTGGCAGCAAAAGTACAATCCTATCTCAAGACCTACTGCATGGACTGAATTGACAAGGGGACAATTAGGAAAAGCAAAAGATATAAAAATACTAAAGGCTATGGGAACCACTGCTTTCTTATTTAGAGATGCTGCAAGTAGAAATAAACATCTACCATTAAGAGAGCACGCATTAGAACCCTTATGGTATAAACTGCTCCAATGTCTTGAACAAAAAGTAAATCAGAATGCAACTACCGAAGCTGAACAAAACCTAAAATTCGTTCATGACGATTTAAACATAACCACTTATTATCCGCTTCATTCGCTTCGAGTATCTCTTATCACAGCATTTGCTCTTGAAGGCGGTGTCCCTATGCCTGTTCTTTCCAAGTGCATAGCAGGCCACGCAAGACTTGTTATGACTCTGTATTACACAAAAATGGGTATCTCCTACATCACTGATACTATGAAAAAAGCTGATACAGAGATACTAAAGCAGGATCAGGAATCATTTGAGAGGTTTATCAGAGACGCAAAGTATAAGCAGTTAGAAATAGGCGCTGCTGTTAATGATACAGCTGCGTATGACGCTGTTTTAAGCGCTCAAAAGTCAAAGGCAAGCATTGTTATGTCCGACAAAGGAATATGCCCTAAAGGGTGCTTTGGATGCGATACAGGCGGTACTTATGTGAATGATGATACTGACAAGGTAACATACGGCCCAGTACAGGGATACCCTGCTCATAACTGTGTTCGTTGCAGATGGTTTATCACAGGCCCCGCCTTCCTATCGGGACTTGTAAATCATTTCAATGTATTAAGTTATGAGATGGCTGAAACATCCAAAAGAGTTACTAGGTATCAGAACAAAACTGAGGAACTGGAAAACAGTAAATACGAAGCTGAACAACATGGGGAAATCTTTGAACAGTACGAAGACCTCCTTAATTATGAACAACTCTTACAACAGGAACTACAAAAGGGTGATGATATAGCCAACAACCTAAACGCTACACTCAGGCTTATTGATAAGTGCCATAAGATATCCAAAAGTGGCAACGACAATGATTCAAGCTCAACGCAGCTTGTCCCTGTTGGAACTGTTCAAGATGTTGGTTTCCTACTTGAAGCAGAAGCTGACGAAATGCATCAGTTACAAGCAATATGTAACGGAGCAGAATTATTCCCTGAGACAGATGCAAGCAAAGCTTTACTGAAAAGATCACAGATAATAGACATGACGCTGTTGTTCAACAAAAAGCAGCCAGTAATGTTCACCTTGTCTGATGAAGAACAGCTCCTTGCAGGAAATCAGTTCATGAGGCTGCTTATCAAAAGAGCCGGAAGTCTTAAAGAGGCAATTCCTTACGCTATCGGCAGAAAAAAGCTTGAAGAAATCGGCATTCACAACGAATTTGAAAAAGAACTGAAAATCATGAGATATGACGCACCTTTAAAGCTTCTATCCACTAATAATGATGCCTAATTTGAGAGGTAATAGAATGAGTAATATACATCCAGACGAATTATACGAACAGCTATGTGAGAACGCTACAAGCAGAAAGAAGAAAACGCTCACTCTTGTGCATGAAGTATGCAGGAAACAGAGTGAATCAGATGTGAAAGACTTTTCTCTTGGTACTATTGCGGGACTCATGACTGATAAAGGAGGCTTAAGTGAGCAGGCTTTGCGAAACAAAAACGCAGAGCCTTACAGACTCCTTATCAGTAGGTGGGCTGAGTATTCTAATACAACCACCAAAAAGCCCAAGAAAAAGGCGGTAACAACGCTTAATGATGAGATACTGTCACAGATCTCTGAGCCAACCGTCAAAGCTCTTGTAGGCATGATAATTGCTGAAAACAAGAAGCTCAAAAATGAAAACAACATGCTCAAGAATCAGACCTGCATCACAATAGACATGCGAAATCAGAAAAACGCAACATCTCCAACCTCAGATGTGGTCGTAGTATCTGCACTTGATAATCTGACTGAAACAGAGATCGATGCATTAAAAGATGCTGTTTCAGACAACTTTTTCAAAGACAGAGGCTGGACTACTGACGAACAGGGACGAGTTAAGGAAAAAGGATATCCAGTTTATAAAACTGGATATGTTACAGCTATAAAAAAGATACTTGAAGAATTATAGTCATAAAAAAGAGCATTTATAACCGTAAAGTTATAGATGCTCTTTTAGTTTGATTATATAGTTTGATTATATGTAATCAAACTATTTTCCGCTTAATATAAGGCTTTACTGATATTTATTATACTATTTACCTTATATTTTCTAAGGTGGCTCTTATTTTGTATATTTTTAATAAACAGTATATAACAGTTGACAACACACATCAACTGTTATATACTGTTTATTGCAAAGGAGAAAAGAAAATATGCATATTATATTAAATCATTCTTCCATGGTTCCGATTTACGAACAGCTTATGGAACAGATAAAGTCAGAGATTATCCAGTCTGTATTAAAAGAGGGAGAGGTGCTTCCGTCTGTGAGGACGCTTGCAGGGGAGCTTCGCATCAGCGCACTGACCGTAAAGAAAGCCTATGACAAGTTAGAAGAGGAAGGTTTTGTTACGACTGTTCACGGAAAGGGAACGTATGTGACCGCTTCGGATAAACAGCTTGCATCGGAGGCGAGGAGACTCGCAGTGGAGGAAGACTTTGACAAAGCCATTGACCGGGCAGTGGCAATTGGCATGAATAAAGAAGAAATCTTAGAGGTTGTAAAGCTTATACTTGATGAGAAATAGAAAGGCGAATTATGATAACAATGCAGAATGTCCGAAAGAAATATAAGGACTTTGAACTGGAACTATCTTTGGAAATACCAGAGGGGAGAATTACAGGGTTTGTAGGAAAAAACGGCGCAGGAAAAAGTACGGCAATTAAACTGATACTTGGACTGGTAAAGCCGGATGCTGGAAAGATTTGTGTGTTTGGTAACGAAGGTGGAGAGCTTCCGGCTGCGGTAAAGCAGAAAATCGGAGTATCTTTGACGGAGTCGGGCTTTAGTTCACAGTTTACGGTGGAAGATGTCTGGCATATCCTTGCTAAAATGTATCCTGATTTCCAGAAGGATTTTTTTGACCAAAAATGTGATGTGTTAAAGCTTCCTCGGAAGAAGAAATTAAAAGAATTTTCCACCGGTATGAAAGCAAAACTGAGGGTGTTGACGGCAATCAGTCATAAAGCCGATTTGTTGATTTTAGATGAGCCGACAGCAGGACTTGATGTGGAAGCACGAAATGAAATACTTGATTTGCTGCGTGAATATATAGCGCAGGATGAGAAGCGCACAATATTGATTACATCGCACATTTCCACAGATTTGGAGTCACTTTGTGACGACATTTATCTCATTCATGACGGAAAAATTATTTTGCATGAGGATACAGATGTTATTTTAGAGCAGTATGGCATTTTAAAGGTGGATGAGGAGCAATATAGGACATTAGACAAGACAGCAGTCATAAGAGCGCAGAAAGAAACCTATGGTTACGCCTGCTTTACTAATGACAGAAGATTTTATCAGGAAAATTATCCGCAGATTGTGGTGGAGCATGGTGGAATTGATGAATTAATTCTTATGATGACGGGAGGGTACAGATAATGGCAGGTTTAATAGAAAAAGATATCCGGTTAATGAGGTGTAATAAACAGGCAGTAATTCTCCTTCTTATCATTGGAGTGGTGATAGGGTTACAGAACGAAGCAGTTATCCTGGGGTGGCTGCCGTTTGCAATTAGTATTCTTCTGATAAATACAGTTACCTATGACGAGCTTGATAAAGGATATGGATTTTTGATGACTTTGCCGATTGATGCAGAAATGTATGTGAGGGAAAAGTATATTTTCTGTCTTACAGGAGGAACGGTTTCATGGCTTGTGGCAGCGGGACTTTACATAATCTTGGAAATGAGACAACAGATGCCGATAGACATGACTTCCCAGATTCCTATGGTATTGGTGTTCCTGCCGGTTACGGCATTGTTGATTGCATTATTGATTCCGCTGCAGCTAGTATCCGGAGTAGAAAAGAGCAGAGTAGTCATTTCGGGGGTATGCGGTGTAATGGGAGCGTCTGTCATTGCATTTGCGGAGCTGGTAAAGACAAATGTATTAAGTGCATTTTCGTTTTTGAACCAGATGAATGGCTGGATACTTGCAGGAATTGCAGTGGTGGTGACAGTACTTCTCATTTTGCTCTCTTATGCAATTAGTGTGCGGATTATGGAAAGAAAAGAATTTTAGAAAATATATAAGCGGGACATTCATAAAAGAGTGCCCCGCTTATTAACGCATATTAGAAATTATCCCCATTCCAACCCCAGTTAGAAACAGCCTGATATTTTACATATACATGATCTGGTGCAATTCCAAGAACATCTTTAAAAATGTCACATATCTGGCCAGTCAGTTTAGAAAAGGCAGATGGGTTCTCATTGCCGTAAACGCTGACCTCGACCATAGCCATAGGCTCGGCATTGCTTCCTCTGAAGTAGAGCTTGTAGTCAGGTTCAAAGCCGACCATGAGCCAGTTTTCTGACTTGCCGGGAATTGTCTGGATAGCCTGACCTAAACGTGTTTTGATTTCAGATTCCTGTGCTTCTGTAAGAGAAGTGCTTATCTTAGAATTAATAAATGGCATATGTTACCTCATTTCTGCGCCGCAGGCGCGTGTATTCATGTGATGATTATAGCACTTTACATATGTCAAAGAAATATATTAATTGTCAGTACCTTCCTTGATGCCGTGGCGCTCTGCATATCCAGTCAGGATAAGTGTGAGCGCACCGTCGCCTGTTACATTGCAGGCTGTTCCAAAGCTGTCCTGAAGTGCAAATATTGTAAGCATAAGGGCAGTTCCAGTGTCGTTAAATCCAAGCACGCCGGTAATAAGTCCGAGCGAAGCCATAACTGTTCCGCCAGGTACGCCAGGTGCGCCGATTGCAAATATTCCGAGAAGCACGCAGAACAGAATCATAGTTCCGGCTGATGGAATAGTGCCATACAAAATCTTAGATACAGTCATGCAGAAAAATACCTCCGTCAGCACTGAGCCGCATAAATGTATATTTGCAAACAAAGGAATTCCAAAAGAGACCATGTCCTTTCTCAAAACCTTTGATTTGCCGGCACACTGGAGTGCAACTGCGAGTGTGGCAGCAGATGACATTGTTCCAATTGATGTAAGGTATGCAGGACCGTAATGTCTGATTACTTCAATCGGGTTCTTTTTAGAATACAATCCTGCGATTGTGTAAAGCAGAGTCATCCAAATGTAATGTCCGATTAATACAATAATTATAATTTTCAGGAACACAGGAACCTGCTTTGTTATTGAACCTTCGTATGAGAGTCCGCAGAAAGTGAGTCCGATGAAAAATGGCAGAATTGGTATCATGATTCTTGATACAATTGCAAGCACAATTTTCTGGAATTCTTCAAGAATATTTGAAATCAATTCTGCTTTTGTCCAAGCGGCAGCAAGTCCGACCATAATTGAGAACACAAGTGCGCTCATAACAGGCATTATCTGTGGAATTGATAATTCGAAAACCGCATCCGGAAGCTCTTTCAATCCATCAGCAGTAGAGGATATTGACAAATGTGGTATCAAAATATATCCGGATGCTGTAGAGAAAAGTGCAGCACCAACTGATGATGTATATGCGATTGTAACTGCAATCAGAAGAAGCTTAGATGCATTTTTACCCATCTGAGTAATCGAAGGCGCAATAAATGCAATGATTATCAGAGGTATGCAGAAATTAATTATCTGATTGAGAATATATTTCAGAGTTACAACGATATTCAAAATGGCGCGTGAAAATGAATTGCCATCAGTTGAACTTAACAGTAGTCCCACCATGACGCCGGCAATAACGCCCACAAGCAATTTGAACGGCAGGCTGCGAAAAAAACTATTTTTCTTCATTTAATAAATCTCCTTCATTGGTGTAGTTAATAAAAATTATAATATAGGCCGGAGAAAATAACAATGGAAAGGTTTGGGGGATTAATATAGATGAGTTTTGTTAATTAGATTATGCAAGTATTTACCAGGTGATATATAAGGGGATTCTCTAAAAAACCAGTAAATACCTGAAGTTAGAGGCTTATTTGTCTCGTGGTAATAAATAAATTAATTGGCTGGTATTTTTGGGGAAAATGGACTAAAATAGGCAATGAGAGATTTAAGCATGATTGAAAAGGCTTAAATTCGTTGGATTAACATTAACATGAGATGTATTGAAATTTAATAGTCGAACTTTGTCTGCTTCGGCAATTCTTGATTAACATTAACATGAGATGTATTGAAATAGAGGCAGAAAGGTTATTAAGCAACCCTCTTGCAGATTAACATTAACATGAGATGTATTGAAATATTATTAAGTAGATATTGTTGTATTCTTGATTTAACGATTAACATTAACATGAGATGTATTGAAATAAGTGTCGGTCTCAAATGATAACCCAGCGACTGGGATTAACATTAACATGAGATGTATTGAAATCAAAATTATCAACATATTAACATAGTTATTAACATGATTAACATTAACATGAGATGTATTGAAATTCAGACGAATTACTGGAAGTATTAAGAAGTGACGCAGATTAACATTAACATGAGATGTATTGAAATGATGAAAGCTACATTAAAAGCACTGAAAGAGTTTAGATTAACATTAACATGAGATGTATTGAAATAGAAGCACTCCTTACTAAAATACCCCTAATATTTTAGATTAACATTAACATGAGATGTATTGAAATAAAGATTATGAATCTAGCGGAGAAGCTCGGCTCTGGGATTAACATTAACATGAGATGTATTGAAATGGTGTACTACCAGACTACTACGAGTGATGAACAGGATTAACATTAACATGAGATGTATTGAAATTTATAATAAATCCATATTGCGCTAGTAGTTGATAAGATTAACATTAACATGAGATGTATTGAAATTTTTCAACCGTAAAACTTAATTTAACGGTCTTATAAGGATTAACATTAACATGAGATGTATTGAAATGATATTTGAAGATTGTAAGACAAGCGCAGTGTATGATTAACATTAACATGAGATGTATTGAAATGCTTCACCGGTATATTCTGTTGTGGAAGTATCTACGATTAACATTAACATGAGATGTATTGAAATTATTTCGTGTGCTTCTTATATAATGCGTTACAATTGATTAACATTAACATGAGATGTATTGAAATAAATTGAAAAAATATGAAAATCCTCAGCCTAGAAGATTAACATTAACATGAGATGTATTGAAATATCTGTGGCAAAGTTGGTACATTTATATTATCTGTGGATTAACATTAACATGAGATGTATTGAAATCCCTTTTGGGGTATATGGTGTACCGCATGGGCGCGGATTAACATTAACATGAGATGTATTGAAATCGGTTTGAAACTATCTTTATTTGATTACATGAACAGATTAACATTAACATGAGATGTATTGAAATGTCTTTGCGCCTTTTTCATCATTAACCTTTTTGTGATTAACATTAACATGAGATGTATTGAAATATCTGTCCTATGTTGCTACTAAATCCAGAAGTCTCGATTAACATTAACATGAGATGTATTGAAATTGTAGATAACCGGCGTGTTTAAGTTCGTCATTAGGATTAACATTAACATGAGATGTATTGAAATGCTCAATCTTGGCAGATACAGCAGAGCCTAATGTTAAGATTAACATTAACATGAGATGTATTGAAATATTAAACGATGATTTTAAAAGAAGATATGTTAAAGATTAACATTAACATGAGATGTATTGAAATATTTCTCCCATAACTGTAGCTGCCATACGCTTACCGATTAACATTAACATGAGATGTATTGAAATACGACAATCGGGTTAAACTCGTCTTTATTAAACTGATTAACATTAACATGAGATGTATTGAAATTTACATGCCGTTTCTTTCGTAGTGCGCGCTACAAGATTAACATTAACATGAGATGTATTGAAATTGAGCAGTATTTGTTACAGAAAATGGAACATAAAGGATTAACATTAACATGAGATGTATTGAAATTTTCCCCCTTAACCATAAACAGAAACGCAATGTGATTAACATTAACATGAGATGTATTGAAATGCAAAGAAAGCTACGCTATCCCTTATGGGATTTGAGATTAACATTAACATGAGATGTATTGAAATATATATTTTCGATTTCTGTTCTATGATTATATGGGATTAACATTAACATGAGATGTATTGAAATGAAAACTGGCGCACCCAACAATAGGGTATCCATATGGATTAACATTAACATGAGATGTATTGAAATTGGCGAATATGACAAAGAAACTAATATGCAGGATAAAGATTAACATTAACATGAGATGTATTGAAATATATTTATTACAGAAGTTTGAGCAGAAAGAGTTTGCGATTAACATTAACATGAGATGTATTGAAATTGGGACAATAACCTAATGCACACGATATTCCGCGCGATTAACATTAACATGAGATGTATTGAAATAAGTGGTGATTCATTATGGACTATTGTAAAAAATTAGATTAACATTAACATGAGATGTATTGAAATCCAAAAATGCTATTGAATTCTGCAATTCCTTTTTGGATTAACATTAACATGAGATGTATTGAAATCCTTTTATAGACTTAAAAATATTGTCTATTGCACTGATTAACATTAACATGAGATGTATTGAAATAGTACGCGCATATGTGCGCGTGTGTATGTGTGTATAGATTAACATTAACATGAGATGTATTGAAATCAGCATTTGTAAGACCATAAAGCTCTCCTTCGACTGATTAACATTAACATGAGATGTATTGAAATTATGTTCCAGCAAAGAGGTATATCTTATCTTCTTGATTAACATTAACATGAGATGTATTGAAATCCCAATCCGATAGTACCACTTGCAATCATTGCAGGATTAACATTAACATGAGATGTATTGAAATACATTTGATACGAGTAAGGCAGGCACACCAAGTTGGATTAACATTAACATGAGATGTATTGAAATAATCTACACAAATGAATATCTTTTGAAGTGCAGCAAGATTAACATTAACATGAGATGTATTGAAATCAATATGGCTCAATCTGCTAAATCCCAAGCCGATTGATTAACATTAACATGAGATGTATTGAAATAAACCAAAATGGCGGTGCATAGTGAAAAATTCTATCGATTAACATTAACATGAGATGTATTGAAATTAAAGGCGAACAAAAATATGATCTTACAATTGACCTGATTAACATTAACATGAGATGTATTGAAATTTGTAATAATTGCGTAAACTAAAATACAGGAATCTGATTAACATTAACATGAGATGTATTGAAATTAAGAATATAAAAGGACTACATAATGGTTATTCTGGATTAACATTAACATGAGATGTATTGAAATAACGATATATGACCCTTATGATTTGGAGTGCAGTTTGATTAACATTAACATGAGATGTATTGAAATTGGTAAGAGAACGGGAGAAGTTAATTCCCATAGCGATTAACATTAACATGAGATGTATTGAAATGCAGAGTGCAGTGTTAAGTGAATGCTACAACTCAGATTAACATTAACATGAGATGTATTGAAATTAAGAATATAAAAGGACTACATAATGGTTATTCTGGATTAACATTAACATGAGATGTATTGAAATCTAATGTGTCAAGCCTCGTCCCATCTTTCAGGTTGGGGATTAACATTAACATGAGATGTATTGAAATTAAGTTGACCGAATGGCAACAAACAGATTGCCGCCGATTAACATTAACATGAGATGTATTGAAATTATAGCTTTTTATACTCTATACCGCTGCCATAGAGCGATTAACATTAACATGAGATGTATTGAAATAAGATTGGGTAAAAAGGAGAAAAAAATAATGAACACTGATTAACATTAACATGAGATGTATTGAAATCCAAGAACCTTTGTTAATCTTTCAGTGTCGTGTGTGATTAACATTAACATGAGATGTATTGAAATAGTTTCTTGTTAATTTCATCCTGAACATCTAAATTGATTAACATTAACATGAGATGTATTGAAATTTCCATGTCTGCTTATAGACTGCATCCACAACACGATTAACATTAACATGAGATGTATTGAAATCAGAAAACTATGATACCACAACCACGAATGGAAGAGATTAACATTAACATGAGATGTATTGAAATTCCGTTCAGGCGGTCGGCAAGGTTCGACGCCCTGCGGATTAACATTAACATGAGATGTATTGAAATAAGACTACTGTTGTCTTTCCAGCAAGCAGCGAGCTGGATTAACATTAACATGAGATGTATTGAAATATGAATCTGTATATAAGATAAAGTAGAGCGACAATGATTAACATTAACATGGGATGTATTGAAATCATTTTCCTGTCTGCTTTGTATGCTCGTTAATCTTAGATTAACATTAACATGAGATGTATTGAAATGCCCAATCTACCGGGCAATTATCAGGTCCCCAGAGATTAACATTAACATGAGATGTATTGAAATATTATATTTTCTATGTGAACTTTTATTTATACATCTTAAGATTATTAATATTTAAAGAAAAAACCAGAAAGTTTGTTAAGCTGTATAATATTTGGTTTGTATACATCATTAATATATGATAAACAAATTTTAAATTGGTAAAAGTTTTTATAATTA
>OGZL01001214.1_pt1 | contig 20223 bp, 18 predicted proteins | sample 1576761 | NCBI WGS metagenome assembly OGZL01 (sample SAMEA3541595, study PRJEB24748) | human gut metagenome | biome: human gut; feature: human-associated habitat; material: faeces | place: China | collected 2012
TTTCGTCTTGATATGGAAGCTGGTGACGCTTGCGTTTGTGCTGGTTATTTCCGGCCTGAGCTATACGGAAATCCGTCAAGTATATATTCTTTGGGAATGGAATGTGCAAAAGCCGTTCTTAAAGCAAGAGAACAGGTCGCAAACGCTCTTGGTGCGAAGGTCAATGAGATCTATTTCACTGCTGGCGGCTCTGAGTCTGACAACTGGGCTATAAGAGGCTGTGCACAGCTTGGAGAAAAAAAAGGCAAGAAGCATATCATCACAACTGCTTTTGAACATCATGCAGTTCTGCACACTTGTCAGTATCTCGAAAAGCTTGGCTTTGAGGTAACATATCTTCCTGTAGGTGACAAGGGTCTTGTTACTGCACAACAGGTCGAGGACGCTATCCGTGATGATACCTGCCTTGTTACAATAATGACAGCTAACAACGAGATCGGTACTATACAGCCTATCGCTGAGATCGGCGAAGTTTGCCACAAGCATGGCGTATGGTTCCATACTGACGCTGTTCAGGCTGTAGGAAATATTGACATCAATGTTAAAGATATGAACATTGATATGCTCTCACTTTCAGGACATAAGCTCCATGCTCCTAAGGGTGTTGGCGCACTTTATGTAAAGACAGGCATCAATCTGCCTAACCTTATCTACGGTGGAGCACAGGAGAGAAATAAGCGTGCAGGTACCGAGAACGTACCTTCTATCGTGGCTCTCGGCGTTGCTATCACTGATGCTGTAAAGGATATCCCTGCCAAGAACGAGCGTGTAAGAAAAATGAGAGATAGACTTATCGAGGGTCTGCTCAAGATACCTGAGTCAAGACTTAATGGTGACACAGAACACAGACTTGCAGGAAACGTAAACATATCTGTTCGTGGAGTAGAGGGCGAGAGCATGCTTCTTTCACTTGATCTTCAAGGCGTTGCAGCTTCATCAGGCTCAGCCTGCACAAGCGGATCACTTGACCCGTCACACGTTCTGCTTTCACTTGGTCTGCCACACGAAGTAGCACATGGCTCACTCAGACTTTCTATCAATGACGAGAACACAGAGGAAGATGTTGATTATATTCTTGAGGTTCTTCCACCTATCGTAAAGCACCTGAGAAGTATGTCACCACTTTGGGAAAGAATTTGCAGAACTGAGAATATTCACGACTATACACTTGATTAGGAGGAATAAAAAATGATATACAGCGAAAAGGTAATGGATCATTTCGCACATCCGAGAAATGTCGGCGAGATTGAAGATGCTGACGGTGTCGGCGAGGTAGGAAACGCTAAGTGCGGAGATATAATGAAAATGTACATCAAGGTCAATGACGGCATTATAACTGACGTTAAGTTCAAGACTTTTGGTTGCGGTGCGGCTGTTGCTACATCTTCTATCGCTACAGAAATGATAAAGGGTAAAAAGCTTGAAGACGCTTTGAAACTTACAAACAAGGCAGTTGTTGAAGCTCTTGACGGTCTCCCACCAGCAAAGCTTCACTGCTCTGTTCTTGCGGAGGAAGCAATGAAAGCCGCTGTTTCTGACTACTATAAAAGACAGGGCATCGACCCTACTCCATTCGTAGGTAAGCAGTCTGCTCCTGATTGTGAGAACTGCAATGGCTGATAGAGTTCTTGTGGCAATGAGCGGCGGCGTTGACAGCTCCGTGTCGGTCAAGCTTCTTCTTGATGAGGGTTATGACGTGGCAGGGGCTACCATGCGGCTCTACAGCAATGAGGACATCGGTCTGGATAAAACAAGAACGTGCTGTTCTCTCAATGATGTAGAGGACGCACGTTTTGTTGCTTTTAAACTAGGCATTGATTTCCATGTATTCAATTTTTCTGATGATTTTAAGCACTATGTTATAGACAATTTTGTTGATACATATCTGGCAGGCGGCACACCTAATCCGTGTATCGAGTGCAACAAACATCTGAAATTCGCAAAATTCTATGAGCGTGCAAAGCTGCTGGGCTTTGATTATATAGCTACAGGGCATTACGCTGCCAAAGAATATGACGGAAATTCAGGCAGGTGGCTTCTGAAACGCTCACCTGACAGGTCAAAGGATCAAAGTTATGTGCTTTACAGCATGACGCAGGAACAGCTTGCTCACACTCTCTTCCCCGTTGGCGAGATGCACAAGGACAAGATCCGTGATATCGCAGAAGAAAACAAGCTTATAAATGCAAACAAGCCTGACTCTCAGGACATCTGTTTTATCCCTGACGGTGATTACGCAGGCTTTATCACAAAACGCTGCGGTGAACAGCAGTCGGGAGATATCGTTCTTTCTGACGGCACAAAGCTTGGTAAACACAAAGGTCTGATACACTATACTATTGGACAGCGAAAGGGCGTAGGCATTTCATATAGTGAACCGCTTTTCGTTGTTACAAAAGATATGGAGCATAACAGGCTTATTATGGGCAAGGCTGATGAAGTATACAGTGACAGCCTTGTGGCAGGAGATGTGAACTTTATTCCGTTTGACGCCCTCACAGAGCCTATAACCTGCACTGCTCAGACACGTTATCATCAAAAGGACGCTGAATGTACAGTTTCACCAATGAATGATGGCAAGGTACTCGTGACTTTTAAAGAACCTCATAAAGCTATCTCAAAGGGACAGGCAGTGGTTTTCTATGACGGTGAATACGTTATCGGAGGCGGAACTATATTATAAAAAAAGCCCCACGGAATCCATTTCCGTGGGGCATCATATTTTTAATTACCTGCTTTTTTATGAAGAGAACGAAATTCTGCAGGGGAAAGCATTTCATGCTTTTTGAACACCGCACAAAAATAACTGCAATCGTTATAACCTACCTCCGCAGCGATTTCATTGATGTTAAGCTTATCCTCTAATAAAAGCAGCTTTGCCTGCTGTATACGCTTTCTTGCTAGATACTCAAAAGGTCTTAGACTAAGACACTCCTTGAAAAGTCTGCAAAGATACTGCGGTGAAAGGTCAATAAGATCAGCAAGCTCCACAAGTGTAAGTTCTTTTCTGAAATTCTTATCAATATAATCAATTACAGGCTGCAGCTGATTGAGTTTTTGTCCGTCCTGACTGCCATTTTGTAGGTTTACGACTCTGTGCAGCTCAATAAGAAACTGATATAGATATGCCGAACACTGGTGACCACAGTAGTAGTAATTAGTCTTCATAAGATAAAGTATCTTCTTAAATATGGCATCAACAGCATTGATATCATTTATGTGAAACACTTTAGCCTTCTCAAGCTTGATATGCTTGAGCATTTCAATTGCTTCCCTGCCCTCAAAGGTTATCCAGTGGGTTTCCCATATATCACCAACAGGATAATACTCATGCGGTACAGAAGGCGGCAGATAAAATGCATCCCCCGGCTTTATATCATACTCATGACCATCAAATATAACGTGACCCTGACCACGAGTGCAGTATATTATCTGATGATTAGGATAGCCATCTTCTCTTACAAAATGAAATTCTCTATCTCTCGCACCGATTCCAAGCACATACAAAGGCAGGCTCGTTTCATCGCTGAGGACAGGGTAATAATAGTCAGTCATAATAAATCTCGCTTTCCAAACTGATTTCATATTCTTTTATTATATATTATCACAACACACTAAAAAAGTCAAGAAATTTCAAAAAAATATGTTGTACAATTGTCCTGAATGTGGTACAATATATTATATAATAAGGTTAATATACTCATATAGGAGATGATAAGATGTTAAAACAATTAACGGCTTTTTTCACGGCAGCCGTTATGGCATGTGCCACACCTCTTGCCTGTAACGCTGAAGTTATAAAGCATGAAGTAAATGTTCCGCCTAATATACTTGTGCTTGGGGATTCAATCGCCGCTGGCTATGGTCTGGAAGGCTACAGTGAAAACAGATATTCTTGTGCGTCTTATGCAAATCTTCTTCACGACCAGTATGACGCTGAGCTTAAAGACGCTGGCGGCTGTAAGCTTGTGAACTCTGCTGTTGTGGGCGACACTTCACAACAGCTTCTTGACCGCATTAATTCAGGCGAATTTGACGCTGACCTTGCAGACAGCGACGCTGTTATTATATCCATAGGTGGCAATGACATTCTTGGTCTTTTCATAGATTTTTTGATGAACGATCTGGGCATTACTTCTAAAAGCACAATGTCTGATTTGATGGATAAAACCAAGGATATTATTGGCATTGCAATGGATATGAAGGATATGTCTGATGATATGGATAAGGCGCTGAAAAATTTTACGAACACTCTAGATGATATAATTAACGCTGTTGAAGCTAAAAGTAAGGGTGAAATAATCGTTCAGACACTATATGACCCGCTTGATAATTTCACTGCAGCTGCTGTTTTCCAGAGTATGTCGAAAGATAAAATTTCAAAACTTAACAACATTATCAAAGAACACTCCACTGACGAAGATGAAAATGAGAGATACATAGTGGCAGATGTTTTTAGTGAATTCAGCGGTCACGGAAAGGAACTGACCAACATAAATGACTTTGATATACACCCTAATAAAAAAGGTCATGCACTTATTGCTTCTTGTATAGACAAGGCGTTAAGGACAAAAACTTATACCTATGAGGAGGTCGTTCCTGACAGCAGTGAGAACGATGAAAAAGGCAAAAATGCCATACTTATGACAGCAACTGCGACAGGGGGACTTATTGTTATAATCGCAGCTACGATTCTTATACGACACAAAAAGAAAGGATAGATCAACATGAAAATATATTTGGTAGACTTTGAAAATGTCAAATCCAAAGGACTTCAAGGCATAGACAATTTAACTGAAACTGATACCGTCATAATTTTTTACAGTGAAAATTCCGATACCATTAACTTTGAAATGCACCAGAAAGTTCTTACATCAAAGGCTGATATTGAATACTTCAAGGTAAACGTTGGTGGCAAAAATGCCCTGGATTTTCAGCTTTCAACACTTCTGGGTTATCTGGTAGCCAAGGATACTTATACGAATATTTTTGTTATCAGCAATGACAGAGGTTTTGACTTTCTTCATGATTTCTGGCATGGTAAGTATGTTGATAGCCCAAATGCTATGGTCTACAGAACTAGGACAATACAAACCGCTATTAATTTCGCTAATCATAAGGTTAATCCGATCGAAAACAATGAAGATGAAGAATCGACTAAACATATAGTCGAAAAAGCAGAGGAAATACAAGAAACAGCAGAAATTCAGACAGAGTCAGAGATAACTCTTGACGAAGCTGATGAGCCAAACCCTGAGCCTGCGGCTATAGATTATTCTGTTACACTAAACGAAAATATGAATGGTAATACAGAAGAGGTCGAAGAAGAGCCAGAAGCCTGTGCACCTGATATTGTCGAAGCAGAAAGTGATCCTGTTGTTGAAACTATCGTCAAAGTGAAAAAGGGTAGAAAAAAATGTACCACACAAAAAAACAACGATCTCCAAAGCATACTTGCAAACATTTGCAGCGAAGAGCAAATAGAAGAGATCAGCAAACTTATAGCTGAGTCTAACACAAAAGAGGAGCTTCACAACTCTCTTGCAAAGGTATATAAAAAGCAGGCTACAGATTTTTACAAGCTTCTCAGGCCAAGATATCTGCGACTTAAAGGACTACAGGAATCCGAAAATACATGCACCGCTGATGAAGATAAAACGATGACGGATCAGAAAACTGAAAAGGTTGTTTACCATGATGTACTATCTGTAAAACTTGATGAGCTACTCGACGGCAAATGCAACAAAGACGAACTGGCGCTTATAAGAGAAGCAGTCATTGACGCCACAACAAAACAGCAGCTTTATATCAGAATGGTAAAAGAGTTCAAAAAGGAAAAAGGCTGCGATATATATAACAAAATAAAGCCAGAGTATGTGTCTTTGCACAAGCTTGCATCTGAGATCATTAAATAAAGGAGTGTAAAATATGAAACTTATGATAGCGTCAGACATTCATGGTTCGGCTTACTGGTGTAAAAAAATGCTTGAAGCCTTTGAGCAAAACGGTGCGGAAAAACTAATTCTTTTGGGTGATATCCTCTATCACGGACCAAGAAACGACCTTCCAAAGGAATATGCACCAAAGCAGGTGATAGCCATGCTCAATCCGCTAAAAGACAAGCTTCTGTGTGTGCGTGGTAATTGTGACACAGAAGTCGATCAAATGGTGCTTGACTTCCCTGTTATGGCGGAATATGCTTATATATGCTGTGACGGACTGGGGATATTCGCCACACATGGTCACAAATTCAACAGTGACAATCTGCCACCGCTGTCTAAGGGCGATATTCTGCTCCACGGTCACACCCATGTACCTGTTATTAAAGACTGCGGCGATTACACCTATATAAACCCCGGTTCTGTTTCCATACCGAAAGAAAATTCAGCACACAGCTATCTCATACTGGAAGACGGCAAGTTCTCGTTTGGCGAGCTTATATAAATAAAAGGCAGCGTTGAGCTGCCTTTTTTGTGCCTATTTTATTGTAGTTTCAAGTCCGTTGACCTCTATCTCAGGGTCATCAAGATTTATTATAAGGCATTTTTTGCCATCAACTATCTGAGTTTTTACCTTGTCAACTGCGTCCTTGCCGATATTTACGGTTATGCTTGGAGCAGAAACTACGGTCCTTTTCTCCACAAGGTTTACCGCTGTGAGTGGCTTCCCGCCAGCCGCAGCGTCAAAAACTTTAGGAAGATTATCAAGCTTATCCTGACTAACTCCAGCCTCCCACAGAATTGACGAAAGTTTATGTTCATCAATTGTCGGTATCTCAGTTTCATGAGCATTTTGGTCAACAAATGTGGAAATCTTGTCATTCACAGTAGTGATAAGATCATAGTCAAGCTCGTCACCAACAACGCTCGTGAGGATATCCTTGAAAGTTTCCTTTTCGTTCTGACAGGTCATTGAAAACTCACAACCCAGAAGCTCTTCCACAACGGAAGTGTTCGGCTTTTTTGCGTTTTTCGTGTAGTAAAGCACGCCGTTGATATCTGGTGCACGGTCATTGAAAAGAGGGAACAGGAAGCCGTCACTTGGCAGTTCAACAATTCTGTCGCATGACTCTTTCTTAGCGATAGAGTTGTCCTGCTCGTCATACACAAGCCCGTCAATACGCAGATTTACAGGGCAAAGAGCTGTCACTATAAAATTGTAATCTGTGTCAGCTTCGTCCTCAAACTCGTCCATTTTGTTCTTCCTCAGCACGGAATATGTACAGTGTGCCGCAAAAATGGTATATGTAGACACATACTCCACCTTTTCAACTATAGTGCTCAGGAAGTTGTCCACCTTTTCTTCATCAAGCAGCTTGCTTTGCAGTGTTTCGTACATAAAAGGCTGAGCACCGCCCTCAAGGTAGGCGTCCTTAGGGAACGAATATTCCAGCAGATTTTTACCGATAGAGCCGCTGAGTACCTTTTTCAGGTTTATCATTATCAGCTCCGCCTCGTCCTGCGGAATGGTGTTGTAAAGCTGATTGGTCTTGCACTTTATGTTCTTTTCAGCGTCCACAAATGCCGTAACAACGTGGTTTACGGTGAAAAAGCCGCAGTCATCGCTGAAATTCTTCTTAATTTCATTTATTTCCTTTTTGTTCATCTTGGCGTCCTCCCGAAAAAATGTATTTTAATTATAGCACAAATGTACAAATTTTTCAAGAGCCACAGACAAAAAAATCCCACAGCCGAAACTGTGGGATAATTGTTATTAAACTGGGTGAACCTTATTTTCAGCGTCTGAGTGCTTACCGTCAACGCAGTACTTTCTATCACGTCTGTCCTTGAAGAACTTAGGTGCAACCTTAGGGAACATTGCATATGTGAGGATATCTTCCTCCTGCTCTGTCCACTCAGCAGCCTCTTTCTTCATTGTTTCAAACTCTGGCTGAAGAAGGTCAGCAGGACGGCAAGTGATAGGCTCTTCGTCGCCAAGAATCTTCTTCTGGAACTCAGGGTCGATAGCAACTGGTGTCTTACCGTACTCGCCCTTAACAAGTCCCTTGAACTCCTTAGTAACTGTCTTGTATCTCTCGCCCATGATTACGTTGAACACAGCCTGTGTACCAACGATCTGTGATGTAGGTGTAACCAGTGGTGGGTAACCTGCGTCCTTACGAACCTTTGGAACTTCCTTGAGAACGTCATCAAGCTGATCTGCCTTGCCAGCCTGTTTCAACTGTGAAAGGAGGTTTGAAAGCATTCCGCCAGGAACCTGATACAGAAGTGCGTTTGTATTTGTAGCGAGCATTGAAGGGTCAAGCAGACCGTTGTCGATGTACTTCTTTCTGAGTTTCATGAAGTAATCTCTTATCACGTTGAGCTTAACAAGGTCAAGACCCGTGTCATACTCAGTGCCCTTGAATGTGGCAACGATAGACTCAGTTGGCGCATGAGATGTACCAAGAGCAAGTGGTGACATTGCTGTATCAACGCCGTCAACGCCAGCCTCAACAGCCTTAAGGATACACATGGAAGCAAGACCTGATGTGTAGTGAGTATGCAACTGGATCGGGATCTTAACTGCTGACTTGAGATCCTTAACAAGTGTTTCAGCCTCATATGGAGTCAGAAGAGCCGCCATATCCTTGATACAGATAGAATCTGCACCTGCATTCTCGATCTGCTTTGCATAGTTCATGTAATACTCATGAGTAAATACCTCGCCAAGTGTGTACGAGATAGCAACCTGAGCGTGACCATTTTCCTTCTTAGCAGCCTTGATAGCTGTTTCAAGGTTTCTGATATCGTTCAGTGCGTCAAAAATTCTGATGATATCAATACCATTTGCAATAGACTTCTGTACAAAATACTCAACAAGGTCATCAGCATAGTGACGGTAGCCAAGCATATTCTGACCTCTGAAAAGCATCTGGAGCTTTGTGTTAGGCATTTCTTTTCTAAGTATACGAAGTCTTTCCCATGGATCTTCATTTAAGAATCTGATACATGAGTCAAATGTAGCACCGCCCCAACACTCAGCAGAATAAAAACCGATCTTGTCGATTTCAGGGAGTATCTCACGCATATCGTCCATTGACATTCTTGTAGCGAGAAGTGACTGATGAGCGTCACGGAGGACAGTTTCAGTTATTTTAAGCTTTGCCATTTTCAATCGATCCTTTCGTTATTTTTCAGGAATGTTATTAGCCGATAACAGCAAGAACTGCACCAGTCTCAACAGCAGAGCCTTTAGTTGTATTGATGCTAAGCACCTTACCGTCGCAAGGAGCGTTTACGTCATTTTCCATCTTCATAGCCTCGAGTACGCAAATAGCCTGACCAGACTTAACAGTATCACCTACAGCTACCTTGATATCAAGGATAGTACCAGGCATTGGAGCTGTTACCTTTGTGCCATCTGCAACAGGTGCTGCGGCTGGAGCTGGAGCAGCAGGAGCGGCTGCAACAGGGGCAGCGGCTACAGGAGCAGCAGCGGTGCTTCCGCCAACTTCTTCAACTGCAACATCATAAGCTTTTCCGTTTACTGTAATATTATATCTTTTCATCTTAAAAAACCACCAATCTTTTTAATTTGATATGTTTATCACAACTGAATATTGCTGTGTTTCTTAGGCAGTCTGGAAATTCTCTTTCCAGCCATTACCTCGATAGAATCCATAAGTGTCTGTCTGATCTCGTTCTTAGCGATTATGCCGTCAACGCAGCCATTCTTTGCAGCAACAGCAGCAGAGGCATTCTCCTTAGCGAACTTATCAGCAAGAGTGTTTCTTGCAGCAGTAAGATCAGCAGCACCCTTCAGCTCATCATGCTGGAGGAACTCAACAGCAGTAACAGGAGCAAGTGCAGAGATAACTGCTGTATCAAGAGCAAATGACAGATCAGCATTTGAACCCTTGCCGGCAAGTGCAATAAATGCAGGACCATAAGCCTTACCTGTAACAACAGCAAGTTTAATAGTAGTAGCCTCAGCGTAAGCGTGGCAAAGCTTTGCCATATCCTTAACAGCACCGTAAGCCTCAGTATCATCATCGGCCTTAAAGCCCTCAGTATCAACAAAAGTTACAACAGGGATAGCATAAGCGTCACAAGTTCTTACAAATCTTGCGATCTTTGAGCAATCAGCAGACGTAAGCTTGTCGCCTGTCTTGTTAGTAGCAACAACGCCGACTGTAGCACCGCCAAGTGTTGCAAGTGCTGTATAAGAAGCCTTGCCATACTCAGCATTAAGCTCAGTTACACTGTCGCCATCGCAAACAGCCTTTGCAATGCCATCAGCGTCATCTCCAACAGCCTCAGTTGGATCAGCAAATTCATACATTGGTACTGGTGAAAGGTTGTTCTGTGGAAGTTTTGTAAGTATACTCTTTGCAGCCTCAACAGCAGCCTTATCGTCCTCACAAACAACAGCAGCAGTGCCGTTTTCAGCAGCATTTTCAGCAGAGTTCTTTATGTTTGCGTTTGGTGCAACATAAAGCTCAGCATCCTTTGCGATAACAGTGAAGTCAGCAGACTCAGCGAGCATTGCTGCACAGCCTGCACAAGTGCCAGCGACAACAGCTATCTGAGGAACAACACCTGAAAGGTTAGAAGTCCACATAAGCAGCTCACCATAAGCATTGAGAGCCTTTGAACCGTCGCTTACGTCAGCACCATAAGAATCGAATATTCCGACAACAGGAACTCCTGTCTTAGCAGCAAGGTCATAAACCTTTGCTATCTTCTTTGCCTGTGCCTCTGTCAAAGCACCGTCCTTAACAGTCACGTCCTGAGAAAAAGCATATACAGGATTACCCTCAACATAGCCAAAAGCAGTAATAACTCCAGCAAGGGAGTCACCCGCAGCAGCATAAGCGTCAAGCTCTGTAAATTTTCCTTCGTCAAACAAATATGTCAGCCTGTTTCTTGCAGCAGTAGGAGTCTGTGACGCAGCTTTAAGCTCTGCAAGAGTAGAAATTGAATCAGACATACAGTTTCCTCCATTCAAATAATTTTTGTGATAAAATAACGCAAAACTACTGGATTTTATCATATTTATACACTTAATATTATACTATTTTTTCGCCAAATTTACAAGAGTAAATTGACCTATTTCCGCATATTTTACGTTTAGTAGCATAATCAATATCGATACACGCATATTATTAAGCATTTTGCACAATAGCAAAGGGCCTCCTGACAAAAAGAGACCCTAGATAAGCGTTATTTCTTGGTGATAGCATTTCTTAAAGCCCTTAGCTCGTCAGGTTTAAGCTCTCTATACTCACCTGGTTTTAGCATGCCCAGTTTAATCGGACCGATGGCAGTGCGCTTTAGTCTTGCGACTTCAAGTCCCACAGCTTCGCACATTTTTCTTATCTGACGGTTCCTGCCCTCATGGATAGTCATTTGAAGCACAACCCTGCCAGGCTGTTTGTCGAGCACGACAACTGAACACTCCTGCGTCATTTTGCCGTCTATTTCAACTCCTGAAGCAAGCTTTATAAGCTGTTCATCATTTATGTCAGGTCTTACTGTAACACGATAAGTCTTAGCGACATGCCTTGAAGGGTGCATGATATCATTGGCAAAATTTCCGTCATTTGTGAAAAGCAACAGTCCCTCTGAGTTCTTGTCAAGTCTGCCAATAGGATAAACTCTTTCAGGCACTTTTGTTAGAAGCTCGGTTACGCACTTTCTATCAAGCTCATCGCTCATTGTGGTAACATATCCTCCTGGCTTGTGGAGCATGATATAATAAAGCTGTCTTTTCTTGGCAACATATATTTTTTCCCCATCAAGGGTGATTATATCCTTGCCTGCCAAAGCCTTGTCGCCAAGCTTGCAAGGTCTGCCATTGACCTTTACCCTTCCCTCTGAGATATACTCCTCTGCCTTTCTTCTTGAACAAACACCACTGTCAGACATTATTTTCTGTATACGAATCTTTTCCATATTTTCTCCTTATTTATGTACGGCTCACTTTGAGCCGTTATGCAAACAATTTTTTCAGCTTATCTAGATAATAGTGGAATATATCTGGCTTTTCAGGCTCTGCAAGCATCACATCTTCCACCGCCGTGATATCCGTTCGGGCTATTTCCACATCATTGTAGTAAAACAATGCCAGCCCTATTTTATCTCCACTTTTCACAGGCGCGTAAACAAACCTTGGCAGATATATCTTTGTCTTGACTTTGTAAGCCCTGCCGTTCAAAAGGACAGCACTTGCCTGCCCTGCCTTACAATTCACGCTGTCGCTCACTCCGCCAACAACTGCAACATCAAAACTGCTTTTATCCAGCGGAAGCTTTTGTTTTGATACAAAATCAAAGCAATGATCATAGAGCTTTGAGTGATCATTCCAATCATCAGGAGCATTCAAGGTAACGCATATAAGCTCTTTATTCTTTCTGTCACAGGCTGAAACAAGACATCTCCTCGCCTTGTCTGTAAACCCAGTTTTTACGCCCACAATACCCTCACAGCTTTTTAAAAGCTTGTTTGAGTTAATCAGCCAGCGGTCATACGGTGGGTTTCCATAGCACAACTCAACCTTTTCAAGGTGGCATATAGCCCTGAAATCTTCATTTTTCATTGCTTCCGCTGCAAGCTTTGCCATATCCGCTGCAGTGGAATAATGCTCATCTGTATCATCATCAAGCCCTGACGGCGTTACAAAATGAGTATCATTAAGCCCCAATTGTTCAGCCTTTTTGTTCATAAGCTGAACGAACTTGCCGATACTTCCTGCCACTCTTACCGCAGCAGCATTTGCAGCGTCATTTCCGCTTGGAAGAAGCATGCCACAGCATAGATCGCGTAGAGTGACTTTGTCACCAACTTGAAGACCCATGGACGAGCCTTCGACCTTTATAGCTTCGCTGTCTACCACGAACTGCTTGTCAAGATCTTCACCACTTTCAAGCACAAGAAGCACAGACATTATTTTGGTAGTGCTTGCCATCGGACGCCTTTCATAGGCGTTTTTCTCGAACAGCACATCTCCTGTTTCACCGTCTATAACTATAGCACTCTTCGCGGATATCTCACTGAGATCGTCAGCACTGACATTCATACAGCAAAAGCACATCATCATGACCGTACAAATAAATACCGTCACGCATTTCAAACAAACCACACCCTTAAAATCAATTTCAAGGATTAGTTTGCTCACTTACACATTTAAAATTCAGTAAAATTATTCCACGTCTTCGTTCTCGTCGTCAGACTTTTTGCCAAGAAAATCTGTTATCTTATCTATTACCTCAGGTACCATATTTATGATAGCGTTTTCCTTTGTCGCATTCATTGAAAGCTGTAAAAGCTTTGCTTCGCCTTTGTAAACAGCGATAAAAGCGATAGGCTGGATAGTTACTCCTCCGCCTGAGCCACCGCCGAACGTTTCCTTTGTGCTTTTTGTTGGCAAGTCGGAGCCACCCGACGCAAAGCCAACCGATATCTTTGAAACCGGGATTATAGTAGTACCATCTGCGGTAACGATAGGCTTGCCCACAACAGTTTCGCAGTCTGCCATTTCACGGACCTTGTCCATTGCAGTTTTAACAAGTCCCTCGATCTTTGTACTTTCGCTCATTTTTCTCAACCTTTCGTATTTCAATTTATTGCTTTAACTTCATTCTTCTTAGCCGCAAGCTCTTTACTGCGACGCTTGGCAGCACGCTTTCTCTTACGTCTGCCTGAAAGATATATTTTAAGAAAATTAACGCCCGTGCAAAACCCTATTGCTATCAAAGTGCTTGGTCTTACCCTGACTAAAGTATGAACGTCATATCCGAACTTTTTTTCATCAAAAATGCAGTTCACATCAGCTTTTTTAAGCTTTACTGTAAAAACACCCGCAAGTATTGCAATAGTATTGAAAAGCCCTGCCTGCACCTTGCCGTATAGCATAGCCGCTTCGTAAGCGTCCTCTTTTCCAACGTCAAGAACTATCCTTGTGTCTGTAAAGCGTATAGCTTTCAGAAGCTTTTTAAAATATTTCCAACCCATTGGAATATAAGGCTTCACCTTTTTATACTGCGCTTTCAGCTCATCGAGCTTGCTTTTTTTCTTACCTTTAGACTTAGAAACCGGCTTCTTTTCACCCTTATCCTTTTTATGAAAAAGCTTTCCGGCAAAGCCCTTTTTCTCCTGCTTCACAGTTATTTCCTCGGGTTTGTCCTCTGCACCAGCTTCAACTTTGGTATCAGTATCAATATCAGAGATAACTTCTTGCTTATCCTCTACCTCAGACACGCTGACATTTTCATCTGCTTCATTCTTTGCTATATTTTCAGGCTTAGCTTCAACAATTTGCTCAGACGCTTCTTCTGTTTTATCAGGCGTATCATCAGTCTGTTGGATAGGTAAGCTTTCTTCAATATTGTCCTCAAACTCCTCAAAATCATCAAAACTATCCTCAGGCAGTTCAGCTTTTTTTGATCTTTTCTGTTTTTTCTTCTTAGGCTTTCGTGGATAAATGTCAAAAAACATATACCGTACTTTAAGATCAAAGCCTTTTTTATTCAGATCTATCTGTGCCGTAATGGAAAAATGCAGCAGGATAACAATAACCGCTATAATACCAAGCAGTATCCATAAAACAATTATCGTTATCATCTCCCCTCACGGTCATACTTTATTCTTCCGTATCATTCTCTTTTGTTATCTCGTCAATGGTTATCTGCTCCTGCTTATCAGGGATAGGCGGCAGATCGTCTAGGCTTGACAGTCTGAAACAACGGAGAAAATTGTCCGTCGTCTTGTATGCAATAGGTCTTCCAGGCAGGTCAAGTCTGCCAGCCTCAGCAAGCAAGCCCTTGTCCACCAGTGAATTAACAACACCTGACGAATCAACTCCCCTGACGTGCTCCACAAAGCCCTTTGTTACAGGCTGATTGTATGCGACTATTGTCAGCGCCTCCATTGCCGCAGGGCTAAGAACAGAGTTTTTCTTTATCTCCAATGCCGCCTTAATGAATGTCGCAAGCTCTTCTTTTGTGGCAAGCTGATATGACCCATTAAGGCTCAGAAGCGTAATTCCGCTTTCAGCTTTGCTGTATTTATCCGCCAAAGAGCCAAGAGCTTCATCAAGCTGATCTTTGACGATACCAACTGCCTCGCATAGCTTCTCGCTCTCCACAGGCTCTCCGCTTGCAAAAAGCACAGCCTCGACGGCTGCCTGTATATTTGAATGTTCCATAGATTATCCCTTTTCTTATTTTATCCGTAGCACCAGTAATTATTGCCTCCGTCATCGCCAACAGGTGAATATCCCCAATAATATCTTCTTTTTGCCCAATAGTTCGGCTTGAATACAGTATCAGGGGTGATATTCTCAAGCTGTTCCAAGAGCTTAATTTCCTCCATAGCGGCTTCATCAGGCTGTTTGGGCTCAGGCTTTGCCAAAGCAGGCTCGGTATATAAATCAACACTGTCTATCTTTTCAGATATCTGCTCCATTTCTGCCATGACCTCCTCAGCTGACTTCACAGGAGCATACGCCGCAATGACTTCACCTGATATGCGCTCGGATTTTGCAGATATATACCGCTTTGACTGAGAAGCTTCTTCACGCTCTACGTCAACATCAGCAACTTCTTCTATCTCATCTGCAGGCTCATCGTCAAGTATATTTTCTATAGGCTCAGGCTCGGGAACAGCTTCTGTCGTTTCGCTTTCGATAACAACAGGCTTATCGAAGTCGGACTCGACTTTTCCGTTCTTTGAAGCCTTGTTGAAAAAAATCTTTGAGTTATCGTCATTGAGAAATATCCTGCCAGACTTTGTAAGCTCCAATATAGCGAGAAAAGTAGCGACTTTCTCGCTTTTCTCCGTCATGCCGTCATAAAGGTCGCCCATATCGCATTCACCATGCTTATATAGTCTTTTAAGGACATGGATTATCTTTGATGTGACCGATACTATCTTATGTGAAACTATCGGCTCGAACATCTTCGCTTTCAGCGGAACGATCTCACGGGCTTTCTTTGATATGCCCATATAAGCGTCATAAAGGCACTGAGGGTCATGCTCACGGGTATAGGTCTTGTTTACAGGAAGTTTTATCGCCGTCCTTATAAAAACAAGGTCACCAACGTAAACTTCACGGAGAGTCTGTGCCGCCTGTTTGCACAGAGAATACTCAATGATCCTGCCTTCAAGCTCTTTTTTAAGCTCTTTTGACTCCTCGTCATGAGGCAGCAGCGAACAGGTCTTTATGTATATAAGGCGTGCCGCCATTTCAAGAAAATCAGCGGCATCCTCATAATCCTCGTGGTCAAGATCATTGATATAGTCCATATACTGTTCAAGGAGCAAAGATATCTCAATATCGTAAATATTCAGTTTGTGCTTGCTGATAAGGTGAAGAAGCAAGTCAAGCGGTCCTTCAAACATATCCAGCTTGAACTGAGCAGCACTCATTTACGTTTTTCCTTTCATGAACAGTTTTATTTCAAAAATATCGCTTTTAGTATAGGGTCAACCCAGAACGTAAGCTTATCCATTATCCAGAACATACCATTTTGTAACCAACCTATAGGCGTATCAAGAACGCCTGTTACAACAAGTATCATAAATGCAATAGCGATATAGTTCTGATACTGTGCCATAAAGCGATCTACCTTGCTGCTTGTAAAGTAAGAAAGTATCTTCTGACCGTCAAGCGGCGGGATAGGTATAAGATTGAACACTGCAAGTCCCACATTTATAGCTGTAAAGTAATATAATATAAGCGACACATAGTAAAGAGCTATAGAATAATGCACTATATAAAGAACATAGAAAAGCTTATAAAGAACTATTCCGATAAGTCCCATTATGATATTTGAGATAGGACCTGCGGCTGCCGTGAGTGCCATGCCCTTCCTGTAATTCTTAAACCTGATAGGGTTTACCTGAACAGGTTTACCCCAACCAAAACCTATGAAGAATATGCACAATGCACCAATAGGGTCAAGATGTGCAAGAGGGTTAAGGGAAAGTCTACCCTGATAACGTGGAGTATCATCCCCAAGCTTTGTTGCCGCCCATGCGTGAGCATACTCATGGATAGGTATACACATGAAAATTACGATGAGCTTTGCACCGTAATCAAGAATTTTCTGCGGATCCATATTTTCATGACCTCCTGTCATTTCAAAACAAAATTACACAAATCACAAGTGTAATTATACACTATTTTCAATGAAATTTCAAGGCATTTTGTCTTTATTTTTAATCGAAAACGATAAATATATGCGATTTTACGGAAATTTCAAAAAAAATCTCAAAAAGCCCTTGCAATTTCTTTTCAGTTATGCTATAATATTAAATATTGTGAATAATAGTATTGCATTTTTAAGGGTAAAGGAGGTGCAGCGTAATGGCAAAATGCGAGATCTGCGGTAAGGGCGTTACTTTTGGTATCAAGGTATCACACTCACACAGAAGAACAAACAGAACTTGGAAGCCAAATGTAAAGAGAGTTAAAGCTGTTGTAAACGGCACTCCTTGTCACATTTACGCTTGCTCAAGATGCCTGCGTTCAGGTAAGGTAGAAAGAGCTTAATGCTTGAATATTCCAAAAAATCGACTAGCTTCGCTAGTCTTTTTTTTATGCTTTTTAAAATATAACAAAAAAATCGGAGCCGAATCATACTCGACTCCGATCTTTATTATGCAGCGTGTCTGCCAAATGTTCTCTTATTCTCAGGCGGTGCAAAAACAGAATTTGCACCTGACGATGAATTGTCACCGTTCATATTGTTATTGCTGAAACCGTGGTCGGTCTTATATATCATATCATAGTAGATTATAGCATTGGAGATGTTAATTCGCTCCTCGGCATAATTAGAATAGTTACTGATATAATCCTCGTCCACAACACCATCGTTTATTCGTGCGTTACAAGAATCCTGACAGTACGTTTCATTCACAGTGGTCTTGAACAGACCCTGATCGTTGTCCATATACACTGGGTTAGGATCATCTTTATATACTTGATTGCATGACACCGCCGTTGCCACATTTTTGTAATCCGTAAGATCAAAATATGTGTTTTTCTGGCTATCATAGTAAACAGTATCTGTTACAAAATTGCCGTTTGGGAAGATAACAACATTTTCCTCGTTATCAGCAACAGAGAAAATATCATGACCGAGTGCATAGACATTTGAGAAACCAAACATATTTCCAAGTGTTGGCTGAACGTCATACATACCCATTATCTGCTTGACCTCTGTAGGCTTATATCCGCCGTCTTTCGACCATATTATGAACGGCACTTTTCTGTTAAGATTGTAGTAGAAATCATCAACAGGAACATAGCCCTCGTCATCCTCAGTAAGAACAGAATCAGTAAATGGATTATAGTTGAAATATCGGTCATACTCCTCTGCCTTTATTTTTGCGTCATGGTCACCATAAATAACAACTACAGTGTTATCAAGAAGTCCTGCATTGTCAAGGTCTGTCATGAACTGACCGATAGCCTGATCTGCATAGTGAACAGACTTAAAATAAGATCCAAGCTTTGTACCCTCAAGGAACGGTGCAGATTTTTCCTCATACATCCCGTCCTCTTCGTTGTACATCTTATACTTGAAATCTACCTCATAGTCGCTCACACGCTCAATGTCAGTAAACGGCGTATGGTTTGTGAGCATAAGGAACGCACCATACCACTTATCATGCTCCTTGTTTATCTTCTCGATCTTTGGCACTGCCTGTCTGAAGAACGATTTATCTGACAGACCAAGACCAATAGTTTCATCAATGTTAAAATCTTTGTTATAGTTAAAGAAATCATCATAACCAAGGGAATGATGTAGATTAAGTCTGTTCCAGTAAGAGCCGTTGTTGCCGTGCATACTGAAAGTATAATAGCCCTTCTTCTTAAGCATTTTCTGGGTAGTTGTGTAATCTCTGTCCCAATAGTTGATAGCAACTGTACCGCTTGAAGCAGGCATAAGTGAAGAAGCAAAGGTAAACTCGCTATCTGAGCTTGTTCCCACGCTCTCTTGAGCGTAGAAATTTGAGAAATAAAGACCCTCTCTCGCAAGCTTGTTCATATTAGGTGTAAGCTCTTCTCCGTTTATATATGTATCCATACAAAATTGCTGAAAACTTTCAGCGTGGATAACTATAACGTTCTTACCCTTGAAAATATTTGTATACTTGTTACTCTTTTCTGAAGTTTCCTCAGTTTTCGACTTATCATCATAAAATTTATTGAAAACCTCCTCGCTCTCCTCATAGCCAAACATCATATTTATTTTCGCATGAGTGCAGGAAATAACATCGCTGAACTGATATGTGTAAAGACCAAAAGTGCCAAGAACATATTCTCTGTTCCACTGCTTAGCAAGTCTTGAATAATCAGTGCCGGTAAGTGTTGAGCAAAATATTCCTGCAAGACCTATGGAAACACAAAATGTTCCAAGAGCATATCCACGGCGCTTTCTCTTTTCCTTGACCTCGGTGATATAATCTCTTGTACGTCTTTTAAGAAGTATGTACACAACTATGATCGCAGGGATATCCCACAGGAAAATAAGATCCTTTGGTTCCATGATGTTCTCAGTAACAGCGTCCATTACTCCGCCGAGCTGTGAAGCCGTTGAAATAAGCGACACTGAGATAAACGACTTATAATTTGTATAGTATATAGAATTTGCCGTACAAAGAATAGAAAAAATTATAGTGAGTACAAGCAAATATACAAATTGCTTTCTTGGCTTTTTAAACACATATGAAATTAGAGCAAGCAACAGTATAACTGCCATATCAGCCATGAGCGGTTTTATCTGGCTGTAATTAAACTTAACAGTAAATGCTCTAAGAAGAAATCCATTCAGAACAGATGCAAATACAAATGTTAGAAACAAGATGTTATCCTTCAGATATCCGCCTATTCCGCTGCGGATCTTTGTTATGACCTTATTCATTTATATCTCCTTTTCAATTTACTTTATTCAGTCGCAAAGAATATTGTATAATTTTTTCTGATAAAAGTCAAGCATATTAAAACCTTTTCAGTGAAATACACAAAACTTTCCTCAAACTAGCCAACTAATTTAAAGGCAATATTCCTTGAACAAAGTATATTTTACTCCCATTGAACCTTAATGTCAACAAATTAAGCTGAAATTTCAGCTATTTTTCACTTTTGTAATAATCGTGTAAAACAATTTACACTTTATGTATATTAAAATAATTTAACTGTACAATAATCTCAATGTGCTTTTGTTTATATGGAATAAATATATTAAAATCGACAAAGTTTTTTGTCAAAAAT
>OGZL01001260.1_pt1 | contig 19857 bp, 10 predicted proteins | sample 1576761 | NCBI WGS metagenome assembly OGZL01 (sample SAMEA3541595, study PRJEB24748) | human gut metagenome | biome: human gut; feature: human-associated habitat; material: faeces | place: China | collected 2012
TATTATTTTGTTTTATAAACCTTTCCAACACAAAAAAATCTTGTTCTTTCATTACATTTGGATGATAGCAAAAAGTAATCAAATAAAATGGTAACTTTCTTACTCTCCCAGACTGTTGTGGTACAAATGTCATACCATATTTTTGATAAGTCCTATTCGCTATAGTATCAGAAATAAATCTAATATTACTCTCTTCTTTTAACGCTTTTATTGTATTTTCATCAAAAGTATGCGATGGTGCAAAAAAAACTTGTGGGTCATGTCCATTTTCCCGAAATATTTTTACCCCACTACGAATCTTTTCCTTTTGTTGTTCCAATGATATCCCCGCAAATTCAGATCTCTTATTCACTGGATTAATACCACCCTCATTCGTGCTATATACATGATTATAACCATGAAGTGCTATAATCCACCCCTTATTTTCCCATTTATTTACTTTATTCCAAAACGATGAATCAATTGGATATTCGTCCATCATAGCATCTTGACACTTTGGAATTACACCTACCAATGGTTTAATATTATACTTATCTAACAATACTTCCATTCTATTCCATTTTACAATATCCATTCTTTCTGCCGCATCGTCTAATCGTAATATATATTTACCCATTTATTTCCTCATAAAACTTTGTTAGCCATTCAACAGATTTCTTTATATCAAATCCCGCTTGAATAATTTTATCTATAACATTCTTTCTAGTCAAATCAGTTTCTTTAATTGCGTCAATCCACACCTGTGTTCCTTTGTCAATAGGAAGAAACTTCACCAGTTCTGATATTCCTACCTCTTTTGTAATTTTATCAGAAACCAAACAGGGAAGACCTGATGCCTGTGCTTCAACAACTGTTACAGGAAGCCCTTCCCATTTTGATGGAAACAAGAAAACATCTGCCGCGTTCAATATGTCTGGGATGTCAGTTCTTGCCCCTAACATTTTAACATATGATTTTAAATTTAATTGTTCAATTTGTTTTTCTATTTCCGATGATAACTCTCCATCCCCTACGAGCAATAACATGGAATTCGGTATTTCTTTTATCAGCATTGCAAACACATGCAACAAAAATATATGGTTCTTTGCTTCATGCAACCGCCCTACATGTATGAATACTGTTACATCTTCTTCAATCCTAAGTTGATTTCTTAATATGCTACGTTGTTTTCTATTAAAAAAATATTTTTGTGTATCTATAGCATTTTTAATTGTGAAATACCTATCACTTTGTACAATTTTTTTACCAAATAACCATTCTCCAGCTTTTAGAGAACAACCAAAGAAATAATCTGCTTCATATCTCAATGGATACTGTAATATAATTTTAGCAACCGACTTTATGCCCGAACCATTGGAAGTACTATGACTATGCACAATTGTTTTTATATCATGTTTCTTTGCAATCGGGAAATAAATAGATGCATAACTCCTTACATGAGAATGCAACACATGATATTCTGGATGTGCATCAAAAAAACAATTCCAAGCTTTTTGAACTTGAAAAATATTTTTCCCATTAAATCTCGGCATTACAAAAACTCTTCCGCCAAGTTTTTCAATTTCTTCCTTAAAATATAGCTGATCTGAATGATCTACTATAAAATCAAATTGAATCCTATTCCTGTCAATCTTTCTATATATATTCATAATCATGGTTTGTGAACCACCAATATCTAGTGACCCAATCATATGTATAATTCGCACTACCATTTATTCCTTTACCTGACGCAATTCTATTCTTCCTTTTTGTATATATATTGTTTCCGCCGGAACACTTCCTTTTACGACACTTCCAGCACCAATCACAACTCCATCTCCAATCGAAGATCCTCGAAGAATTATTGAATTCGCTCCTATCCAAACATTGTTTCCTATACTAATCGGTGCGCACTTATACTTCATAGATTTAACGCCTCCATCAACACTATAATCGTGATCGTGATCGTATATCATAACATTAGGGGAAAACTGTACATCATTTCCAATCGTAATATTTTCATGACTTACTATCATACAGCCATGATTCACAGAAACATTATTTCCAATTTTTAATTCTGCACCATTTCTAATTCTTATATGACTGCCACTTCGCTGTCGAAATTGCGAACCTATAGACACTTTTGCCTTCCTGTCAACTGTAATCTCAGCACTTGGAGATATAGCACTTATAAGCGACAATTTTACACTTGTTCCATGGAATAGCTTTATCATGCTCATTTTTAGAATTCCGGTTGGAACTTCAATCATCATTCGGATATACTTATTCATAACTTCCAATCTCTTTCATATATGCATCAACAACAATCTGTCGATCAAACTGTTGCTCTACTTTATATCTTCCTTCGACACCCATGCTTCTTTTTTCATCTTCTGAAAGATGTATAAATTTTTTAATTGCCACTATTAAGGCGTCACTATCCTTCTGCAGGATCATATACCCATTCACACCATCATCTACAACTTCCTTACACCCGGATCTGTCTGTAGTAATAATCGGTCTTCCGGAAGCACATGCCTCCAGCAAAACATTACTTATCCCTTCTGGATAATAGGTCGGATGAACTACACAATGTATATTGGTCAAAAAATCTGACACATTCCGTATCATTCCATGATATATCACAGTTCCATTATTATTCAGTTCTTCAAGTTGCCCCTCATACTCTTTCTCACAAAACCCACAAATGTGAAATTCTGTGTTTGGATATTTTTCTTTTATTTTCTTAGCAGCCTCAAGATATTGATCAATTCCCTTTTCCTTCATAATACGTGAAATAAAAGCAAAACGTATTATCTTATCATCTTCTGGATATTTTAATAAAGGAAATCTCTTCAAATTTACTCCTGAGCCTGGCAATAGTGCATGTTTTCCTATTGCAATCCCATTATCAACAAAAAATTTTCTGTTTTCTTCATTTTGAAAAAATACTCTTTGCACCTTTCGAAATGCCAACTTATACAACTGAATCAAGATCTTTTGTTTTAATCCTGCATTTTCAACAGCAGTTCCTAATCCTGTTATGTTTGCTACAAATGAAATATTTTTTCTTTGTGCGGCTATTGCACCATATATATTAGGCTTGATAGTATATCCTAATATAATATCTGGTTGAATCACTTTGATCAACTTGCAATAATCATTCAATAATTTTGTTTCCTTTAATGGATTCATTCCATGACGATCAATAACAATTTCATAATAATGACAACCTAATTTAATGAGATCGTCTATCCGTTCGCCATACGGCGATGATATATAGACATCATAACCTTCTTCAATAAGTTTTTCTACTAATTCCAAGCGAAAATTGTAAATTACGACATCATGATTAACTAAAAATAAAACTTTCTTCTTCATACTACTATGAATTCATCTCCATAACGCTCTGTTTCATACTTATATTTTGATATTTAATCCCATTATAGTTAGATACAGCGAACATATAACAATTATTTCCAAATGCCTTATTAACAAGCCCACCTATTTTGCACGTCATCTTACTACCAATCTTGACCGCTGGCGCAAGACATTTTAACTCTACTATCTTTTTTCCACTTGCCTTTGCAATCTCTTTTACCATGTCTGACGTTTTTGTCCACTCTCCATTTTGAGGCAACAATACAACCGAATTTCTATGATATGGTTTAAGCAACATGATCTGACATAAGAACTCGCACAAATTCTCGATATAAAGCATGCTTCTCTCATTATCTACATCTGGGAATATCGGTAATTTCTTTGCAAGTTTAGCTAAAGTACGATAGTTTCCTTTGCTGTCTTTTCCATAGATCATCGGCGGACGTAAAACAATGACTTTATAAGTATCATCCGCTAATTCTCGAACTGCCACATCAGCCTGCAGCTTACTATCACCATAAAAGTTTGCCGGCTGTGGAACTGTTGTAGCATTAATCACTTTTTTCTCTCCATATGGTGCAGATTCTCCATAAACAATCATAGAAGACATAAAGATAAATATCTTTACCCCTTCTCGTTTTGCTTTTTCCGCTACTGCAACAGCTAATCCGGTATTTACCTCATAATATTTTCTCTTTGTTTCTTCCGAAACGTTTCCAACATCCGCATGCGCAATGCCAGCCACATGATAGATAATATCATAGTTAGAAAAATCTTTTTCTTTCCATGATTCATCTTTCAAATCCAGTTCTTCAATTTCGAAATTGTCATGATAATGCTTCTGTGCATATTCTATAAACGACTGTCCAATATACGATCCAGCTCCGGTAATCAGCACTTTCTTCTTTGTGTCGAAATCCACCTCTACCGTCTCACCAAATCCAATATTTCCAATCAGTTCTTCGTCTGTTTTTCCTTCTGAATAATTATAACTATTTTTTTTCATTTCTCCGGTTCCACCCTCAACAACACTATCATCATGGGAAACCTTAGAAATGGTTCCTAAGAAACATTTCAGATCAAATAAAAATGACTGTTTCTGCACATATTCGCCGTCCAGTTTCGCTTTTACCGGGATCTCCAGTTCGTCTCTTCCGTTAATCTGTGCCCACCCGGTCAATCCTGGTTTCACATCATTCGCACCATACTTCTCTCTCTCTGCAGTAAGCAGATCCTGATTCCATAATCCCGGTCTCGGTCCGATGATACTCATATTTCCCACAAAAATATCCCAGATCTGCGGTAATTCATCTAAACTATGCGCACGAATAAATTTACCAACCTTGGTTATGTACTGATCCGGATTGTCCAACTGATGTGTTGGCACATCATGAGGGGTAGATACTTTCATGCTTCTGAATTTATGTAATTTGAAATACTCCTTGTTTTTTCCTAACCGTTTCTGAGTGAAAAGTACAGGTCCCGGATCCTCAATTTTAATCGCAAGTGCAATAGCTGCATATACCGGGGACAGAACAAGTAATCCTCCAAACGAAAGACCTACATCTAATGCCCTCTTGGCATATTTACTATATAATGATTCCTTTGTGAAAGCCACACCTGACTCTTCCAAATGTCCTCTGACTCCATCTGCATTTTCAGCATCATTGTCATTTTTTACAAAAACAACCTTCTTGCCTTCAAACGGATTCTGTTCTGCCGGTTCATTCTTGTATGTATAGTCAGCCTTTTTCTTTTTTGCGACAAGCTGCATTCCAACAAATGCAATCCCCGCCGCTCCTGCTAATATTTTAAGGGTCTTACAAAGCTTCTTGTGTGCCATTGCAACTCTCCTTCTGTTCATAACTATGTTATGTTCATTTCCCTAAACCAATTTATTATAGCATATATGTGCATATATATCTACTTTTTTCCGTTTTCATCTATCTTTTTTCATTTTCATGGCTTTTAGTTGACTTTATCGTTTCTTACCGAACAAACGAAAATTTCTTATTTTAAATAGATGCAAAACTATTTATGGGGCGTGATTCAACGAATCACACCCCAGGCTTTTCTCTAGTACCAGAAAATATTCCATCTATATGGATCTCTCATCATCTTGCATATACCAGAAATCATCCCTGCTAAGTTGTGGAAAGTTATATACATCCACTCCATGATGTTCGGGCAAGCTGATCAGTTGCTGGCGAATGGCATTTATTTCAGAGATAGTATCTCTTGCCAATTTGAAACGAAGGCAGTCTATGATCTGTCTAAACTGTCTTTGATAATATTTATTCATTAAAATAGCATTCTTCATGAGCCAGATCATAAAAGGATGATCCAGAGTAATTCCTTTCCGATCGTTCGGCTCTGCACTGCAAAGATATCTCCTACTCTTGTCATTTGCAGCTTTACAGAATCTCATCGGTGGAAAAAGATCTAGTATTTCATCCGATTCATTTTTTTCTTTTTCGAAGAGCAAAATAGATTGCCCTTTTTCATAATTAATTTCCATCTGATTATGTTCTTGTAAGCATAAATCCTGATACAGATTCATCAAAGCCATACCACCATAATTATTGCGTGTATAAACATTAGCTGTATACTTTTTTGACAGGTCAGCTTCTTTCAAGAAATCAACTCTTTCATCAAAATAGTCCTTCATACTACTTTCCATCCATTGTTGCAATGGCAGATTTTCGACCTTTTTCCAGTCCTTTCTCGTAAAATTTATAACAGATCCCATCCATACATATGGTCCTTGCATAAGATTTGGCATCTTATATTTATTTACAACGCCACAAATATACAATCCTACTTCTATCGGAAGTTGTACTATTCTAACACGACTTGCCTGCGTCACCGGCTGCCACTTATCTTCCAAAAAAAATATTCCCATACAGGAATAATTTGGATGATGTATCTCAGTCATCTTTCCCACATAAACACCTTGATATGCACACTTAATCAATTCGTCTCGAAAACCTGATTTCTGCCAGATAATATCTGGGCATCCACATTTTTCAAGTAAAACATTCATTTGTCGACATTGTATGTAATCATGATAGCTTTCCCAAATTTCAAATACACTAATAGATGACTGAAACGGACTCCATGTCTCTCCCAATTGTTCTTCCGACGGACAAGCATCACATTTTTCAAATACGTCTATAAGCGCCTCTACCGCTTTTGTTTCATAGCTCTCTCTTAACGACTTCCAGGAGTAAACATGACTCATACGACTTTCCATACATCTACTATATAACAGCATTTGAAGCGAATTATCTTTTTTTTCGACATATCCTCCAATTTGATATGTTAAATCTTTCACCCGCCAGCAGGGAGTTTTTCTAAATTGCAAAATATATTTTACAAGTACACCAGATACGCCTTGCAACACATCATCCTCCTCCTTTGTATCTAAAGGAATGGTTGTCATTGCAATTTTCGGATACTGCCCACAAACCTCTGGAAACACCTGATCAAACTGCTTTTTCATTTCATCTGTCAGTTCATAAACTTTCTCCCCCTCTACAGCATGAGCTGCGTCCATTATTTCTTCATAGGTTTGCCCAATCCTCTCATTATTATAATACACCGGCATCCGGGAGCCACACAGATATTTTTCCACTGTACTCTTCAAATTTAAAGTTCCTAGTTCCCCCGGATTCAAACGTATCGCAATCGAGGTTCCGGCATTCTTCCGATATCCGTTTCTTTCCTGCTGATAGGAAGCCTCTGTGACAGAATCATCCGGTTTCGGCATTGACTCATTTGAGAAGTGGTTCTGTGATTGATTCAACAACGTATAATATCCACTAAGCCCCGTTACCTGCAATCGCAATCCATAATGTTTGTTCATATTCGAGTTTGTTGTCTCCTCCTCTCGACGGTTTTTATCGGAGTCAAAATAAAGAGTCGACACCTCCACGTAATCACCATTAAGGAAACATGACAGAAAACCGATTCCAAAGCGACTGATACCATGATACTTTTCTGTTTGATGGTGATCTCTTAAGTCTCTTTCGATTTCCTTGGAAGAATAATACGAATTTCCCACTTTCAGGAAATATCTTTGAAGCATTCCCATGGTCATTCCGGTTCCCTCATCATCAATACGAAACCAGATGTTTCCGTCCTTGTCATTCCACTCCCAGAAATCAATACGGGACTTTTCCGGTGTAAAATCAGGATCCATTTTCCCTCGAAGTAATGTAGCATCGATCGCATTCTGAAGTAATTCTCTCACGAAAACATCCCGATTATCATATAAGTTTTCTCCAGTAAGCAATTCTAAAATCTTCGTTTGGTCCATCGTAATGCAGAAATCCCCGCTCATATATCCATCGGATTCGATTTCATTGCGTAAGATATATCTTGGAAATGGGAAATTCTGTTGCCAACTATTATGACAATGCTTCTGTAATTTTGCACAATTTCCCAGTTCATCATCAACCCAGTCCAAAAAATTTCGAACCGCATGTTCTACTCTGGGATTGGTACAGCGTGCTTTATATGGTAAAGCTTCTGTTGTTGGAGATGTTGGGTAAGAAAAGCCTGCAGAAGCCTGATGTTTCTTCCACTCTTCACTGCTTTTCTCATTACGTTCCACATAACTGTACAATACCTTTGGTGCCCTGGTATCATCAAAATCCAATAAATCGCCCAACCGTAGCAGTAGTGCACAAAACAGTGGACTGACATCATTTGCATTTAAGTAATCCAAATCATGATTACCAACCATATCTGAAAGATTATAACCATGTGCCTCACAAACGGATACAATACACTGCAATGGCACGACAGCCATTGGGCGCTGACTGATCAGTTCCTTCCATGCCTCATTATGCAGCACCTCAGCCACACGTTCAGAATGCAAGTTGCGAAGATACCACTGCCGCATATCTTCTGTCCAATCTTCTGCTGGGCTCCCCAGAAACTCTGGGTAATATTCTCTCAAGAATTTTTTACATGCCTCTGTATCCTCGTATTGTGCCTTCTGTTCCTCATCTGTGTAAACCATGCCCACATCATGCAAACTTGCAACTAAAATCAGCAGTTCCAGTTCACCTACAGTGAGATTACTACTCTGATCTCCCAGTAATCCCCCCATGGCATCCAATACATTTAAGATATGTGTTTCGTCATGCAGTGTATAATTTTCAAAAGTCCTGCGAACATCCTTCAAATAATTTGCAGCATATTCATAAACTTCTTTTACCCATATACATCTTTCACTTCCTACACTAGCTTTTTTCCCATATTCTTTCCATATTGCAGTTTCGTCTAGTTTTTTTGAATGGACCATGACATTTCCTTCCTTTGTTTCTTATATAAATTCCTGTCATATATGATGTATTGATATTTTATTGTACCACAAAATACTACTATTTTCTATTAATATCAACATCAATTGTATAATTACAATAGCAGATTTCTCCCAATTTTAATTTTCCTCTCTTCGGAGAACTATGTCGTATTCAATTTCTCTGTCCAATCTACTCATAGGCTTATTCGAAAACATAAATCCCCTTAAACCGCTGCAAATTGTTTCAAATCAATGCGATAACCAATTTCCTCATTTATTACTAGCATCCACAGAAACAGGAAACATAACATCCCTATAGCTCCATCTCAGTTCCTCAATCGTTGGACAAGCCTCTGGCAAATATTTTTCAATCATATCACGTATTTCCAACATCTCTGCCTGCTCACTTTCCACAAAGTTGCCAAGCCCGAATGTTTCTTCCTGCACCAGCGGAACGCTCAATCTTCCTTGTTCACTTTTCTTACTGGCAAATCTGGAGAGACCATTTTCCAACGGATGTTGATTGTTTATGAAGAAAGTTCTATCTGTTTCAGCATCTTCTGCAATATTATTATATGCAATATCTATTTCCAAGCCAATGTCTGAAAACACAAACCAGACATGCGCTTCCGTGCTTCCATCCCGTGCATTTTTCCACATTAACCACTTTAGCCGAACGATATCAGTAAAACCAAGGAGCATGCCTAAAATAACATATTCTTTTTCTGCTGGTTCGGACATAAAATTCTGGATGTTCTTTCGGATGGATGCATTTTTTCTCTGGAACTCACTTGTTGACGGAATTGCCTTGATTGCATCAATGACATACAACACACGTACCGCGAAACTGACAACCATATAATATGTATGGAGTCCTGGAGCATATTGCTCAATCGACACCAGATGCTTTGTCCGGCGATATTCTTCATAATACTTTTTGCATTTTTCATAATCATCCATACGATACGCATAGTAACTCATGCGTAAGGCAATCTCATTGATAACTGGATGTTCCTGAAGAATTGGCAGGATTTGTTCTGCCTCTTCCATGAGATGTTTCATCCTGTCTTTGTATATGGGTCTTCCGTATGCATCCACATTAAGGGCAATGCACGCCTCATCTATCAAGTTAAGATTACACATGAGTTCTTCAAGTTCCAATCCATTTTCTTTATACAGATTACTTGCGTTCTCAAGCTCTTCTAACACATTCTCCCACCGGTAGGTCTGCGGGTGGTTTTTCTGCAATCTGGCTTCTTCTTTGAAACAGAAACACCGCTCATATACAGCCTCAGATGGAAGCGACTTACGAAATTTTTCCAAATCATCCAATGACTGATGCTTCATATATTCCGCTGCGTCTTCCCGCAAATCTGCATATTTTTTAACGATACCTCCATGCAGATCTTCGAAAAATGACTGAATGTTCTTATAGCAATGGTATCTTGCTGGCATAGGCAACTGCCTTATGAGTTCTTTGTCTTTATTCAGTGCCTGCAAAACATGAACAGGATCCAGTCTTGAAGACCATACGACATGTGCCACTGAAGCTTCAAACATACAACGATTCCTGTCCGGCATTTTTCTTTGCCCAATACACGTCAGCATATCCTGCACATTTTTCTCCAGTCTGGAACGTTCCGCACCTGTCTGGCGTAACATTTCCAGCTCTACATAGCGATAAGCAATATAATCCTGTGGGTTTTTCATGTCAAGATGTTCTTTTAATATTTCCAGTTCTGGTTTCCATTCTTCATATGATATATGCTGATGCAACCGCGTCTTATTAAATACATAATTATAGTACAAAATCGTCCACAATTCTGACGTTTGTAAATCGTTCTCCTCACAAAAGAGTATCGCTTTCTCAAAAGCATCCTCTGCATCCTTATAGGCTTTAGTCAGTACATAGGCCACTCCACGGTTAATCAGAATCTGACTTCGTATCGTGATATCCGTTTCTTCATTGCATAATACCTCTGCCTTCCGTATTTGTTCATTTGCCTGTTCTATATGTCCGGTTCTCTGATATTGGATAAAGTAAAGCAGGTGGTTGAACGCTGTATCTTTTTCCCCTGCTTCTGCCCGTCTTCTCATTTCCAATTCATTTGCATGAAAACTTCCCATCTGCGTCCGCAAAAACATTTTATACCGCTCATAGGTTTCCTTTTGTTTCTTCGTCATCTTTGATGGCAGCAATTTTTCCAGACGCTTCCATGCCTCTATTAAGTTATAGTCATAATTCTCCGGTTGCGCATACAAGCAGCTTACTTTCAATTCCCTGCGCATGATCCAATAGATATGTATGCAACGATACGCCAGTATAATCATAATTCCAAGAATCAGACACAAGATTCCATACAGACTCTTCAAAAATTCTTTAGCTTCCGGCTTCGTTTCTCTACATAATACCTGCATTCCAAATCTAAGCACGGAAAAGAAATATACTCCTGCTATCTCACTTATAACTGTTCCAAGCATATATCTTGGCATCTGTAACCAATTCTTGTTTGTGAAGCAGATAATTCCAATTGCTAACATCATTAAAATTGTCGGAATATACAAATTTGTTCCACCAAAAGTCTGATCCACCAATGCAAGCAATAAATCAATCATTTACCTTCTCCTCCCTGTACTTCTTTTAAAACGATACACTTTATTATACCATTTACGAATAGAGCATGCAGTAAAATTAAAGAGAGCAGCCGCTCCGACTGCTCCCCATTCTACTTCTAATTATTTGCTTTTTTCCACCTGATACGAAGGCACTAACCGTTTCACAACCAGCTTCATCTGTGGATCATCTTCATATGCCGTCTTCTTCAGATCCTTCAAATGTTCAAAAAACTCTTCCCTGTCAAATTCAATCGGTTTTCCGATAAAAATCAGATCATTCTCCGTTTTCTGAAGTCCTTCCTCTTCTTTCAGACACTCTTCAAACATCTTTTCCCCCGGTCGAAGCCCTGTGTACACAATCGGGATATCCACATCCGGTTCAAATCCGGATAACTTGATCAGATTTCTTGCCATATCATCGATCTTTACCGGCTCTCCCATATCCAGCACAAAGATTTCTCCGCCCTTTGCGTAAGCACCTGCCTGTAAGACAAGTGATACTGCTTCCGGAATCGTCATAAAATAACGAATAATATTTTTGTCGGTAACGGTAACCGGTCCGCCCTCTGCGATCTGCTTTTTGAAAAGAGGAATCACACTTCCGTTACTTCCCAGTACATTTCCGAAGCGAACCGCTACATAATTGGTTTTCGGAAAACGATGCTGTATTCCCTGAATAATCATCTCACAGATACGTTTGGACGCTCCCATGATATTGGTCGGATTTACGGCTTTATCCGTAGAAATCAATACCATGCGCTCCGTTCCGTTTCTTCCTGCTGCCATAGCCACATTATAAGTACCGAATACATTGTTTTTAATTGCCTCATTCGGACTGTCCTCCATGAGTGGCACATGCTTATGTGCAGCTGCATGAAAAACAATCGCCGGTTTATAATCCGAAAATACGGTATCCACACGATGGGTATTTCTCACAGATCCAATCAGCACAACCAGATTCAGATTCGGGAATTTCTTTTTCAGTTCCTGTTGAAGGTCATACGTGGTATTTTCATAAATATCAAATATCACCAGCTGCGAAGGATGATGCGCCGCGATCTGGCGGCAGAGTTCACTTCCGATGGAACCACCGCCACCGGTTACAAGTACAACCTTTCCAGCAATGTATCCCATGACCTCATCCAGATTTGTCTTCACCGGCTCCCGTCCCAGTAAATCTTCGATTTCCACCTCACGGAAATTTGAGACGCTTACCTCGTCATTCACAATCTGCGCCATACTAGGCAGAATTTTAATTTTACATCCCGTGTTTTTACACAATTCCAGAATCTTTTTCTTTCGATCTCCCGGCAAATTCGGGATAGCAATAAAAATTTCCTGCACTTCGTATTTTTCTGCTGCCCATGGAATCTTGCTGTCATTTCCCACAATCGGAGCTCCCAGAATGGTGCTTCCTATCTTATTCTTGTCTGCATCGATCACACATACTACACGATTGCGGATCAGCGGACTATTCTCCATATTTTTTATCAGGAAATTTGCACTGTCTCCTGCTCCAATCACCATGGTAGCAATGGCATGTCTGGATGCATCTCCCAGATAACTGTGTCGTATGATACGCAGTCCCCGGTATACAAAGCGGCTTCCGGACACCAGTGCCAGCAAAAAGAAAAAATACAAAATATAATAAGAACGCGGCATGTTCCATTGGAACATATGCATCCCCAGACTCTGTATTGCAGCACTGAGCAGACACGCAATCACTACATTTAATAGTTCCTGTACGCTCGCATATTCCCACAGACTATTATACAGATGCATAATAAAAAATATCACAATGGTTACAATCATATTTACCCAGAAATATTGCAATGCTGTCTCTAAAAAAGGAATTCCCTGCTCACTCTTTAAACTGAAATCAAAACGTGTCCAGATAGAAAGAATTTCCGCCAGAAAGATTGCCAATATATCGTAAATTACCAACAATACGATTCGTATATATTTTGCCGTTTCCCCCCGAAACCGGTTTTTCATTTGTTGCATGCCAAACTTACTCCCTATAATGTGCTCATTTTCATGACTTGTTTAATTTTCTCTGTTTTCTTGACTGTTTCTTTCCGGACTGCTTCTTTGCAGAAGTTTCTGTTGTCACTGCTTTTTCCGTTTTAAGGTCGTTCTGTTCCACGACAACATCATTTTTCTCAGAAATCGGTTCCTTTGCGAAAAGATTTTCTTTCTTAACCAGCATCCGGTTCACTGCAAGTCCCAGGCCAAGCATGCCCCAGAATACCGGAGCGGTACATACATTGGAATCATTTGCAATCCCTGCAAACATATATACCAGCACTGCTGCAAATAATCCAAATCCAACCCAGCTGATACTCTTGTGTAAATTCACTCTGCGATAGATGCGTGCCGACTGTACCAGGTACCAGAACAGAAATACCAGGAGTGCCAGGGTACCGAGTAATCCGGTTTCTACCCACTGCTGCAGATACCAGCTATGGGCTTTTACGTCATAGCTGTTCGCGCCGTAGACATAGTTCTGACTGATATAATCATTCTGTGGCACTTCAAACATGTAAGTATTTGCCCCGCTCCCCATAAAAGCATGCCTTCCTAGAAGCGGAATTGTTTTATTCCAGATATGTCCTCGATTACTCATTGCATCATCCAAAAATACTTTTGAAACCTTCGGATTCTCAAACTTCACCAATTTTCCCGCTGGATTCAGATACTCATATCCATTCTCATCGGTATTTATGAAGTTCCACTGCACACCATCAATCGTTGCACAAATTCCGGGCAAGCTATCTCCAAAAGATACCGGTTGCAGCTGTACCCCAGAAAAACGGCTGTCATCCATCGTTGTCACCTGGTTATCTGCATCCACTATCGTCTGACTTAACTCATTTCCATCCGAATCTTTGCAACTGATCTGTGTTGTTCCATCCTCTCCCACGGTATAAGAAACACTCAGTTTATTCCCGTGAATGTCAAGCACAACATCATCCGTATTGGTTTCTACTCCATTCAGAGCCCATCTGTCACTCATCCGGTATGTACCAACAATTGTATTTTTTATACTTTCACCTGCTGAGGTGGTATTTCCAAGTACGATTGCTGCTATAATCCCAATTACCACTACAACAGCACCCACAACAAACATTTTTTTCTTCCGGCTCAAAAGCACAAGTATAAGTACCACTGCTGCCAATGCAAGAGCCATCCATCCACTCGCACTGCCGCTTCCTTTCAAGCAGATAGCACAGCATACTACCGCTACTGCCAGCACTATCCGATGCCATATCTTTTTTGACGCAATAAACAGGCATACCGCCAGCACAATGAGCATACCAAAATAAAACGATAAAAAGTTCGGATTGTATAATGTCGTATAAGAAGTTTTCGGTACAAAATTAAACGTCAGCTCTTTTAAATTCTTCCACCATCCAGGATTTGTGATCAAATGTTTTCCAAAATTTGACTGAAAGAAGTCCAGTCCAAAATACTGAAATACGCCGATCACTGTAACAATAGCCATGCCAATGCCCGAAATTTTCAAAATGCATTCCACATGTTTTTCTTCATTCACAAAATTATATACATAATAACACAGCAGCATATACGCAAAAACTACCCACACAGACTCAAAAAGTTCATAAGTTCCACCGGATACCCAATGCTTATACTTTGAAAAAAGTGCTGACATCAGAACAAAAAGTCCGTATACCATCAGAAAATAAAAAGAATTTTCAAACTGCAGGGTCTCTTTCTTCACATAATGCCGATACAACAGAATTGCAGCCATCACCACTCCAATGATTACGATCGCAATCATCTTCCATGCAAAAAAGAAATCTGTCTGTGTATCTGAATTGGCCGGAAACCAGTCAAACTGCGACAGATTTGAATTATAGGAATACATATGTACAAGCAATGGCACAAACCCCATCATCAAAATGACGGGAATCATCAGCTTATTCGTCTTTTTTAAATTTCGATATCCATTCTCACTCAAAGTTTTCTCTCCTTAGTAAACAATTTTTCTAGAATATAATACCCCTAAACCTTCGTTTTTTCAACACGTAAAATATATATAATAAGTAAAAACTCTTTTTTGTTACTTGTGTGATACTTAAAAATTTTACAAATAAATGTGTATGATTGACACGATAATATAAATTTTTACACACGAAAGGAAGAAAAATGAGATTACCAAACGGATACGGCGGAGTCGTAAAACTCTCCGGCAACAGAAGAAGACCCTATGCAGCACGCATCACTACGGGCTGGCACATCAATGACATCTCTGGAAAGCGCATCCAGCACTATCAGATTCTGGGCTACGCTCCTACCCGATCAGAAGCTCTGCAGATTCTGGCACGTTACAACAATTATCCCATCGATGGGGAAACGCTGAAATTAACCTTCCGGGAAATTTATCTCCGATGGTCCGAAGAAAAGTTTCCTACCATCTCCCACTCCAACATCAAAGGCTATCGGGCAGCCTATGCCACTTGTGAAAACATTGCTGATATGCCATTTCACAATTTGAGACTCAATGATTTACAGCAGGTGATTGATCACAGCGGCAAGAACTATCCTACCCTGAAAAAAATCCGTGTTCTCTTTAACCAGCTCTATTCTTATGCCATGAAGCACGAAATTGTCTCAAAAGATTATTCTGCCTATGTAAATATTTCGAAATACAAAGACCGAAATCCTAATAAAATCATACGAAGCTGTTTTTCCACTTCTGAAATTGCTCTCCTGTGGAAACACAAAAACGATCCCTATTGCCAGACAGTCCTCATGCTGATATACAATGGTGTCCGTGTCTCAGAGCTTTTAGATCTGAAAAAAGAAAATGTTCATCTGTCCGAACAATATTTTGATGTCATTGACAGCAAAACCGAAAACGGCATTCGAAAAGTTCCGATTGCTGACAAAGTACTCCCCTTTTACCAGCGCTGGCTTCATGACTGTTCTGATTGTGAATATCTCATCCATACTCTGGACAGCCAGCATTTTACCTATTATATGTATTACCACAATGTTTTCCAGCCTCTGATGTTTCGTCTGCACATCGATCATACACCTCACTGCTGCCGGCACACCACGATTTCCCTGCTCGCCGAAGCACATGTCGATCAGACTACCATCAAAAAAATTGTCGGTCATTCCGGCGCTATGTCCCTGACAGAACGAATTTACACACATCTGGATGTACCTGCGCTGGTCGAAGCCATTAATCAGATTTAATCGCTTCTTGTATGTTGCTTGCGTGTTACTTGTAGAAGTGATTTTGCCCCAAACTCTATTTACAAATCCAGTATTTCCAACACTTCCACGCAAAATACCATGCGTATTTCCGGTTAAGGTAACTTACAAGACTTCTACAAAGAAGAGTGCTAAAACAAAGACAAAGAAACTTACTTACACAATGAAAGTTGCTAAGGTAGGCGTTGCTTTATCTGGAGATTCAGTAGTAGCTATTGGAAGCACAACTAAGTTAACAAATACTAAGAAAAATTCTTCAAGAGCTAAGATTACTTACACATCAAGCGATGATTCTATTGCAACAGTAGCAGCTGACGGTACAGTAACTGGTGTTAAGGCTGGTAAGGCAACAATCACAGCTAAGATTACCGTTGGTAAGGATTCAGCTACAACTACTAAGGATGTAGAAGTTAAGAACTATGTTCTTTCTACTGTAGCACAGAACAAGTTGACAGAGCTTACAGCTACTGTTACTGGTAATACAAAGAATCTTAAGCCTACTGATTTCGTAGTAAAGAACGAGACAACAAACGTTGTTTATCCAGTATCTAAGGTATCTGTTGATTCTAAGGATGCTTCTAAGGTTACATTAACTCTGTTCAGTGAATTAAAGGATGCTGCTACATATGATGTGACTCTTGATGGAATCACAAAGACATTCGTAGCTTCTGACGGAAAGGTTGCTTCTATCGGTCTTGACAATGTGACAATTCCTGCAGCTACTGAGACGGAAGTTAAGTTAGTATCTAAAGACGCTAATGGTGTTATTGTTAAAGAAGTATCTTATCCTTCATCTGATGCTACTTATGACTTCACAATTGATACCAAGGGAAATGGTTATACAAGTGGATCTAAGCTTTATTTAAATAAAGTTGGTGATACTGCTGAAGCAACCATCACATACAAGACAGGTAAGTATGACCAGAATGGTAAGCCAGAAGGAAATATTGGACCAAACAAAGTTACAATTACCGCAGTTGATCAGGCTGTTGTAAATAGCTTTGATGCTAGAATTGATGATAATACTAAAGCATCATTTGATAAGGCTAAAGATACAAAGAAAATTGCAGTAAAAGATCCTAATAAGGCTGTATTCTTCCAAATTAAGGATGCAAACGGTAAAGAAATTTCTAGTTCTGAATATGCTAAGTATTCCGTAGAAACTTCTGATAAAACAGTTCTTATGTTAGCTACATCTTCTTTAGGCTCAAAGAAAGTAAATGTTACAGCATTAAAGAGTGGTACAGCTTATATCCTTATTAAAAAAGATGATAAGGTTGTTGGATCTGTTGCTATCGAAATTGGTGCTGAGAGAGCCGTAGCAACTCTTGAGTTAGATAAGTACAGTGTAACTGTATCAAGAAGTCTTGCCGATGATGCAAAGGCTGTAAAGGCAACTGTTAAGGATCAGTATGGAGATGATATTTCAGCAACTCTTAATGTAGAATGCTTATCTACAGATGTATCTGGAAAGGTTCCTGCTGATATTTCAGGACCTAATTATTATACATATGATAATGATAAGACAGTTACATTTAAAAATGCTGCAGAAAAAGGAAATTATGTATACAAGATTTCTTACAAGAAAGATGGCAAGGAAGTTGTTGCAAAGACAGTTAGTGTTACAGTAAAAGAAGCAACAGACACTACAGCTACAGCTTGGAGATTAGATGTAGCTAATGACAATGCAGATATCGTTGTTGGAAAAGATGTAAAAGGCCAGACAGTTACAGTTTCTATGATCGGAATGAATGACGGTACTGATGTTAAAAGAGAAACTACTACCAAATATGTTGTAAAAGACAAAGATGGTAAAGTAGTTTATGACGATACTACTGCAACTGTAGTATCTAAGGGTGCTTTTACTAAAAATGTTTCTGGTGTATTAACTTTTGATGCATTAACTACTTCAACTTCTGGTTCTGCAATTACTGCAACAAAGAATATTGCTGCTGGTAAATATGATGTTACAGCTGTATATCAGAAGGACGCTAATACAAAGGTTACAATGACAACAAGCTTTACTATTAAGGATTCTCAGGCAGCTGCTGGTGTAGAGCAAAAAGCTGAAACTGTTGATGCAGCTTACAATACCGTATCTGCTGCCTTAGGTCAGGCACTTGTTATAACATATGGCGACAAAGTATACACTGATCGTAGTGATGTCGATAATAAGACTGATGGTTTAGCTGCTAATATTGTAGAATACAAAGTTAATGACAATGTTAGGGGAGAAGTTACCAGTGATTCCGTTAAAGTTAATGGAACATATTTTAATGTTTCTAAATTAACTCTTAAGATTGAAGTATCTCCTAATGTTTATACTAACATTGATATTGATGTAAATTTAATTAAATCAATTACAGTAAAATAATTTAGATTGAATTATTCATCTAAATAATAAAATCCCTCTGTGCATTGCACAGAGGGATTTTTAAAATACCGGCATTTACCCAAACAGTAACTTTTGTAACGGTAAATCCTTCACCGCTTGTAAGGAAACTCTCTGTCTGACCATTTGTAAACTTAACAGTATATCCGTTGTTCTTTACGACTTCGTAAGTTGCAACATCAAGACCTGTATGTGTATCTGTATAATCCTTTACATTTGTATAAGTATAATCACCATACTTAACAACTACAGAATCAGCTAAAACAGCACTTATAGCAGAACCAGAAGTAGTTCTTGCATCTACACTATTGTGTTTTGTATCTACAGTTGCTTTAGCCTGTGTGTCTTTAATAGTAAATGTTGTTGTAATTTTTGGAACAACATTACTATCTACATTATCTTTACCTTCTGCATATACAGTATATGTTCCAGCCTCAAGATTTTTAATAAGAAGTGGATCTCCATCTCCATTGGTAGTAGCTGTTACAGCTTCGATAGATAATGCACCATTTGAGTTTACAAATGCATTATTAGTCTTTGCTGCGACTCCGGCTACACCATCGCTATAGATAACAGTTCCATCAGCTTTCTTTACAACATAGCTTACATCTGTAAGAGGGGTATGGCTTGCTGTAGAGGTTCCGGATATTACTGGATACTTCTCAGTAAAATAATCCTTATTGATTATTTGAAAAGTTTATTTTAAAAAGGGGCTGTCGCACTAACCTAGTTAGTGCGATGCCCTTTTCTTTTGAAAAAATTTATAATCCAATTATAATTTTACTCGTTCACCAGAAATCTCAATATTCGTATTTCTTAAATCCGCCTTTCCACCAGAAATAGAATTTTTCTTAATGGTAATTGAATATTCTTTTACAGAGTGTTTTGGAACATTTACTTTAAAAGAATTATTGGAATAAGAAGCTATTCCTTT
>OGZL01001277.1_pt1 | contig 19733 bp, 19 predicted proteins | sample 1576761 | NCBI WGS metagenome assembly OGZL01 (sample SAMEA3541595, study PRJEB24748) | human gut metagenome | biome: human gut; feature: human-associated habitat; material: faeces | place: China | collected 2012
CTTTTTGATTTATTTTTCTTGTTTTAATAAGATAGGCAAACACTTTTCTCATGTTTGTATCCTTTTCCAGAAGCTTCATTGTTTTGGAGAAAACTCTTTTTTCCTTTCTAACGTGACATTGACTGTCGTTTGGGATTTCTCCCTCAAACTGTCTTATGACTTCATATAAACTCATGTTGTCAAATCGCATTATGAAATCTATTATTGATCCCTTCTCACCTATACATCTTCCATATCCCGGAATGGAATTTTGCCAATATACATTTTTATAAGGATCAATCATAATGGAATCATGTTCTTTAAGGCTATAAAATTTTCCTTTTCTAACCACTGTAAAACCAATGGAAGACGCATAATCAACAATGCTTATATTCTGTTTTATCCATTCACACTTTTCTTTAGCTTTCATGATTAAATACCTAAATCTGTTTTTTCTCTGTTTTTCATTTCTATTCGTTTGTTTATTTCATCTGTGTCTGCAATTAATTCCTGTATTTGTTTTTGTTTTGATGCTATAGTCGAATTTGCATCTGCTATCAGTGAATCACTTTCTGCCTGTTCACTTTCCGTCTGATAAAGTTTATCCTTGTTAATTCTTTCAATTTCCTTCTGAACTTCTGCTATTTCGTCATTAAGCTTATTAATCTGTTTATTATTCTTCTGAATCTCTTTTTGCATGTTTTTAATTTCGATGTTAAATTTCTGAGCCTGATAACCGTTTCGGTCCAGATTGTCAAATTTTGCAACCTTTTCCACATCCACAATGTTTGTATATAGCTTTAACCAATTTCCCTTACCGTCAGGCATTTCAAGCCTTAATGAAATGTCACTCCATTTTTTTGGAATGTCAGATATTCTTAGAACAATCCAATTGTCTTCTTCTATTTTTGCTTCACACTTAAGAACATTTCCCATTAAGTCAACGGCACTGTATTTATATTTGTTAATGCCATCATATGATTTATTATCAACTGTAAGGTCAACTTCCATTAAATGCTGATTTTCTGAATACTGCCATCTGTTAATTGTAATGTATCTATCTTCCCATTTGTTTTCCTCTCCTATGTTTGTAAGATAAGAGGCATCCGCAGATGCCGGCATCCAGACAGTAGAAGAGAAAAAGAAAACATAGCCTCCCACAAAAAAGAAAATAATAATGAAAAATCTTATGGCTTCCTTGTTCTTTCTTAACTTATCTTTCAATTTCAATCTCAGCTCCTTTGATTCTTGAATTAAGTCTGTCATTATAAATTGCATCAACAAGTTCCTCATCAATCAGTTGTTTATTAAGATTCCATACTCTTATGCCTTTCATCTGTGCTTCCACAACAACCTTCTTAACCTTGTCATTATCAATGTTTTTTCTGTCTATAATGTAAACCCCAGTTGAATCATCAATCGAATCCACCCTTGTAATATATTCACCAAGTCTCTTGTCCCATAAATCTTCATAGAAACTTTCCATTCCATCACTGCAACATAAAAATGCTCTTCTGTTATTTTTCATGTTCTCTCCTTTCAGGCTAATCTTGTATCCCATTCCTTAGTGTTCCTGTCATAAGTCACATAAAAATATACTGCCTTATCTCTTTCAAATTTTAGATAATACGTCATCTCAACAATTCCGTCATTTGTATTAATTTGAATGTCACCGGCATAGTCAGCATACTTGGCATTGCCATAACCATAACCGTTGACAAAAGCCTGCACTGTTTTTTTCAGGTTTTCACTGTCATTGTCGACCATTGCCATTACATCATCACCCGGAAGACGTACTTCAAATTCCCGCATTTCAAGGTGTTCTTCCCTAAATTCATCAACTGTCACATTTTCATTAATGGTTTCTTCAGGCGTTGTTTCTTCCTCACCAACTGTCTCCATGACCGTCACCGGTTCTGTTACCTCCACACTGTTTTGGACTGTAGTAGTAATTGTTTCCTTTTCATCACTGCTTTTGTTTTTTCTTAATAGAGGGGTTAAAATATTGTAACCTGCAATCACTATTGCAATGATTATTAAAGTTATTCCAAATAGCTTGTTTTTGTTCATGACTTTCTACCTTTCTGTATATGAAAAATGCATAGTGTCTTTTTTTCCCTGCCAGTCACCGCCCCAATAAAATCCGTGTGCTTTCCATATGCTAATTACTTCCTTGGTTACACTGTACTGATTTTTTCCCGGCTGATAACCACCATAACCATTAGATACATCCGTGTTAATGTTATAGAAACAAGGATTATCGTTCCAGTTAATGTCAATGGCAAGTCCATATGAATGCTGCGACACTGTTCCAGTTCCGATTATTGTTTTCCAAACATACGCTGCAGTCTGAGAAGCCTTAATTCTGAATTTAATCTTGTACATGTCATCAAATACTGCCTTAAATTCTCCTGCAAGCTTCTTGTGTACTGTTAATTTCATGGTTGTGCTTTTACCGTTTTCGTCATATATCTTTACTTCTATTGTTGTTAAGTATTTTTTAACAGCATCCTGACTGCTTGGAAGCACTGCTCCGTTCCATATGAATTTCTGCTTGTCTTCATACTTAATCTTTGCAGCTTCTCCCGCCTTAACCTCTGTCACTCCGCCTGTATCATCTGAAAGATAATATCTTAAAACGTGTGTAGTGTAATATGCATCACCGTAAGCATATGGGCCAAGTATTTCTGCAGAACTTCCACTTCTTTTCTTTGCTGTGCCGCCGTTAAGCTGCGCACTCATTTTTTTCTGATATGCAAGGGCATTACTCTGTGTCCATTTACCCACATTTGAGATCTGTTCCTTTGTTGTATCCCTTCCAAATCCTGATGTGTCATTAATGTATGTAATGTAACCACCACCGTAGTTGTAAGCCTGCAGTGCTATTTTTATATGATCTATGTCATGCGGTGATGATACCTTTATTTTTTCGTGATTTAAAAGATTGCAAATGACCTTTACACCATGTTCAATGGATGTTTTTCTGTCTATTGAGTTTGGAGCTTTTCCAAGGCTTTCTGAACACTGAAATATGTCTTCTCCCTGCCCTCCTGATTCCTGTTGTACAAGTGCCAGAACAAGATAAACATATTCTTCCTTTCCATATTTTTTTAATTCGTTTTCAATTTCATCCTTAAGTGCAAGCACTGTATCAGACAGTGGAGAGTTCTCAACATAAACATCATTATCTGCAGTTTTATGTTCTTCTTCCTCTCCACCGGAAAGCACGGCCGCAAGACTTGCCATCACGCTTCCAATGATTATAATAACTACCATGAAAAGTGTGCATATAGTGGCTGCAGCCGTTATCAATTTTTTCTTCATGTATACTCCTCTTAAAGTCCTCCGGAAAACAGTCTGTCTTCTTCCTTGGTTAAGTGAACTTTAAACTCAATATTCTTGTCACCACTGATTAACAAAATGCACTGTCCTATTTCAAGTTTCGGTATTTTTTCAATCTGTGTTCCTGTCAGTTCTCCATCAAATATCTGATAAAGAAGCTTCTTTGCATTGGAGCTTTGCCTAAACACAAACTTGTATTGAGTAAGTTCAAAAATATTCTTAAGCTTGTTAACCGCATCATTGTCAGATCCTTCGGGAACATAGTCTGCAGCTCTTTGAGATGCAAGACCAATTCCGCCAAAATACTTTCTTGCCTCTCTTAAATAAACAGATACAAGATCAAGTGCATGTGTTTTCTTAGCATTAAGCCATCTGTGACTTTCGTCTATTAAAATCAGAAATCTTGTTACATCCCATAACTTAATCTTTCCTTCCCTTAGCATGTTCAACATCAGCTTGCCGTTGGTTACGCAGTTGTCCCAACATAGTGATATCATGTTGATGATCATTGCATCAAACACCTCATCCTTAAGCTCCTTGAGTGTTGAAATGTCAAAAGTAACTATCTGTTCATCAAGAATGTTGTCAATTGATGTATGTCCATCAAAAAGACTTCCATACGTGTCAACTATGTTTTTTATTACTTTTCTAATCTTGTCTCTTAACAAAAGCGTATTAACAATTACCTGTTCCTCTATGTGAGAATACTTACCTTCCTGCATTTCCTTCATGCTCTCCGTGAGGAAATTAAGATAATCAGTAAATGTTGGATAGCTTGTTGCCGGAAGTCCGGTACACTGAATATCTCTTCTTTCATCGGACCACAAACCAAACTTTGCATACAGTTGTTTTAAAACATCCTCAAATTCTGCTATTTCCTCTGCACTTACACTTCCTCCAACAAGGAACTTGTAAAATGTACTTACTTTTGATATATGACGAGTGAATGATATGTTTTCATCATCACCGGCTTTCAATATTTCAAGCGGATTTAAAATACCTTCTGTGCCGTCAAGCTTAATGACTTTTCCTCCAAGAGTTTTCGTTAATATGGTAAATTCTCCGGATATGTCAAAAGTTCTTACATAATTTCCCTTAATTGCATTACTCTTAAACTGTTTTTTTAACAAGGTTGATTTTCCTGATCCCATTTCACCAATGGCAAGGAAATTATAATAAAGTCTTGTTGATGTTTTTGTAAACAGGTCAAAAAGTACATTTCCTCCGCAAGGCGTTGTGCCGAGAAATTCTCCCGTCTCATCATCAAGACTTGAAAAATGAAACGGATCTCCGTGCGCAACTCCGGTTGCGGTAAGTGATTGTCCCTTTGGGAAAAACATTTCCTCATTCTGTTTCTTATATGACCTTGTCATTGACTTATATTCTGCCTTGCTCTCATTTAAGTAAATAGTTGTAAGGAATCCTGAATCCGTTTCAAGCTTATCCATTATGTTTTTTATCTTCTTTTCAAGAGAATCGAAACTTCTGTCAGCAAGAAAAATTCTTATGTGTACAAGCTTAATTACCTCATTATAGGCATTTATCTCGTCATACATTCTCTTCATTTCTTCAAGTCGTTTATCTGCATCATACAACTCTGCAAAATCCTTTGCTCCGCTTCTTCTTCCTGCCTGCTCTTTCATTGACTTGTTAAGATTTTTCTTAACTTCTGACATGTTATCCGTGGATATGTCAACCAATGCCACTGTTCCATTAATGTTGCAGACCTTGGCCATCCAGTACGTGTCAATGCTTTCAGGAAACTTGTAAATGTGAATGCATCCTTCATAACCGGAACCTGTCGTAATGTACTTGACATCCTTAAATGTTATTCCTCCTGCAGGCTTAATCTCATTTAACAGATTCATGTCTCTTTCAGGCTTTTTTGTTTTTCTTTCCTTTTTAGCTGCTATCATTGTATTATCTCCTAATTAAGTAAGAAGCACTTGTTATTCATTCTCTCAAGAATCTGAATCTTCTTGTTTTTATCCATTTCACTTAAAAGTTCGCTTCTTCCCTTTCCCAAAACATTAAACATTAAATCCCTGTTTTTCTTAATGTCTGTATCCTTCTTTCCAAAAATCATGTAGTAATATTCCCTGACCATGTCATTTTTTTCAATCCAAACTAGTTCATCAAGATTTCGCTGTAAAAATCTCTTATATATTTCATTTGATGTATTCTGTAGCTTGTGTCTGAAATATTCCTGCTGTTTTCCTGTTCTGCAGGGAAAATTCATGGCAACGATTTTCATGTCATCCGCATACATTTTATAAAGCTTTATGTATCTCATGATGTCATATTCAATGTCATCTTCTGATGCACTTACCAAGTCCTTGGTGTTAATCTGAATTATGTCAATGTATGACTTGTCCTTCATGATGAAGCATTTTAATTTATCATCGTAAAAGTAAACATCTATTACATCCTTAACGGTATCTGTAATGTGAATTTTTTCTTTTTTGTTCTTATTCTTCATTGCCGTCCCTTCCGTTGTCCTCAATGACAACAATGTCCTTGTACACCTTATAATCACGTCTTAAAAACATCACAATGCTTTGATAATTTCGTCTCTGCCTGTTACTGTGGCTTTTCATGGTGAGCCAGAAAGCACATATTACATTAAACGCATAATAAGCTATTCTTAATGTTGATGACACAACTGTTCCAAGCATTGCTGCTACCGTAAAATAGATAAGCATGAAAAACAAATCATACAGGTAAATGTTTCCGGTAACTTTTGTTTCGCTTTTAGTTTCATCCATTGCAATAAACTTAAAATCATTCATATTACCATCTCCTTATTTTTTCTTTAAGACATCTTTTTTTAATCTTTCAGAAGCTCCGCTATTTTTACTTGTTGAATGCTTAATCTCGCCATAATTTTTTCCCGTAGGCTTGTTCATTCCCTTTGAACTCTTTGTGCTTTCTCCTGATGTTCTCATTCCTGAAATGTTATTTCCTGCTTCAAAATTTCTTCCAACGTCTTTATTCCCTAAGTTTAATCCTGATGCATCTGTGTCACTTGCTCCAGGGCTTTCAAATTTTGAAGAGAAATCAGATTTTTCAGACAAGATACCTCTTTCCCCACTTCCGTTAAATGCAGACATCGAACTTTCACTGTCAAGCTCTCTATCCATTCTGCTTGTTTTGTCATTGACGGAGGATTTTCCAAGGGGATCCATTCCGTTTAATGCATCAGCCCTTGCATTATCAGGATTTATTGAATTAATTCCTGAATCGTCCATTGATTTTCTGTCACCTGCAGCATTGGCATTTGCATCAATTGAATTTTTACCATTCTCATCTGAAGAACCCTGTGTTTCATTAGTTATGCCATTTTCATTCTGATTCAGATTATTGCTTTCGTCACTGTTAAACCTTGATTCCTCGTTTTGCCTGTTTTCATTATTATCTTCATTGTCACTGTTGTTTTCATTGCTATTAAATGCTTCAGATGCTCCGGCTTTGGTTGCACCACCCATTCCGTTTAGTGCATCCTTTCCTGCATTATTGCCTTTCATTGCACTACCAACTGTCTTTCCAAACTTTCCTGCAGTTCTTCCAAGTCCACCTGCAACGTGAGCGGCACCTCTTGCAGCTCCTGCCATCATTCCGCCTGCATAATATGTACTCATTACCTTCTGCATTCCGTCAGACATTCCTGCATCCATGCCGGTAATTCGTTGTACAATGTTTGGCCCGTCAATTACGACAAATGCTATGAACAGTAAAAACATTGCCTTTATGAAGCCGTTCCAACTTTTTCCTGAAATATATTCCGTTGCAATCATGTACATTCTTATCGACACGAGAGACAGCATTACAATAATGTAACTGTCCTTTATTCCGTCTAGAATCTTTAATGCCTTCTGACCATTATTAAGATTTGGCGAATAGAGCATTGCAAGTACTTCAGAATAAACTATCTCTATGAATGTTCTTACTACCTTGTATGAAAAGAATATGTATACTAATGCAATGCTTATAAGTTCAAGGAATGCCTCCATCCAGTTAATTTCATATCGATAATAATAAGTGTTAAGCAGATCCGTCCAAGCCACACCGTCATAACATTCAGATATGGTGGACTTAACCTTACCGTCTGCAGTAGGTATGTCGGTCTTATAATTCTCAACAATACTCTTACTCTCAGACTTTACATCGTCAGGCTTTACAACTTCATTAATTTTTACTGCCTTCCATATTTTCTTATTCATCGGTGTTCCGGCATCTGCATACTTAACTCCATTTGCATTTTTACTGCCGATGTTTTCAAGCCCCACAACCGAATCAATGTATCTTAAGTCATGCACGTTGTTTCCAAGTGTCTTGTATACCGTATTTGTGCTTGTTGTTCCAAGAATTTCACTTCTCACATCTGTTGAAAGCAGCGTGTTCATTTTTCCTACCATCCACGTCATTGATGTTACAACAAGTATTCCAACGCATATGTTTGTGGCTATCTTTGGATTCTTGTCTGAACTGAAAACAAGTGTCACTCCAAGCCATCCAATGGCCACACACAACAGCGCACTCCATACTACTCTCCACTCCTCTATGAAATCCTGTACTGCCTTATACTTTGTAAAATCAATCATTCCAAATGATTTTTCAAAAGCTCCTGATGATGCATCTGCGATTGTAACTATAACTGACAGCACACCGCATCCAAATGATCTGAATGCATTTGATACAAGGTCGTTTTGTTTAAACAGATCACTGTAATCCGTATATATTTTTATCAGCGTTTCATCATCTGTTTCCGCAAGGATTGTCCCCTTAAAAAGAAAAAACATACATGTCAAAGTTCCTAATACCATCAGCGTGATTTTCAGTTTTTTTCCCTTAAGCACTTTATTCATTCCCTGTCTCACTTCCTATCTTGACTAAAGATAATATTGCATCCCTTTCATCTTTTTTATCTATCCTTTTATATATCAGATCCGTAAGCTCTGATAATTCCATTTCTTCATTAATGTTTCTTAAGTCCGTGACTTCCATTATTCTTTCCAATGCACTCATAACGTCATTACCATTTGATAAATCCCTTACCTTAAGACTATCCCTGCCATAATCTATGACATCATTTGATAGCCACGTCATTGATATGTTGTAATCCCAAACTCTTTCTCTTAGGTTTATGTGGCTTCTGTCAGCCGTGTTAATTTCATATAAATCTATCTCATTTGGATTAGGAAATGTATCTGTAAGATATTCATATCTGTACAAAAATCTCTTTCCTGATTCCTCTGAATTAAATATCGGTGTTGGCTCAACCCTGTTGCCGTTTAGGTCCTTTCTCTTCATTACACGTTTTACAACACATTCACCTTCATTAAGTCGCATTAACTGATTCCTATTAAGTAACGGCTTTTCCTGTGTGTTTTCCATGAAATGCTTGTGTGTTGATAGCTTCTCTCCTGTTCTCTGCAGGTCAACAATCGTTTCGTTTCCAAGGTCTTCCGAAAACGTCTGTGCTGTGTCACCATCACTAGTTAATATGTATATCTGATTACCACAGTTTCCCTTGATTGTCTTCCAACCTTCTCCATATTTCTTTTCAAACTGTGAGTAAGACTGTATGTAGAAGTCATAACTGATGTTACGGCCAAGGTTCATTGTTATGTATGTCTCAAGTCCTTCTATTGCCGGCATGTTTCCGGCCTCATCAACGATGAACTTAACAAGTCTTTTGCATTTACCGCTCCTGTCTCTGTTGGCCCGCTTTGATAAAACAAGCGATACCTGTCTTATGAACACCGTGGCAAGAAAATGTTTTGATGTATCATAATCCGGAAGTCCAAGAAATACTGCCACTGGTTTTTCTCCAAATCCTATCTCTTCCAAATCAAAACTGCTTTCTGCAGTCATCTTTGCCATGCTTTCATATGTAAATGTTGTTAATCTTGAAAGCATCACTCCAAAAACTGAACTCTTCGGTTTGTCGCCTGCTATTTCAATTGCCGCATACTTAAGCTTTGCCCTGTCAAGCTGTGGTCTTTTTGAAAAATATATGTCGAGTGCCGTTATGTCCGGATTATCGGGATTATGCACTCTTGCAAGCTCCGTAAATGTGTTAATAATTGAATACATGTTTATTTTTTTTACATTGTCATGTTTCTTTTCATATACTGCATCTTCCGGCAAATACATCAATGCCGGGTTTAATATGATGTCCTCTTTTTTTATTTTTTCCTTTTCATATAATTCAATGGCTTTTTTCTTTACATCATCATTTAATGTGTCATATGCATCTCTTTTTTTCTTCCACGTTCTGTATCTTTTATCATTTTCAATTTCATCCATTCTTAAGCAGTCTTCCAAGTGGGCAAGAATTAACGCAGACAGAAGTGATGACGATGCATCATTCCAAAATCTGTCCGTGTTGGTTGGTTCGTCAGGATTAAATATGGAGAAGGCAAATGCCTGGGCAAGAAGCTCTGCATTTTCATAATCTCCATTAACCGCAAGTTCAATTATTACCGTAAGCGGATTAAATCCCATCGAATGAATCGGATCATCAAAATTTAACAGGTATACCTTATACCCTCTCTTTTCAAGTGTTTTCTTTGAACTTTTATACAATTCAAGCTTCATGTCATTAATGACAAGAGAAGCCTTTTTTTCAGCTCTTGAGTATACGTCTATTGAAGGAAAAACATACATTTCACCCTTACCTGAACGTGTTATACCTATAATCATGTTGTTAACGGGTGAAGTATCAATGTAGAGCTTGTTTCCCATTCTTGAAACTATCGTTCCTCCATATCCCGGAAAACTTTCATTCTTGTCCGGGATTTCCAAAAACTGTTGTTTTATTTCCTCATCAGTGGTCCATCTTTCATCACCCTTCTGGCCTATGTTAAAGTATTCCTCAGACCATGCCACTTTCATTTTATAAGCTGTACATGCATCTAAAGCCAGCAGAAAAATAAGTAATATTATGAATATTGGAATGTATATTCCGCCATATGTCCTTATGTTATTAATATTTGGTAACACATTTTTAAGTCCAACATATTTTCCCGGATTATCCAAATCCTTAAACATTTCAGGAATCGCAATCAGGGAATTGATCACAAAGTTCATAACCATGAAAAAGAATAAGTCTATTCCAATGATTATTGCCATTATTATTCTTGTATCACTTAAATATCTTTCCAGTTGCATTACTCTTTTTTGATTTTTCTTTTTCATGTTGTCTCCCATCTTTTTTAGTTCTTCTGCCATTTTTAAGTTATGACAGAAGAACATGTATTTTCATTTTTTGCTAGAATGAGATTTTTTTAAAAAACCAATCTCCTACGTATACGCATCCACACACAATTATTGTACCAAGTATGACTGTTGCCCAGTGAGACTTAGCAAACTCCTTTGTCTTGTCTGATGGAATTGCCAATGCAATACCAACCACTGCCAGCCCTATCATTGGTAAAATCCATGCATATGGTGTACATGATTCAAGTATGTTTTTAATGTTATTTGCTAATTTATCCATCTATAAATTCCTTTCTGTTTTTGATTAAATTAATGCCATTTAATAAGAGTTTTCGTGATATATATTAATTGACATATAGAAAATGTTATCAATAGTTATGCATAAATATCTTACATTTACGCTGTTACTTTTTTTTAATTTTAATTTTTTCTTTATTTTCATTGCCTTTCTTTAAAAAGACAATGAACAATACACCCACAAAGACTATTTCAAGCATGAGCAGTCCTATGCTCATTAAGACTTCCTTAACTGTCTTTTTAGGTTCCACTATCCTTTCATAAAAAGATGTTTTTTTTATATGATAGGTTGTATCTGTCTTAACCTGTACCGTTCCCTCATATGTAAGCTTATATGTTATGACATCATCTGTTTCATCCTTTGACCATCCTTCATAATTCACTCTGTAATGAGGTATTTTTTTCTTTACTTCCACACGAAGTTTTCTTGTATAGATTCCGTTCTTTTTATGAGCTGAACCTTTCCAGTAAGTTTTGCCTATCTTATAATCACTTTTGTCAACGTTAATGCTTTTAAGAATTTCATCATCATATCCCTTAAGCGGATTATCTGAATCTCCGTCAATTTCATGACCATTCCATTCATAATAGTCCTTGTCAGATGATGTAAAGGTAAAGTCAATGTAACTGCTCTGCCAGCCTGCAGCCTTTTCCTTCACCATGTTTTTCTTTTTACAGTTAGCCGTTGCTCCGCCTGCACTGAACATCTTTTCATTGGGAGCGCTCATTGCAGCTTCCTTTGAGTCAAATGAAAGATACCCTGTCACCTTTCTTCCTTTTTGTTTTCTGACTGTTCTCACATTATCCTCAACTGACTTAAGCTCATATTTAATGCCGTTTCTTGTAATATTCTTTTTTGGTGTATATTTTTTGTTTTTTGTTTCCTTGTTAACCGTCAAGGTTTTAACTTCATCCTTAAAGTTATCTTCCTGATTAATGATTTCATAAGTTTCATTTTCGAGCTTATAATTTGCTCCATTGTCATTAATCTGTGTTTCACTCTGTCTTGTTTCCTTTTCATCACTGCTTTTGTATGTTTCCACTTTTGTCATCGTCTCGGTTTCCGCATTAACGGAAACCTGCGATAACATTAGTAAAAGTGAAAAGGTAAAAAACAAAATAAGTAATCTATTCTTCATCTTTCTTTCTCATTTTATGTAAGGTAACTGCCAATGCCATTTCAGAAAGAGCAAATAGTATTAGCCATAAGAGTGGATTACTCATATCACCGGTTTTTGGTGAAACTGCACCTGAACCATTCCAGTTAGGCGTGTTAGGAGTTGCATCACCACTTCTTTCATCAGATACCTTTATTGTCTGAATGTCTCCGGTATCCTTAACCTTATAATCAAATGCGGGTACCTTCTTATATCCTTCAGGAGCTTTTGATTCTTCAACCCTGTAAGTCTTTCCTGCAGCAAGTTTTCCGTATATTTTTGCAATTCCCTTGCTGTTAGTTGTCGCCTTTGCAACTACCTTTCCATTAAGCTTGAATGTAAACTCGGCATCCTTAAGAACCTTGTCCTTATCCTTCTTGTCAGTCTTAAGAACTTCAACCTTAATAGTGTCATCCTTCATTCTGACTTTCTGAATCTCTCCTGTGTCACTTACGGTAAACTTAATGCTTTTCGCTGTTGCATAACCATCTTTTGGTCTTGTTTCAGTAAACTTATAAGTCTTTCCTGCAACAAGCTTTCCATCAATTACGTGCGGTTTCTTTGTTGATGTCCATTTTTCAATGACATTGCCGTTTTCATCGATAATCTTTAAGTCACATCCCGGAAGCTCCCTGCTTCCTGTAATTGCAGTTTTTGAAAAGCTTACCTTTGTTGTGTCATCCTTCATGATTACCTTGTTTTCAGGCTGAACGCTTTCACTTCCGTCATTTCCAATAACTGTAGCTATTGTTGTGACTTCTCCGTTAGCATTTCCCTCTGTTAACTTAAATCTGATGCTTTCTGCAGTTGCAAAACCGTCTGCAGGTCTTGTTTCCGTCATTTCATAGACTGCATTCTGTAAAAGTCCGTCAATTATAAGATTGCCGTTTACCATTGTTGCCCTAAGGTTTCTGTAACCAAGTTCATCTGCCTTGTCAGTTATTTTTATTGAATCAGCATTTCCGCTAACCCATGAAATGATTTCATTGCCTTTATCATCAATAACCTTAAGTGATGCTCCTGCAAGTTCTGTACTGTCTGTAAGCTTAACCTTTGACAGGTTGACTTCTGTAGCCTTATTAAGTTTCTTTGCCTCTGCCTTGATTTTTACGGTTTTTGCATCCTTGTATTCCAAGTGAATGTCTACAGGTGTCTTGTCAATGTAGTAACTGTTTGAAATCCTGTCTTCCACAAAGTAATAATCACCGCTATTAAGACCTGTCTTGTCTTCTGCCTTGTTGTATCCCTCACTCATAATTGGAAGATCCGTATTGATGGCAGCCTTACCATTCTTGTCTGTTTTTACTGTTGTTACGAGTTCATAAGCCTTAAGAAGTAATTCACCGTCAGCATTATAAATGTCATTCTTTGTGTAAAAATTAAATACTGTGTCTGCCACTCCAAGGTCTGCTGTCATGTCCTTCTTGTTAATTTCAACATCAGCCTTTGCTCTTTCATTCTTAATGTTAAGATTGCCTTCCTTGTCTGTGTCTTTTGTTGAATTGATAACAACATCTGTCTTTGCATCATTCCACTTAAATTCAATGTCCCATGTATTCTTGTCAGGAATTACATAACCATAAAGTGTTTCTTCTTCCTTCACTGTATACTTACCAAGTGGGAGATATATAGTTACTGCTCCGGTTTCATCATCAACTGTTGAAGTTGTGATGTCGCTGCACTGCTTTGTAAATTCTGCTCCGTTTCCGGTTGTTACCGTTGCCACCTTTTCGCCCTTATCAAACCAGTTTGTTCCTTGATTATCCTGCGTTACTATGTCCTCTGCAGCATAAATTGTAAATTTCTGTCCTTTCAAATAATCTGTCTTAAATACAAACTTATTGTTTTCAGGCTCTGAAACATAGTGATTAAAGCTCTTTAATATTTCACCTGACTTAGTAAGTGTAAGCTTTCCCTTTGCTTCCTTATTAACATATTTTACTGTAACAAGTGCGTGACTGTTTCCTTCTGAATCAGTCCAGGATGTATAATTTGGATTGCCACTTCCAATTGTTACGTCAATAAATTCATCCTTAATGACAAGCCCTGATGCACTGTCAATTTCGTAAATCTTGTACTGTTCGCTTTTAAGAGCCTTGACTGTCATTATTTCTCCGGATTCATCTGTAACGAATGTGTCAATGTCTACAAGCTTGTTTCCATTTGAATACTGTTGTACAACCTTTGTCTCGCTTCCATCCTTGTTAACCTTGTAAATCTGATACTTTGTGTTTGCCTTAAGTACTGTCTTGTCTGTGTCTCCATCCTTTTTAACAACCTTTAAGTATGCCTCAAATGGTTTGTTGTTATAGAGATATGTATATGTTTTGTAATTAAGTCCCTCACTTGTGATGTCCTTACCAATTTCAATGATTTGGTCATCAATCTTTTCAGTGTCCTTTGCACCTGTCTTTGTCTGATGAAGCACGTACGTACCATAAGCCAAAGCTGATGCAGTCTTTGCACTTCCCTTTTTATCAATTGTAAGTGTTGAATGCTCGTCATCCTTGCACTTGTCATAGCTTCCATTTGATCTAAGATAAATTTGGAACTCTGCTCCCTCTTCAAAATCTGCAGGTCCTGTAGAACCGTCAGATGACATCTTGTACACTTCAAAGAATCCCTTTTTCTCACTTTCGTAAGAATCCTCAATAACTGCCTTTGCCTTGTATTCAACATCGAACTGTGAACCCTCCACCTTAATCTGATGAACTGTTGGATCAAGGAAGAATCCTTCCGGTGCCTTGATTTCCTTAATGTACACCGTATCTTTTGTTCTTATGTAATCAGTTTCAAGTGTTCCATTCTTGATTGTGTAATCAGATGCTGCCTTTGCATTTCCGTTTGCATCATAAACTGTTGTAACCGGATTTGTGCAGGCTGCATCAGTGTACATTCTGTAAACTGCTCCATCAACAGATGTGTCACCGTGAGCTGTGTTGTCTGATGTGTTTTCAACTTTTTTATTTACAACAATAGTTGCCTTCTTGTACTTATTTACAATTCCAAGTTTTGTTGCCTTACCATAATCTGCATAAGTTTTATCTGCTGTTTCTGGCCATGAACCGTTAACCTTAGTCCAGCTTCCTGCAGATTCGATTGTGATTATCTTTCCATTTGCATACTCGGAATTGACAAGCATGTCATCACTTCCGGCACCAACTTCCTTGACTGCATATTGATTGCTGATTTTCTTCATCTGTGCATCAAGGTCAGCCTGCATGAGTTCTTTCGCTCCGGTTTGTGTAAGGTTAGATGCATAAGTAATGTTCTTGTCATCCATTTTTTCCTTAACAGCCTTCTTGTCATCTGCAGTCATGTTTTTTAAGTCAGAAGCCTTTACATATCCATAATTCTTACTCTGAATCTGATAATTAAACTTGTATGTGATTCTTCCTTTTGAATCAGTCTCAGCCACTGAGCTGAAAACACTGTCTCCATCGGCATCACCGGTTTCAGCATTACCCCAGCCGTTAACCTTGTAATCATAAAGTTCCTTATAGTTCTGTGCTGTCACTTCAAACGGAACACGTGCAACAGGGTTACCATCCTCATCCGTCTTGTCTATTGTTATTCTCTGACGGTATACAAGTGTGTCATTGATTCTTTCAAAATCATATTCTACAGGGCCACCTTTAATTTCCATTAACACCTGTCTGTATTCACCGCTTCCGCCATACTTCCAAATCTTAACATTACATGTAACAGTTGTTGTAATACCAAATATTTCATCATATAAATCGGCTGCACTCTTACTGTTGTAATAACCTGTGTTCTTTCTTACCTGACTTATCACATCCGTTAAGTTATTTTTTGAAGTATTTCCTTCCTCACATGACCACATGAGTGCCTGTGCGTAAACCCATGCCTTAGTTGACTTTTCTTTTGTAACTGAATACCAGTAACCAATCTTTGCCTCATTGGCCTTTTTTGCATTTGAACTGTTACTTGAATATGTGTCATCACTGCTTACATACACATCCCCTGCATGGCATGCCTTTCCCAGATCCATGCAAAACACCGGGGTTCCTGCAATTTCCGTCTGATACCATGTACCACTTTCGGACTTGTTGCCGATCTTAACTGTTCCCAGTTCCCCCAGGTTTGACAACGTTGCATTTTTTGTATCTGCCTTAACGATAACTGACCCCATCGGTATTAATCCGATTGTCATTATTACTGCCATCAGGACAGATAACAATTTGTTTACGAGTTTCTTACTTTTCACTTTCGTTACCTCCTGTGTTTTTTATCTATGTCATATATCCAAGGATATTTAACATCCTGTTTCCTTAGCTGCAATAAAAAAACAGCCCATACATTTACGTATGAACTGCTTTACTATTTTTATCTTTGTTTTTCATTTATTATTTTGTCATAATTTGCTTCAGGTGAAAAATCAGAACACCATTTGGTTGTATAATCTTTTTTAAAATCATATACTCTATAAACAGATATTGCTCCAGAATTAAAAGCACTCTTTACAATGTTTCTATAGTGTCCTTCGCTTTTTTTCCAACCTTTTACTGCATCATATGCTGTTCGAAAATCTCCTGCCGCATTTTCTCCTGATATATCCGGAGCATTGCTTAATTCATTATCTGTGTATCCCCATTTTTTTAAAATGCTTTTTTCATCTCTCCATTCTCCTGCATGTGTCAAGCCATCTTTTGTTGCCATCATGTATGCTCTAAGAGATGCTATTTCATAGATTCTGTCACTCCATTTTAATTGATTTACACCTGCCTTTGTTCTCAGTTTATTCTGCAGTACAAAAGCATCTTCTGAAGCCCACTTACTATAGAATCCTTTAGTCTTTCCATTTTTGTATTTCTTTGTGTACATCTTCTTTGTCTTAAAGCTTAATGTATCTGAATACTTTCCGTATTCATTACCACCGCCTGACTTCTTGTATGCTCTTATTCTTATCTTAACATTCTCACCTTCAAGCATGTTTGTAAGAGTGTACGTTGTTTTTTTAACTGTCTTAATTTTTGTCCAGCAACCTTTAGCATTTTCGTATCTGTATACCTCATAGCCCTTTGCATTCTTTACCTTGCTCCATATAAGCTTGATTCCATACTGATACTTAATCTTGCCCCAATTTGGCTTACCATTCTTCTTGATTGACTTAACACCCTTATAATAAGAATACTTTGTTTTTTTCTTAAGCTTCTTTACTTTTGGCATCGTGATCTTATCTGCAACCTTAGTTTCAACCTGTTTTGTGGTTGTTTCCGGTTCTTTTATGTTGTTCAGGATGATTTTCCCGGTAGACTTATTTTCTACCTTTAGCAAATTTCCATCCTTATCAAAGTAAGCAATTGTTCCTGATTCTGATGATATGATTTTGTAGCTTCCATCCTTCATTGATGTCTGTTTGGTCCAGCTTGAAACATCAACCCTGTTTCCATTAAGGTCATAAGTTATTTCAGCCTTTACGTTGCTGTTTAATGTTAATCCAAACATTATCATTAATGCAGCTCCTGCCATTACGTGTTTTAACTTTTTCATATAATCCCTCCTCTTCATTATCGGTTGAAAATTAATAATTTCTGTTATCCAATTATAATATATTTTGTAGTCAAATAATAGGTAAAGATTTCAGTAATTAAACAATTCATACGTATTCTGTTTTCAATGTACATTTATTTTAATTAGCTTTTTATTTTTTTATAAAGCTAACTTTTTTCAATTTTTCCAAAAATTCTAATGTTCTGTCCCTACTTGCTTTTTTCTTTCTTTTCTTCTTTTTGATCACACTGTAATCAAATTCAAATGTAATTCGATTATCAAGCATTGCATCAACAAGTTCTTCCTTTGTCATCTTAATATTTTCCATCGCATTCTCCATTACCAATACATTTCCATTGCATAGAGCAGATTGTACATTTTTTTGAGTGTCTTATTGTTCTTTTTCTCTTTTTTTCTGTTTTGAATTTTTCATTTAAATCACTCCATTTCTTCTATGATTATTCCAACACTTCTCATATAATCATCTTCCAACATTAATATTTTCTCTATTGTTTCCCTATCTGTGTTGCATCTTTCCGCAATAAAGTTAACTGCGTCTTCAAATACATATATTGGTGCATCCATTCATTCTTCCTCCTACTTCAACTTCATCTGTGCCTTCATTGCACTGTATTTTTTTTCTTCAGTAAAACCAAGCATAAGCTCTCTTTGATAATCATAAGAACTTATTCCTAAAGCTTCACATATGTCCCTCGCCTTATACCCGTTTTTTCTCATGTCTTCTATGATGACTCTCTGTTCGTATGATATTCTTGCTCTTGGCATATATGCCGCCTCCTTTAAATTTATTTATATAATCAGCACCTTAACAACATCATTCTTAATAAGACAATGAATATTATTAATGTTGCAATTACCATCGTTAAAGTAACTACCATTACCGGCACACATTTTCTTTTTAGTTCCCTGAACTGTTCTTCGCTCATTCTTTATTCCCCTTTCAAACTTCCTTACTGTTACTTTCTTTATTCATAGTATCTATTCGCCATTCTGTACAAAGCGTAAATAATCAAAAATGTAATGAAATATCCAAATGTGCTATGTATCAGCATTGCGGTCTCTTCGGAATCAGTATCATAAAAAAGAAATAATATGAATACCATTCCACACGTCCACATGAAAATATTCAATACAACTTTTAAAACTTTCATTGCTTTATTAATTTTGTTTTTCATATGTATTACCTCTCGTAATTTTCTTCTATTCTCCAGTGTCTTTTTTACTTTATCATGATGCGCCATATTAACTATCCCATCCTTTCATATTTCTTTAACTGTTTCATCAGCTATCATTGCAAACTGGTAAGCATCATATAATGGTGCTTTAAGCACCCTTCCGTAAGCTCTAAATTCATAATTTCCTACTACCTTTAATATTCCTTTTTTCTCAAGTTTTTTCACTTGCTTGTGTGTAATTCCAAATGCCTCTTGATAATTTTTGCTTGTAACACCAATTCCATACATGTCAGCAAGTTCTTTATATGACATTCCTGAATCTACAAGCAGTTCTGTGAGTTGCTCCTTTGTGGATGTAACAGCTGTCTTAATATTTCTCTTCTCACATTCTTCTACTAATTTATGTTTGTACACCAAGCTTCTAGTTCCATCATTTCTTATAATCTGCTGTTTGATAAATTCATCAACAGAAATTTTCTTGTCAAAATATTTTATTGTTCTCATTCTCTTCCTTCCGTTTTTTTATTTCAAAATTTGTACACTTTTTTCTCTTTAATTGCAAAAAAATAAATGCGAACAGTACTATTTCTAGTACTATTCGCATTTAATCTTATCATTCACGGAAGAGATGGGACATCATCATACTTCTAATGGAAATATATTAACTATGAGTTCTGCATCCAACCGCCAACAAGAGCATAGAGCAAGGATTTGGGGATACAACAAGCTGATTGGACTTAGAGGATTAATTGATGCCTTTGAACACCACTGCCAAAATATGTACGATATTGCAGATTATCTAAATATTACAACTGATTATTTAAAAGAAGCTATTCGCACTTACCAAAACAAATATGGCAATTATGTTGAGTTAGACAATTACATTATACAGTTCAACTACCCTAGTATTGGCATAATAAAAAATATTTAAAGCGAAACCACATTGGTTATTTAGAGTTAATAGCTCATTAAAATGAATTTAATTAAACATTATTAAAATTATTTAATAAAAGGAGGTTTTATTTAT
>OGZL01001300.1_pt1 | contig 19516 bp, 14 predicted proteins | sample 1576761 | NCBI WGS metagenome assembly OGZL01 (sample SAMEA3541595, study PRJEB24748) | human gut metagenome | biome: human gut; feature: human-associated habitat; material: faeces | place: China | collected 2012
TGCTCGCTGGGAAAATCGCAGTAGGTCAGCGTTTCCTCAATGCCGTCCTCGACCTCCTTGGCAACCTTCTCCAACTTCATGACGCGCAGCTCAACGACCACAACCTTTGCCTTCTCGTGTACGCCTTTTTTCTCTCATTGGCGTGAATCAACTTGAGCATTTTCGCTACAATTATAGTCTTGGATTTGAGCACAACGGAGAAAACGCTGCAGTAGAAATGCACCGTGCAGCGCTGGTAACGGTAATCATACGAGCAAACATTATTATGGCACCGTTGATGCAACCAGAATTCATCAGTCTGCTACAAGCCATCCATGCTATTGCATAGTAGTATATTCTCAAGATTGGCAGTGCAGTGCGTGCAATTCTTCTGGAACGGATAGGCGTTCTGTCCTCGTTTGGTGCCCAAGTAGCAATACAGTAGATGACGAGACAGGGCTGGATTTGAGTTGTACTTTTGAGGGATAACTAAGCAGCAAAGCCTTGTTCGGCGTTCATTATATATGGATTGAGAAAAAGTGGTACTTGACTTAGTATATAGTAAGCGCAATAAAATCCCCAAGTCACCTTGGGGATTGTTGTTATTTGGCGCCTATTTACCGATTCAGAAAGATCCTCGCTGCACTAGGGTCTGGAAGCTCCCAGTTGACGTATAGATCATTCAGCGGACAGGCGTGGGGGTCGCGGATATGCTCGTCAATCCAGCCTTTGTACAGCTCACAGAAGTTCGCTTTCGTGAGGATGGTGCGACATTCAGACTTGTCCACGGTGGTACTGAACAGGTATTCCACATCATGCACTGGCACGATTACCGGCGCACCGGCTGTGTCAAAGGCGCAGAGCAGATTTTTGCAGTTGCGGCTCACGGCTCGCTGACAGTCACCGCACTCGATATAGATGGTGTTGCGCCAGTCGCGGCCTGTAGTGCGCAGAAACTTGCAGAGATGCGAATTGGTGGAAGTAAAACAAGAAACGGACAAAATATCACTCCAATCTCAAATTGTGCGCAGCGTAACAACTCGACACATTTTTTATGAAATACTGCCGGTCTGCGGGAAAGTTTTCATAAGCGGCACGGGTGTATCGGTACGCTCATCATACATGGCAAGATACCCTTCGGAAGATTTCTGCCAGCCGCCATCCTGCCATACAAACACAACAAGTGCATTGTTCATCTGCATGACCTTGAATGTAATGCTCTCGGCAACGAGATAGCCGTCCGGGGCCAGTTCTTCCACCATCGTGTAGACGTGTTCACTGGTGTCATCGGACAAAAGCAGCAGATTTTTGTGTGGGTCTTTGGCGGCGGAGCGCTCCGGCAGTACACGGATGGCATGGTCGCCGTCCGTTGTCGTCCAGCGGTCAATGGTCGTGCCGTAGGCATCGCGGATCGTTAAGCGGGCATCCGCCAGCTTTGCATTGGTGGCAATATCACGTTTCGTGAGGATCAGCGAGTGCGCCGGGGCATCGTACATCGTGACTTTCTGAATTTCCCCGGTTTCCTGCACGGTGAAGTGAACCTCTTCGCTGAGCAGATACCCGGCCGGGGCGGCAGTTTCGGTCAGCGTATAGTCGCCGGGCTTCAGGCGCTCGATGCGGTGGGGCTGGCCGTTGGTTTCCCACTCGGCAATGGTGTTGCCGCTGGCATCGGTGATTTTCAGTTTTGCACCGGGCAGCTCGTGACCATCTGTCATGTCAGCCTTGAAGATTTCGACCTTGGTAAAATCGTCTTTCATCTCCACACGCTGAATATTCTCGGTAGGACCAACCTCAAAGGTAACGCTCTCGGCGCGGACATAGCCCTGCTCGATGGGAGCCACCGTTTCGGTCAGGGTGTAAGTTCCCATCGGGATGCGCTCCATATAGTGCGGTGTGCCGTCTGTAACCCATTCAGCAACGGTTTTGCCGTCTGCATCCGTGATTTTCAGCTTTGCGCCGCTGATTTCCTTGCCGGTGGCAATGTCGGTCTTGGAAATCTGCACTTTCGTGTAGTCGTCCTGCATGATAACGTGCTGGACCTTGCCGTTATCCTCGACTGTGAACTGAATGGCATTGGCAGGCACATACCCGGAATTATCGGGTACGAGCGTTTCCTCCAGTGTGTAGGTTTCGCCCGCAACCAGCACAGCCTCCATGTAGTGCGGCGTATCTTCGGACACCCATTCGTCCACAACATTGCCGTCTTTATCCAGCACACGCAGCGTGGCACCGGGGACTTCTTCGTGGGTCGTAATATCGGCTTTGCTGATTTTTACGCGGGTGGGCGCATCCAGCATCGTCACTGTCTGGCTGAATCCATCAGAATCTTTCAGCAGAATCCAGCTTGCAGAGTAGGTGATTTCGGCATCGGCGGGCTTTTCTGCAACCTGCTTATCGGCAAAGAACGCGGGAGCCGCCGCGCCGTTCAGATAGGCCTTGTCAAACGTCAGGTCGGAGAAGTCGCTCTCCCGCAGGCATTTGGCAATCGCGCGGTCGTTGGCGGCATCGGTGAAATTCACCACCAGCGTGCCGTTCACGCAGTACCAGTTGGAAATGACAACGCCGTCTGCATCGGGATTCTTGCCCAGCAGCTTATCCCAGAAAGCGTGCAGCTTGGCGGAAATCGTAGCCACGGTATCGTCGGAAAACGCGGTGGGGGAGATAATGCTGCCAGACTGGTATGCTGTATCTTCGGATTCATGCAGAACCCAGACCGCCGTTTCCTGCAAGTAGGCATTATCGTCCGTGGCCTGCTCCAAGCGGAACTGAATCGAGCGGGCGGTGGTATAGCCGTCTGCCGGACAAGTCTCGGCCAAGGTATAGACTTTTGAGGTATCGCGGTTCCCGGCAAAGTCGTGGGAAAGATGCAGCCCGCAAATCACATGAGCCGTATCGCTGCTCTCCCAGCTGTCCACCACATTGCCGTTCCAATCGGTCACGGTCAACGTGGCACCGGGCAGGGCAAAGGTGTCATCGGAATCAGAAGTGAAAGCGCGCTTGTCAATCTCCACGGTGGTCTGCTTGTCGGAGTGCAGGCAGTCAACGACCTGCCATGCAATGAACTGGTTTTCATAGGTGAACTCAACGGGAATCACACTCTGCTCAATCAGGTAGCCGTCCGGCACGCTGATTTCACGCAGATAGTAGCGGCCGCTGTTGGTCGTACAGTCGTGGGCATCGCTGCCGCCGTAATGTTCACCGCGCAGAGGAACGTCTACATCAAAATAGGCAAGGCCGTTTTCATCGGTGGTGGCTGTGCCCAGCAGAGTATCGGCGGCGGCCAGCAGCTCGCCGGAAATACTGTAAATGTCGTCTGCGGTGTACAGCTCATAGACGGCGCCCGCGACCATATTGGCATCAGCCGGGATGTCGGCGCGGTTGCTGCCGCCGTTCAAAAGGGAGGCGCGGGTCTTACAGCCGTCTGTATAGGGCGCTTCATCGGTCAAATCGCAGGTGTCGCGATCCAGCTTATACAGCCCGACACCGACTTTGCCCTCCTCAACGATCGGCAGCACACGGGCATTCTCAAAGACAAGAACCTGCTTTTCAATCTGCTCGGCATTGGCGTTGCCTACATTTATAATAGAGTAGTCGTACACAACATCACCGTCCTGTGTGTGGTCGATGATGCTTTTTGCAAGAACGAGGTCGTTATACTGGTTGTCCCAGTCCAGCACCACGGTGTAAGTGTGGTCGGTGTGGACAAAACCGTAAGGGGCCTGCACCTCGGAAATCGTGTAGGTACCCAGCGGCAGCGTGATAGTGACTTCGCCTTTCGTGCCATCGTGGGTTACTTTCAAGAAATCATAGGTGGCGAGTGTCCGCGTGGGGCTGAATCGGACTTCGTCCACCTGCCCGTCTTCGGCAGTGGTAACGGTAGCGACAAGGTCGCCATCTGCGTACCAGAGTGTGCCTTGATTGTCCGGCGTGGGAATATCGCCCTGCGCGTGGATCTCATAGGTGGCATTGGCAAGGTTATCGGACTCGTACACGAACTGTCCGTTTTCGTACCCGGTCAGCACGTTACCAATTTTGCGGATTTTGATTTGCCCCAATGTCTCGTGGTTATAGTAGTTTTCGGTGATGACGTAGTCGTCCATGCCGTCGGCGCTGCCGCCGCTGACCTGATACACACGGTCCGAGGTCAGCTCAAACACGACATTGTACTGGCGGTCGTTGAAATACCCGCGTGGACCTTCGATCTCGACGATGCGGTACCTGCCCAGCGGCAGTTTTTCCGGGGTCTTCATTTCGCCGTTGGAATCGGTATAGAAAGTGCTGGTCTTTGCCCAGGCATTGCCGGATTTCGGGTCGTTCATCTCCACAAGGGTTTCACGGCCGTCCTCGGCAATGTAGTAAATGTTGAACGCAGTGTCGGCAATTTTGACAGGCTTGCCCGTCTCAATGTCGATTTTGACAAGCTGCAAGTAGCCCTCCAACTCTTCATCCAGAATGTTGTAGGTTATGTAGCTGCCGCTGGGCGTTGTGATGCTGCCGGCAGGCACAGTAAAGCTGCTCTGCGGGCTGGATGCATTGACATTGATAAGGAACGGTTCAGCCTGAAAAACATCCTTCGGTACGGTGGTTTCCACGACGATGTACTGGCCGTAAGGAAGCCCCTGCACACGCAGGATGCCTTCCTCGTTCGTGAAGATCTCGGATAAGCGATATTCTTGCGCATTGTTGGTCGGCACCCAGCCAAGACCCTGCCCGTTGGCAAAATCGCCGTCTGCGGTCAAGGTTGCGTTATAGCGGGTGACGACGGCGGTGTCACTCTCGTACATCGTTGCAACAGCCTGTTCTTCGTCAGAAAAATCAAATTTCAGCGTGTCCTGATCGTAGCTGGATTTACGGTAGACATCCAGAATGCTGGCGGTATCGTAACTGCCATCGGCGTTTTGGGCAAACTGGTCTGCCTTGCTCAGCAGCGATACACGGTACACTTTGAACCCGGCACCGCCCAGCTTAATGGCAGGGGAGGGCTGACCGGTGGTGGACACCAGCTTTTGCAGACTGAACCCGGATTTCAGTACTTCGTCCTGCGTCTGATCTTCAGCGCGGACAACGTAAGTGGATTCATCTGCATAAGTAAGGGATTGATAGTGGTTGACTTCATCACAGAGATAGCCTTTCGCAAAGGACAGGTAGTAGCCGTCATAGGTCTTGCTGCCGTCTAAGGCGCGACTCTCGGCAACAGCAGAATATTGGTTGCGGTAGACATAGTCGATGTATTCTGTGCCATTGCTGGCGAGGGCGGCATAGCTGCCGGTAGGCTCCAGCTTTTTGTTGAGCAGGGGATACTTGCCGGAAAGATAATACTGCCCGTTGGAATCCACGGGGATCACGATGCCGGTGGCGCGCTCCACAAGGTAGTAACGACCTAAGTAGAGATTAGAAAACGCCAGCTTGCCGTCCTTGATGGCGGCGGAGGCTACAAGGTAATCCTTTTTCAGCACCGGGAGATAGTCGGACTTCCATGCGCCGTTGGTAAGCACGGTGGTATGCCAGATGGGGTTGCCGCTGGAATCGGTGATCTTGGAGTAATCGACAATGCCGGAAACGCCGTTCGGATGAAGAATGTCCTCGGCGGCATACAGGTCGTACACGGCACCTTCAAGCGTGCTGTCACCGTTGCTGCCCGCAGCCAGATACCGGGCGGCATCAAAGTCTGCTTTGGAGAGAGTGATGCTGCCGAGAGTGCGGTCGTTCTGCATGGTGTCGACATCGGCGTGCATGGTGTAGGAATCCTCGTTGCTGGCAATACCTGTAGGATCGGTGGTATAGGTCTTATCCGCATTGCGACTGCCAAATGTAATTGTGACGATGCCCTCGCCGGTGTCGATGAGCGTACCACCGCTGTTGGCCGTGGTAATGTCGGCGTTATAGTCCGCGTTGCCCAGCCAAATCGTCTGACCGTCTAATGCTTTCGTGATTTCAAAGGCATACGCCCGCTTACCCAGCACAGAGCCTGCCGTGCCGGGTTTGGTTACATCCGTCCAATCGCCGTAGTACCCGCTGGGTGCGCGGCTCTCCACGATGACGAACTTGCCCTCGTTGCGCTGGGTGTAGAACAAATCATCCGAACCGCCCGCATAGTCACTGTGGTTGATGACTTTGTAAGTTCCATCTGCTTGGCGCTCAACCTTGTACTGGTTGTACCCACCATTGGGGATGTAGCACTGCCGGACGGTATCCCACTCGAAAATCTTAAACTCGGCATCGCCCTTGATGCGCTGCTTGGTTTCGCTGTCGATTTTGTCAATACTGACTTTGACCGACCACTCATCGTTTTTCATCTGGTAATAGTTCGAGCTGTTGGCAGGAACAGTAATCGTCTGGTGGCTGCTCAGAGCACCAGACGTGGTATCGAAGCCGTGCGGAATGGTGATTTCATCGTAGCTAAACGTAATATTTGCAAGCTGTGCCCGCGCCGAGGCGATGGCAGCATCTACCATACCTTGTGCTTCGTTTTTCAGTTGGTTGATGGCTGCATTTTTGGCAGCCTCGGCAGCGGCATCCGCTTCAGCCTGGCTGGTGAACGGTCCTTCCTGCCCGCTGAGTGTGCTTGTGCTGGTCTTGGACACCTCATAATGTACTGTCCATGTGGCAGAACCATCGCCGCCATTCAAATGGTAGTTGTCGTCCTGCGTGTGACCGCTGGTGGTAATGGTCTGCGCTCCGGCAGGAGTCATCTTCCAACTACCGCCGTCCACACTGCCGCTGGTCTGGCTTGGAGTGACGGTAATGACTGCACCATCCACTTTCTCCAGCGTATTCAGCTGATACTTATCGGTGTTGACGGTGAACGTCAGATCAAAGCTGCCTCTGGCGCTCTGTGCAGGAGCGGTCCATGAAGCAGAATAATACTGCGGCTCAGGAGCACTCGGCACGTCCGGAATTTCGGTGCCGCCAGCAATTTCCTCACCAACCAGCGCCACAATCTGCCATGCGTAGCCTGCGGGCGGATTATAAATGTAAGTGTAATAACCGTTCTCACCAGACTGCACCGCCGTGCCGTCTGCCAATTCTTCGGCGGCGGCAACATAGGCCTGCGCAGCATAACTATCAGGATAGTTGGTAATGATCCACTGCTGGGTTTCATCGTAGATCTCACTGATGAGGTCGGGCTGCTCTGTATCCGCGCTCATAACAACGGGCTTGCTGTCCAGCATATCGAGACTCAACTGACCGAGGCCGCCCCAAATGTTGATTTGGTTCGCGTAATGGTTGCCGGGGGTGTACTGGCCGGGCTCAAGGCGAGACACATGGTCAAAAGTGTAGGTCGGGCAGCCATTGGGCTGACCGTTCAGACCATGACTGCAACAGTAGGCTTCTTGTCCGTTGAACCAAATAAGCCAAGTGCCGCCCTCTTTGGCAATGCTGGTGATTTTGCCGGTGGCATAGGGCGGGGTAGGACCTGCTGCGAGTGTTGCAACACCGTTATCGGCATAAAGCTGTGCAGGGGCTGCATCATCCGACAATTGTACATGAATAGATTTCTGTAAAGTGGTGCCGTCCGGGCTGGCGTAAACAAACTGCGCAGTGAAGTCAGAAAAAGCCTTCACATAAAAGCCTGTTGCAGCCGCAGATTGCTCGGCGTAAGTCTGATGTAGGATTTTGGCTTGCTCGGCATCATCGGCAGAAATGAGGTCTGCATCAGTAGATGCGTAGCTGAGAACCTCCACCCCTTTCGGAAGTACAACTTCTGCTGTTGCACTGTTTGCGGGGTATTCGGTTTGTACCAACAGAGGAACTACCGCATAATCTGCATCGGGATTGCGGCCAACGATGACGGTGCTTTCATTTCCGTTCAGCGCATCGGCGTCCATGTGGGCATCGGTACCATCATACAGGTCAGATACCCATGCCGAGATGCTGATTTTCGTCTCACCGGTTGCCACAGGCAGCCCCATGCTGCCGAGATAACTACCAGTAGGTGCATCGGGCAAATCGTTGTACAGATTTTCGGTAATCTGAGAAAGGTCTGGGGTTACGCTGTCCGTAATTTCGGGAACAAATGTATCTGCTATCTCTGGCGTGGAAATCTCCTCGGCCGAGGCAGCAGGAATCATCGTACAGCACATGGCACCCGCCATGAGCGCCGCAGATAAGCGGTGTTTGAGTTTATATTGCATTGCATATCTCCTTGTGTGGTTTTATACGTCAAAAGAGTGCGTGCGATTTAGGATTTTACATCTGCACCACCTCCATCAATCAGCTTGGCAACGACCAACAGGCGGCTGTTAGGGTCTGCCGTGCAGGTGGAAAGCGTCAGAATATGGTCATCAGTCGTCACGTCCACACCGTAGTCGAACGCACAGCCGGCAACAGCCTTGTCCAGAATTTGCTGAAATGCTGCATCGTCCGGGTCAGCCTGAATACAATCGGTATCATCGTTTGCATCGCAGACCCACACACTGAAAATCTGGTACGCCAACTTTTCATCTGCCAGCGAAACATAAATGTACGGGTTTTCCTGCCCGAACTCGAACACGCGGTATTTGTGCAGATCCTCAAACCCGCCGGTATAATCTTCGTCGGTAAACGTATGCCCGTAAAAAATCAGATTGCGAGAAACTTTTACGCTGCTGTCCATGCGGCAGGCATAGTCGGCGTAGATGCAGCCGTGGTAATCCTCGGACCCATTCTCGTCACGGCGCAGATAATAGTCATTGTCGCCGTACTGCTGCACAGGCGCGTCAATGTTTGTGCCGGGAATCGTGATCCACGCCACGGTGTCCGGGTTTTCTTTCTGCGCGGCGGCAAGTCGTTCATCGGGTGGCTCAACATGTTCGGCCTGTTCCCACGCGGGCATCACTGAATTTTCATTACCGGAACGCCCGAAAAGCAAGAACCCAGCCAACAGCAGCCCGACCAAAACAAAAATAATGACGAGTCGCAGCAAATCGGGATTGGCGGTATCGCAGAAGCGTTTGAATTTTTCTCTCACTGCGGCACCTCCGCAACATCATCTTCCTGCCACGGCAGGCGGGGCAGGGGCGCGTAGTGGCGGCCGTTCGGCTCGACCCAACTGCCCTGGCCGCCGGCAAAAATGTGGATGTTGAACGAGTTCAGCACGGTCAAAAAACTCTCCATGTCGGCGGCATCACAGCAGAGTGAATCCCGGTTGCCGATCAGCAGCACATCGAAGCGATGCTGCTCGGCATCCTGCAAAATCTCCTTGACGGCGGGGCGCATGAGCAGCGGCACAGGCTCGTTTGTCTCGGAAATGCGTTCTTTCTGTACGCCCCACTGCAATTTGCGGGCGGCGCGCTGGCAGGCAAGGCGCTGTCTGCCCATGCTGGCAAGATTCTTCGGGTCGGACTGGTAAAGGCATTGTGCAATCATGGTGTTTTCCTCCTTAGTATTTCGGCTTGTGATAGACTTCTTTGTGCAGCGCCACCGCATGGCGGCGTTCATGCCATAGGAACAGGTAGTGCAGGACCATCCCGCTGCCGACCAGCGGCAGCAGAACTTTTGCCCAATCAGAGATTCTCTTCATCGTCATCCTCATTTCTGCCGCCGAGGACAATATCCCCGGATGGCACATAGACTTTCGGCGCAGGTGCGGGCTTTGCAGGCTCAGCCGTATGGGTAGGTTCTTTGCGCAGCAGGTGGGTAATAATCAGCAGCACCGCGATAAAGAGCAGCGCGCAGGCGATACCCGTAATCAGCAGGGCAGGGGTAATGCCGCTTTCCGCCGCAGCAACCACCACAGGTGCAGAAATCGGCGCGTACAGCAGCGTGTAATGCACCGTTCCGGCCTCGGTGCGGGTGACCGTTCCAGCGTAATGCGCTGTTGCCATATAGGTACTGTCGGCCTGCAAAGTTTCGCCAATCGTAATGTCCTGCAAGGTCAGCGTGCCGGAAAAACCGTACTCGTCATCGTAGGCAACAGACTCTTTCACATCATTGCGGGCGGTTTCGGCATCGGCGCTGCGCACAGACAATTCAAAATCCTGCGTGACCTCTTTCTCCTCGGTCACACCGCCCTCCACAGACTGCGTAACGCCCCATAAGGTGTAATCGACGCCGTTCCACTGCATAGTGCTTTCGGTCAGGTCGGCAACGGTTGTGCCATACGGTACGCTGTACTGCTTGACGACCAGCAGCTGCCCGCCGTCCTCCTGCCATGAGATGCTGTCCGGGTAGAACAGCGACGCCGTATCTTCCGGCGGCAATCCCACCAACTCCGGGGCAGGGGTGGGTGTGGGTTCCTCGGCAAAGGCTGCGGTGGCGGTGCCCAGTGACAGCAGGCAGCACAGGGCAGTGATAACAGGTTTCTTCATTAGGATTCCTCCGTTTCGGGTTGATTTTGCATTTTGCGTTCTACAATACGGCGCAGCTCGTCCCGGTCTGTGGTGATCAGGTCTTTTTCCTCCTCGCTGCACCGCATATCAACGGTGACATTGTTGGAGTTTGTGACGATCAGCGCGCTGCCGCGCTCGAAGCGGGTGATGTTGTCGATTTCGGCATCTGTCAGCTTCAAAACACTTTGCACGCGCTGGGCTTCCTCTTCCTCCAAATTCAGAATGATTTTGATTTTGCAGTTGTTCAGGATGCCGCGACCGTATTTTCCATCTTCCAAGGAAAAGAAGTCGTTCAAATCCTGCGTGGCAACCAGCACACCGCCGCCATAGCCGCGAATCGTCTTGACGGCCTCGAATACATAGTTGGCCGCCAAAGCGTTGGACGATGCGCCGATGATTTGCCATACCTCATCTATGAAAATCTGCTTGCGGCGGGTCAAATACTCTTTCGCCTTATCCCACATATAATCCAGCCCGATGTACATACCCACGGTTAGCAGGTCGCCGGACAGCTCGCTGATGTCGATGACGACATAGCTGTTGTCGAGGTTCACATTTGTCTGGCGGTTGAAGCTAGATGCCGAGCCGTGTACAAGGCGGTTTAGAATATTGGCGATGCGCCGCGTTTCCGGAACGGAAGACAAGACCGCGTGCAGGTCACCCAAAATCGGCATTTCGCGGTACTGGCCGGGGTGCGCAGGGTCATCCAGACTGGCATTGTCGTAGGTGATGCCCTTATTGCGGTAGGTGGTAACGATGGCTTCATCCAATAGCTGGCGTTCCTCGTTGCTCAAATCGGGAATCAGCAGCGAGAAGAAAATGTGCAGCTTCTGGATTTTGGCAGCCAGTTCCGACTGCTCCGGCATAGGACCGTCCAGCAGTTCGCTGCTGGTGTGGTCGATTTTGCGAATCTCCATGACGTTGATGCAATCCGGACTGCCCGGCACGATGCGGATGATGGTGCCGCTCAGCGCCTTGGCCTGCCGGTAAAACTCGTGACCCTTCAACGGAGCGATGATGTAAACCGGTGTTCCCGCCAGCCGCATACGCCGGGCGATCAGCTGCATAGTGAACGTCTTGCCCGCGCCGGAGGTGCCGAGAATCGCCATATTTGCGTTTTTGTAGATATGGGTGTTGAAGTTGTCGAGGCTGACGAGGGAGTTATTGTACTTATTCACGCCCAGCAGTACACCGTTGGTGTCGCACAGTTCAAAGCTGACGAACGGATAAAAGCTGGCCGCGGTTGAGGTAAGGATATTGCGGCGGTATTTTTTGAACAGCGCCGCATCCGGGGCGCACAGCGGCAGGGAAGAGAGAAAAGCTGCTTCCTGCCGGAAACTGCACAGCTGCAAATTCATATCCTGCGAGACCATGAGCTTGCGTATCTCCCCGATGCGCCACTCCAAATCCTTGACGCTGGCGGCTGTGACCGTTACGAGGATGGCGGCGTAGTAGAAATCCTCGTTGTTGGCAAGACCGTCTTTCAGGTAGTAGCCGGAACGAATGGCGTTGGAGAGGTCATCGAAATCCGAGTTTGTGTCGCTGGTGTCCTTGATTTTGCTGCGGTTGATGCGGATCTGCTGCCCGATTTTCTGCATCATGCGTTCTTTGGGCTGTCGTTCCAGAAACAGATCCACATCAATGCCTTCGCCGGCATTCACCAGCAATGCCATCCACCCGGCCGTGACCTGTGCGCGGTAGCCGTCTGCGGGAATCATCAGGTAGGCATGGTAGGTGCCGTCCATGTAGAGATAACGTCCATGCTTCAAATCCAGCGAGGGCGGGATCATAAAGGCGGCGGGAGGTATCTTATCCAGCGCTGTGGTATCGTTCTGGGCCAAATAGCTGGCAAGCACATCTTGGATTCGCTCCTGCAACGGCACCTGTACCGCTGTTCGCCTATTTAATAAGGTATAGAAAACGTCCGTGAGAAACTCGTCCTCGTTCTCGTGTTCCACGATGGCGTTGCCGCACTGCGCTAGATAGGTGCGGAAGTTGCGGGCGGTGGTTTCGAGCTTGGAGACGATTTCGGCATAGGAGATATTCCGCTCGTTCGTGGGGGCTTCGTACTGGAAAATCACGAAGAAGCGACGGCTAACAGCATCGCGGGAACCGAGCCGCTTGACAAAGCGGATATAGCTCATGTGGCGCTTACGCACCGCTGCGTCCGGTTCGTTGGCGGCATCCCGCCGCAGCTTGTCCAGATAGGCATTGACATCGGCCTTGCGGGAGAATGACTTGAATTGCAGCCGCACTGGGCTGACTTTCAAAAGGCTGGCGAACGAGTAGATGACGCTGCGCTGCTCCCGTGGGGAGCGCAGCAGGAAGTTGATGGGCTCGATCTCCAGAATCTTGATGTGGCGCTCATCTGTGGTGTGCAGGATGCCGTTCTCGATTTTCTCGATGGGGAGCAAGTCGTAGAGCGTCTGCCGTTTTACCAGCTTTCCGTGGCGATCCGCCTTACGTTGCAAGACCTGCGCGTTGTGGGGCAGGGTATCGGAATCATCATAGTAGACAACACGGCATCGCTTACTGATGAGCCGTAGATGTCGGTGTCGGTTGGCTTCGAGATTGCCCTGCTGTGTAGGTGTGACGATACGGCGGCGCTTCATAAAGCGGAACCAATGTGCCACAAACTGCGTCAGGCTGTCACCGCCAAAACCGACTACACCAAACACGGCCAGCGGCACCGACACCGCAATGACGATCATCAAGCGGATGTTGAATGCCAACGGCAGATAGAACAGCGGCACCGCACTGCCCACAGCAAGCACAGCCGCCTCCACCGCATTGCGCAGCTTGACCGTGCCGCCAAGAATCGTACCAGTGTCCACAAAATTCTGCGGGATAAGGTAAACATCCCGCTCTTCGCGTGAAATTTCGACCACCTCCAAACAAAAAAAGCGCCCTCGAAAAAAGGCGCTCTTGCGTTTCTGTTCAATTTTGACGATACTATTATAGCAGAGTCATATTGCAGCAAAAAAGACTTTTGCTGTGCGGATGTTGTGCTGATTTACTGCATTTCGGCAGATAAATTTTCAAATATGAGCTTGTGGCATCAATGTAGCTACATAGATTGACAATCGAATGCCGTGAACGTATAATAAGGATAAGAAGAAAACCACGGAACGAAGGGAGTTTTTTTATGGAAAACATTGTTTCGGCAGCTAAAACGGATGTGTTCCGCGTTCGCATCAACCCGGAAATTAAGCAGGAACTGGAATCTGTGTATGCAAAGAACGGTCTTACCCTGACCGATGCCATCAACGTGTTTTTCCAGCAGTCGCTGAACGCTGGCGGCTTTCCCTTTGCCGTAACAGAGGACAACGCGGAGATCATCAAGGCAAAGGCGCTCTCCCGGCTGACAAAGCAGTTGCAGGAAGCGCAGGATGATCCGGTTTCTTACTCCGAGGATGAAGTATACAAGATGTTCGGAGTAGAGAAATGAGGGTAATCTATAAAAGAACCGCCGTTAAGGATATGGAAGCAACCCGTGACTACATCGCCGGGCGGCTGAAGAACCCGAAAGCTGCCAAAAAGCTGATGACCGCGCTGCTGAAAGCTATATCTTTGCTGGTAGATAACCCGTATATGGGTGCAGCACTGGCAGAAAAGTTTGAAATCACCACGGATGTGCGCTACTTTGTGGTGTCAAAGCAGTTGATTTTCTACCATGTGGACGAGGAACACAGCACAATAGAGATACTTCGGGTATTGGACGGCAGGACGGATTATTTGTCAGTACTGTTCGGATAAATAAAAAATAGGAGGGCCGCTCCTGCGTATGGCAGAAGCAGCCCTCTTTGTTTTAGTGCAGATACCCTTTTGGGTTGACGTAGACCCCGTCGATAATGACGCAGATATGCAGATGATTTCCGGTCACATCGCCGGTAGCACCGACTTTGGCAATGGTGTCGTATTTGTTCACCGTATCGCCAACCTGAGCCAAAAGCTGGCTGCAATGGGCATAAAGGGTGCAGTACCCGCCGCCGTGGTTGATGACCAGATAATTTCCATAACTGACGTGATACCCTGATTTAATGACCGTGCCGCCCTCCACTGCCAGAATTGGTGTGCCATAGGGATAGGCAATGTCCAAGCCATTGTGGTTGGTGGTATCCTTGCCGGGAATGCCGACATCCTCGCGTTTGCCGAAGAAAGAAGTAATGTGCTGTTCCCAGTTCGGGTCATTGAATGGATTGCCGAACCCGCCGCTCGGAGCAGGGGAGGTATCATCAATAAGTGCATCGTTGATTTGCCCCAAAATCGTAATACCCTCATATTCTTCTATTTCGTGGAGATAGACAGTCAGGTTATGCGCATAGGCATCGGCACAGCTTTTCTGCTTGTCGTCAAGCTGCCAGACCGTGTCGGCAAAGTAGTCATCGCCCACATAGGAGAGTGTGAAAACGGTGTAAGTGTGATCCTCTTGAACGGTTATGGTTTGCCCACGCACCTCTTTCTGCACAGGTTCGGTGCGAACTTCCTCGGAAGTAGTGTAGGTATAATATTCTGTCCGGTGCGCTTGTACCTGTGCGGAAAGGTCAGCCAAGCTGATTTTGGTATAGTCGTCCTCTCCTTGGTAAGCGGAGTACATAGAAATGAGTTGAAAGGCATTGTAAGAAACATGACCGCCCACGGAATCATCAATGTCGCTGTAGGTGAGGCTTGCACGCTCGGATTCTATTTCGGCAAGGGTATCCTCGTATGCAACCTGCAAAATATCCGATACGGCATTGCGAAGCTGCATCACGTTGGCAGCAACTTCCAAATCATCATTGACCGCAGTGCTGGGCTGTGTCAGCGTACCGAAAATCGCACCGGGCAGCATGAGCAGAACCAGAACCGGCAGCAGCAAGACTGCAATGGCAACGACCAGTATTTCCTTGCAATACTGCACCGCAGCTTCAGTAGCAGCCCCGGCGGGACCGCCCTGCACTCCCGCTTGCGCGATTTTGGCAAGTTTGGGCGCATTGTGAAGTGCCGTTGAGGCGGCCTGCTGAGAATTTTGGGTATCGTTTTCCATCATTTAGTGTCTCCGTGCGGGGGCTTTTGGCATGGCGGCCACTTTACGCTCATCATACTGCATACGCCCGCGTTCGTCCTGAACGGTAGGCGTTTTTTCTACGCGGGTTGTGGCGTAGACCTTATACCACTTTTCGCCGTCGCGGGAAGTCTGTTCTGTGAAGTGGCCCTCCGGCTTCTCATACTGACGGGCGTTGTACATGGCAAACTGAATCTGCCCGCGGCCGGGGATGATCTCGCGCCCCTGAATCTTGCCGCCGCCGATTTCTACATCTGTGACGCTGTTGCCCATCTGCCCCAGCAGCACACGGTTCATAGCTGCTTGTTGGATAGAGGACGAAGTGGGAATGGTGGTCTGTTCCACAACAGCGGAGCCGCCGGCGCGCATGGCAATTTCACTGTCCCTTGTAGGGGAAAGGTCAACCGTGCTATCGCCCTCCAGCGCCAGCGGTGTGGCGGGGATAGGTGCATCCAGCACGGCATCGTTTTCTGCCGTTGCCATTGCGGTGGGGATATTTTCGCCAGTGGCAGGAACGGGCATAGCCTCAGCATCGCTGGTACCGGCAAAATAGCCATTGAGTGCTTCCACGGCGCTGTCGCCTGTGATGCTGCCGCTGGTCTGACCGGTGGCAATAGACCCGATGACCTTGCTGGCGAAGCCGCCGTCTTTACCGAGGCTGTTGTGGTACATGGCACCGCCCAAGGACACACCGATACCGCCGGACTGCCCACTGATGGAGCTTGCCGTACTTTGCTGCACATGGCGGCTCACCATGCCGGAAAGCCCGCCTGCAAAGGTATTGCCGGGTGTGACTTTTGTGGTGGCTGTTGAAGCGGCGGCTTTGGCAGCGCCCAGCCCCATAAAGGCTTTGCCGATTTCAAAACCGCGAAAAGCCAGTAGCGCCTCAGACAACATCGAGCCGGGCGAGCGTGAAACGCCGATGCCCAATGAGTGCAGAATACCGTCCAGCTTGGTGCTGACTTTCAGAAAAGCGATAGCACACAGCAACCACAGGAACAGATTGCCGGAGACGGCATCCTTGCCATGCGCGTCTACGGCCGCAGCAGCTTCATCCTCGGTCAAAGCAAAAGCGGCCGGACAGTACAGAAGCGCAAGGTTGATGGCGGTGAATAGGGTAAACAGAGTTTTTTTCATGTAAAAAATCTCCTATAAGGACAGCGGATTGGCGAGAAACTCACCGACCATATTGACGAACAGTTTTAAGCACCATGCGTTCATAATCAGCAGCAGAAGCTGCCCACTGAACATTCGGCACCAGCTTTTGAAAATGTTGTTTGTGCCGCGCGCCGCGCCCATAGCAAAGGCAAGGGGGGCGGTGAAAACCAGAATTCCCAGTACAACGTATCGCTCGGCGGCTTCCAAAAGCAGCTTTAAGTAGTTCCAAGCCAGAATCACAACGAGAATCAGTGCAATCAAGGCCACAGAACCGTTGGCAATCACGCCAATGATGATGAGTAGCACGGAATTGAAGTCTCCAAACTGCACGCCGGGCAGGCTGCTGTCCAGAATCCAGGTGTAGGGCGTGCCGCCGATCTGCAAGGCAAGGTTGACGATGTCATCGCAATACCAAATCAGAAGCAGGAAAATTACAGAGCGCACCACCAGATTGATGGGATTCTCGGTGTCAATGTCAAACCCTGCGCCATAGCAGCGGTAAAGCTGCCACACAAGGTTTAGCAGCACCAGCCCAATGGCTGTCCAGATAAAAATCTCGTACATGGACGATGCGGCAGGAAAGTACCGCTTGAACGTATCCATATTGCAGCCCAGCGCGCCGAGTACTGATGTTGATGCCAAATCCAGCAAATTCATCACCTGCGTTGCCAGCCAATCCACAATGCCATCTAAAATGCCCAAAGGCGTTCACCTCCTTGCTGCAATTCCGCGCAGGTGTACGGATTCCAAGTGCCGCCCTGGAAGAACGGCGTAACGTAGGCCATGATGAAGCCGAGACCGTTCAGAATCGCCCAGGTGATGGCAATGCGCTTAAGCCATGCGCGGGAATCATCCACGGTCTTGCCGTTCTTGGAAAAGTTCATCAGCAGCAGGGCAACGGCGGCGCAGACTACAGCTGTGACGGTGGAGATAGAGATGATTTGCGAGTAGACATCCTGCATGATCTCGCTGGCTTTCGTCCAGACGGTTGTGCTGGCTGCGGCGGTGGGAGAATTATCCTCGCCGGTTGCAAAAGCGGGCATTGCGGTCAGTACACTGCATAGGACAGCGCAAAGGGCTGTCCTTATGCGCTTGTGGTAAAAAGAATACGTGTTTTTCTTGATCATTGAAACCTCCTGTGTGTAAAAATGCTTTATGAGTTGCCAAAAGTAGACCATTACCATAATAACAAATTGGCTGTGCAGGAAAAAAGGCTTTCGCTCTGCGGATGTATTGCGGATGTTGTGCAGGTTCAATCAGGGGTAAGGAGATTGGTGATTTTCTCGCAATTTTGTAGCATAGGACAGTGATGCCAGCAACAAAAGATATTCAAACGTAGAAATGAAAATAGAGCTGTCATGAGACGGCAGCCCTATTTTTATCACAAAACCAGTTCCTGTACAAAATTCCTTGTGCGGTTGATACTTGGAGAGGCAAGACAGTAATATAGATATTCCCATATAACGCAAAGCGCCGTTACCGCAGGTGAAGCGGTAACGGCGGGGAAGTGATTGACTATATTGGCAGCGCAGATAACATTGGGCACCATCATTTCCGGTTTCAACTGATACAAAATGGTATTGGCGCAGACCCGATGGCAGTCTTTTGTGAAATTTCGGCCATAAAGGGAAAACCTATTAAACGAAAACAAATGTTAAAATTTCACCTGGTTTGCTTTCCGGTACTCTGTTGGCGAGGTTCCTTCTGCATTGCGGAAAGTTTGGGAGAAGTAGCTGGAAGAAGAAAAGCCCAGAATAGCTGCGATCTGAGAGAGAGAAAGGTCCGTCTCGGCCAGGAGACGCTTTCCTTCTTTTATGCGGCAGTTGATGATATAATTGATGGGCGAAACACCGTATTCGCGCTTAAAGGCGTGTACCATATAATATTTGGTGATGCTGACCTTTTCTGCCAGCTGGTCCAGCGTGATATTTTCCTTATAATGGTGGTCAATGTAGCGCTTTACCGTTGCACACTGGCGGTTGGCAGGCAGGCGGGAGTGGATCGGCACAGCCGAAACACTGGCGTTGCGCATCAGCTGTACAACGATAATATCCATGTAGGCCTGGCAAAGTATCTGGAAACTCGACTCTCGGTTCTGCATTTCCCGCAGGATCTTGCGCATACAGACCAGCACATCGTTATCCTCTTTAAAGGTATAAATGCAAAAGCTGCCTTCGGCGGCATCGGAAATCGTAAATTCCAGCCCTTCGATGCCAAGCACAATATATTCCAACGGGTGTGATTCAAAGCTGACTTCGGTGTGGATGACGTTGGGATTGACCACGACCAGCTGGTGCGCCTGCACGGGGAACAGCTTGTCATTGATCTGAAACTGCCCCTCGCCATCGACAATATAAAATAGCTCTGCGTAGCTATGGGAATGTGGGATGGAGGGCCAATCGCCGCTGTATTTTGTAGAGGCTATATTGCGCAGCTTCATCTTGTCGCGGGGGAGTGCGTCATCCTCCGGGTTGAAAGCATAGTTGATGTGGCTCATGGCGAGGCCTCCGAACTTTTTGATATATTGTCATAATTCTATTATATGGCACACGTCCGAAAAATGCAACGAATTTTTTGGGCGATTTTATCAATATGTTGCTTTGTTTCGAAATACAAACGTGTAAAGTGCACAATTTTCAGACGCGAAAGTCGGACGTTGTGCCGAAAAAACGGTGAATAACAATATTGCTAAAATGATGAGCAATATAATAATTGATAAATGATGTGAAAAGCACTACACTTAAGTCACCGCGAAAGGGATGAAATCCCGACATAGAAATTACACTTAGGAGGAAAACACAAATGAAGAAGATCGTTGCACTTTTGATGGCTTCTGCTATGGCAGCTTCGCTGGCTGCTTGTGGCGGCAACGCCCAGAGTTCGGAAGCTGCTTCTACTGCTCCCGCAGAGTCTACGGCTGCCGAGTCTACGTCCACCAACGGTAAAAAGTACGAGGGCGTTGAGTTGACTATGTGGTCTATGTGGTCTGCCGGTGAGGTTCAGGCAAATGCAATTCAGGCCGCCG